>OIAX01000249.1_pt1 | contig 23237 bp, 18 predicted proteins | sample 1580821 | NCBI WGS metagenome assembly OIAX01 (sample SAMEA3882524, study PRJEB24775) | human gut metagenome | biome: human-associated habitat; feature: intestine environment; material: feces | place: Netherlands | collected 2009/2010 | reverse complement strand
TGCAAAAACAGATATGTGTACATTGGCAAATCCGTTGGAAGCTGAAAGTCATTTTGACACCAGTCAGAAGCAGACTGTAGAAATGCGCTCTCCGGATGGTTCGGCAGATTTGTATCAACTGTTGGCTGGTTTGGCTGTTGCCTGCCGTCATGGTTTTGAGATTGAAAATGCGCTGGACATTGCTGAAAAAACTTATGTAAATGTGAATATCCATCAGAAAGAAAACGAAGATAAGCTTCATGAGATTGCAAAATATCTTCTGGATAAGGAGACCATCACAGGAGAAGAATTTATGGAGATTTATGAAAAAAATGACGCAGATGTAAATTAGGATTTAATCGACTAAGGTCTGAAAGATTTCCGAAGGGTCCGAAAGCCGTCGGTACGCATTACAGATGCGCATTTGGGAGAAAATCCTTTGTTCGTGGGCTTGCGTCGCCTATTGTCAGAACTGCGAACCAAACTCGCACGCTTTGCGTGCTCAAACAGTGGTTCTCCGTTCTGACGCTATGCGCGCCCACTCACGGATTTTCAAACAAATGCTTATTCTGTAATGTGCACCGGCGGCTTTCTACGTTATTGACAATAAAAAATGTAGGAGCAAACCAATAAGCAGTTTTCATGTAGGAGGGGGATTGTACATAAGTACGGCATTTTTTATGTGACATATCCAATACAGTAGAAATGGCTCTTCCATGTATAATAAGCATTCGGTAGGCAATTTTGTCCATTTTGTGAGCATAGCTGGCAGGTTGGAGGCACTGTTTGAGCGAACGCAGTGAGCGAGTTTGCCGAAGACCTGCCTAATCGGCGGCGGAGCAAAATGGACAAAATTGCCGTGAATGCGTTTATACATGGAAGAGCCATTTTGGACCCTATTGAACTAAATCCCAATATAATAATACATCATGATATAGCTTCGTCACATTTGCAATCGTAAGATTTTGTTCGATTGCATTTGCGACAGGGCTGTGCTATTCTAAAAACAAAAGGAGGCAGGGGCATGAAAAACATATTAGAACAGCTGTATGCAGGGGAACTTGTTCCCGCAGAATTAAAAATAGAAGGAAACGAAGAATATGAGACACTTTGCAGAAGATCCCTGAAAGAAATAGAAAATTTTACAGAAAAGCTGGACAAAGAAAACCGGAAAGAATTTCAGAACATATTAGACACCTACCTGGAATTAACCTATCTTGAAAAACGCCAGTCCTTCTGTGATGGATTTCGTATTGGAGCAGGTATTATGTGTGAGGTCTTTAAAGAACGGTCCTGTGGAGTTAATTAATAAATGGTCACTTATAAATATTAATAAGTGTGACTTTATAATGAAAATTGTGTAATTGTAAAAAAAGTGTCAGAAAAATATAAAGATTATTGACAACTTAAGAGAGCATGCTATAATAAAGTCTGTATTTGAGACTTTAGTGATCATATATCATCAAATGGAGGAGATGTATTATGAAGGGAAAGAAGATCATCAGTGCAGCATTAGCAGGTGTTATGGCGCTCTCATTAACAGCATGTGGAGGCGGTTCTACACAGGAAACAACAGCAGCTCCGGCAGCTGACTCCAAGGCAGAAGAGACCACTGCTGCAGCAGAAGGCTCAGAAGCAGCTACCGGTGAAGGCGTAGCAAAAGAAGATTTAAAAGTTGGCTTTATTTTCATCGGTGATGAAAACGAAGGTTACACAGCCGCTCATTACAAGGGCGCAAAAGAAATGCAGGAAGCATTAGGATTAAATGACGATCAGCTGATCGTAAAATGGAACATCCCGGAAGATGAAACAGCAAAAGACGCAGCAATGGACTTAGCTGACCAGGGATGCCAGATCGTATTTGCAAACAGCTTTGGTCATGAGTCTTATGTAATAGAAGCAGCAAAAGAATATCCGGAAGTTCAGTTCTGTCACGCAACCGGTTTCCAGGCAGCAGGCAGCGGACTTTCCAATATGCACAACTTCTTCACATCTATTTTTGAGGCACGCTACGTATCTGGTGTAGTTGCAGGCCTTAAGTTAAATCAGATGATCGAAGATGGCACTGTAAAAGAAGATGCCTGCAAGATCGGTTATGTAGGCGCTTATCCATATGCTGAGGTTATCAGTGGTTACACCTCCTTCTTCTTAGGTGTACGTTCTGTATGCCCATCCGCTACCATGGAAGTTAAATACACTAACAGCTGGGCAAGCTTCGATCTGGAGAAAGAAGCAGCAGACGCTCTGATTTCTGACGGCTGCGTACTGATCAGCCAGCATGCAGATACAACCGGTGCTCCAACAGCCTGCGAGGCAGCGGGAGTTCCTTGTGTAGGTTACAACATTTCCATGATCGCAACTGCTCCTGACCAGGCACTTACTTCTGCAAGCAACAACTGGGGCATTTACATGACCTACGCTGTACAGTCTGTACTGGACGGAACAGAAATTCCTGCTGACTGGTGCAAGGGCTTCTCTGACGGCGCAGTTCTTGTAACGGAGTTAAATGACAAGGCAGTTGCTCCTGGAACCAAGGAAAAAGTAGAAGAAGTAGAAGCTAAGTTAGCAAGCGGCGAACTTCATGTATTTGATACTTCTACATGGACTGTAAATGGTGAGACATTAGATACCTACAAGAAAGACGGAAGCGACATTGAATACATTTCTGACGGATACTTCCATGAGTCCGAATTTGCTTCTGCACCAGCATTTGATATCCTCATCGACGGTATCACAACCATTGACAACTAATAAGTCAAATCATAAAGCTGCTCTTTTAGAGTAACGTTTTGGAAGCGGAGTCACCCTTTGTCTGGCTCCGCTTCTTGAGTATGTACCCGCGAAATAGCAGCACAGACCCACACAAAAATATAAACACAGCACTGAAAAAGGAGGTCTTGCCTGGTGAGCGAAACATATGCCATTGAGCTGAAAAACATCACAAAACGGTTTGGCAAAGTAACAGCCAACGACAAAGTATGTCTGTCCGTAAAGAAGGGAGAGATATTATCCATTCTGGGAGAAAACGGAAGTGGAAAGACCACTCTTATGAATATGATATCCGGTATCTACTATCCGGATGAAGGACAGATCCTGGTAAATGGAAAAGAGGTGACCATCCGTTCTCCAAAAGACTCCTTTGCCTTAGGCATCGGTATGATCCACCAGCATTTTAAACTGGTAGATGTACTGACTGCAGCAGAAAACATTATCTTGGGACTTCCTGGAAAAGAAGTTCTGGATATGAAAAGCGTTGCGGCAAAGATCAATGAACTGACCAGCCGTTATGGCTTTGATCTGGACCCCAACCAGAAGATCTACACTATGTCCGTTTCACAGAAACAGACCGTAGAGATCGTGAAATTGTTGTACAGAGGGGTGGATATCCTGATCCTGGATGAGCCTACAGCTGTTCTGACCCCACAGGAGACAGAAAAGCTGTTTACTGTTCTCCGCAATATGCGTGAAGCCGGTCATTCCATTATCATTATCACCCATAAGCTTCATGAAGTATTATCCCTTTCTGACCGGGTATCTGTTCTGCGAAAAGGTGCTTATATTGGTACAGTCCAGACAAAAGATGCCACAGAAGCGTCCCTTACAGAGATGATGGTAGGCAAGAAGGTTGCCTTAAATATTGAGCGTCCGGAACCGGTAAATCCACAGAAACGTCTGGTAATGGAACATGTGACCTGCGTAGATAAAGAAGGTGTAAAAACACTGGATGATGCAGGATTTACAGCTTACAGCGGCGAGATCCTGGGAATTGCAGGTATTGCAGGAAGCGGCCAGAAAGAGCTGTTAGAGACCATTGCAGGACTGCAGCCAATGGAAGGCGGAACCATCCGGTATTATCCTCCGGAAGGCGGAGAAGAGACCTTATCCGGCATGAGCCCGGCGGCCATCCGCAAACTGGGCATCAAGCTTTCCTTTGTTCCTGAGGACCGTCTGGGAATGGGCCTGGTGGCAGCCATGGGCATGACTGACAATATGATGCTCCGGGGCTATAAAAAGGGCATCCCATTCTTTACAGACAGAAGAACGCCAAAAGCTATGGCGGAGCAGCTGATCAAAGAGCTGGAGATCGTAACGCCCGGTGTTTCCACACCTGTTGGACGGCTTTCCGGCGGAAATGTACAGAAGGTATTAGTAGGACGTGAGATCTCATCCAATCCCCGTGTGCTTATGGTAGCATATCCGGTGCGCGGTCTGGATATTAACTCTTCCTATACCATTTACCACTTATTAAATGAGCAGAAAAAGCAGGGGGCAGCGGTGATCTGCGTAGGGGAAGACCTGGATGTGCTCCTGGAGCTTTGCGACCGCATTCTGGTGCTTTGCGGCGGCAAGGTCAGCGGTATTGTAGATGGAAGAACAGCTACAAAAGAAGAGATCGGACTTATGATGACAAAGACAGGAGGCGAACAGGATGAGTAAGGAAATGAGTACAGTTACAAATAAAGAGCCTCTGATGCATATTTCCAAGCGTGACGGAATTGAAACATGGAAAAGCTGGCTGATCCGCATAATCGCAGTGCTTTTGTCACTGGTGGTCTGTGCAGGCGTGATCGTAGCTCTGACCGGTTTAAATCCTATTGAAGTGTATAAGGGCATTTTTGACGGTGCCATTGGTACCAAGCGCCGTGCATGGATGACCATTCGTGATACACTGGTGCTGTTATGTATTGCAGTTGGTATTACCCCGGCATTTAAAATGCGTTTCTGGAACATTGGTGCAGAAGGCCAGGTGCTGATCGGCGGTGTTACTTCCGCAGCTATGATGATCTATCTGGGAAATTCCCTTCCTCCAGTGGTATTATTCCTTCTTATGTTCCTTGGCAGTGCAGCAGCAGCCATGATCTGGGGCGTGATCCCGGCCTTTTTCAAGGCTTACTGGAATACCAATGAAACACTGTTTACCCTGATGATGAACTATGTTGCCACCCAGGTCATTACCTATTGTATTATTTTCTGGGAAAATCCAAAGGGCTCCAACTCAGTAGGAACCATTAATTCCTCTACAAAGGGCGGTTGGATCCCGCAGCTTTTCGGTCTGGACTATGGCTGGAACCTGGTGATCGTCCTGGCGTTGACTGTTGCCATGTTCATTTATTTAAAATACAGCAAGCAGGGATATGAGATCGCTGTTGTTGGCGAAAGTGAAAATACAGCCCGCTATGCAGGCATCAATGTAAAACGTGTTATCCTTCGCACCATGGCTCTGTCCGGTGCTATCTGCGGTATTGCAGGCTTTATCATTGTAGGCGGCGCAAGCCATACGATTTCTACCAGTACAGCAGGAGGCAGAGGCTTTACAGCCATTATCGTTTCCTGGCTGAGTAAATTCAACACCTTTGTAATGATCCTGGTATCCTTCTTCCTGGTGTTCATGCAAAAGGGCGCAGGACAGATCGCGTCCCAGTTTAACTTAAATGAAAATGCATCGGATATCATTACTGGTATCATCCTGTTCTTTATCCTTGGTTGTGAGTTCTTTATCAACTACAAAGTAGGATTTAGAAGCGGGAAAAAGAGTGGTAAATAGGAGGTGAACATATGGGATTATTGATCATTTTTATGCAAAAGGCCATTGGACAGGGAATCGGTATCCTCTATGGCTCTTTAGGCGAGATTTTGACGGAAAAATCCGGAAACCTGAACCTGGGTATTCCCGGAATGATGTATATGGGCGGCATCGCCGGATTGATCGGCGCTTTCCTTTATGAAAACAGCAGCGCTGCGCCAAATGGGGCTGTGGGAGTTCTTATTTCCTTCCTGTGCGCGTTTTTATGTGCTGCTTTAGGCGGTCTGATCTACAGTGTGCTGACCATTACTTTACGTGCCAATCAGAACGTAACCGGTCTGGCACTTACGACTTTCGGTGTTGGTTTTGGTAACTTCTTCGGCGGCTCCCTTTCCAAGCTGGCAGGCGGCGTTGGACAGATCTCCGTTGCAGTGACCGGTGCAGCTTTTAAGAAGCAGATCCCCGTACTTTCCGGTCTTGGTGCAGTAGGACAGTTATTATTTTCCTATGGATTTTTAACTTATCTGGCCATTATTCTGGCTCTGGTGCTGGCATTTTTCCTTTCAAAGACCAAAAAGGGCCTGAACCTGCGGGCAGTAGGTGAAAGCCCGGCTACAGCAGATGCGGCGGGTATTAATGTTACTGTATACAAATATCTGGCAACCTGCATCGGAGGCGGTATCAGCGGCCTTGGCGGTCTGTACTTTGTAATGGAGTATTCCGGCGGAACCTGGACCAATAATGGTTTTGGTGACAGAGGCTGGCTGGCAATTGCCCTTGTTATCTTCGCTCTCTGGAAGCCTGTAAATGCGATCTGGGGTTCTATCCTTTTTGGCGGCCTTTATATCCTGTATCTTTATATTCCGGGACTGGACCGCGGGGCACAGGAGATCTTTAAGGCACTGCCTTATGTAGTAACCATTATTGTACTGGTATTTACCAGTCTGAGAAAGAAGAGGGAATATCAGCCGCCGGCAAGTCTGGGACTGGCATATTTCCGTGAGGAACGATGAGAGAATTAATTGAACGGTATGTAAGAGAACTGGTAAAAATCCCCAGCACTTCCAATACAGAGACAGAAAAAAGCTGCGCAGACTATATTGCAGAGGAGCTGGCAAAGCAGCCTTACTTTAAGGAGTATCCGGAGCAGACAGGAAAATATCTCCTGCCGGAAGACAGCTTTGGCCGGTCTGTACCATGGGGACTGGTAAAAGGAAGGAACGGATCCCGTAAGACCATTATCCTTACAGGCCATTATGACGTGGTGGACACAGAAGAGTATGGAAATGAGCGTGCTCTTGCTTATGATGTGGAAAAATGGGAAGATCTGGTAAAATCTGGAAATGCTCTGCCTGGTATGCCAGAGGAAGTGAAAGAAGATTTCCTTTCTGGTGACTGGATGTTTGGCAGAGGGACCGCAGATATGAAGGGTGGACTTTCGGTTGGCCTGGCGCTGCTGGACTTGTATGGGAAGCTGGTGGTTGAGGCAGAGCGGAAAGAGTGTGGTACGGCTGCCTTTGAGACAAAAACTGCTTCTGGAACAGAAGAGACGCCTGAAATATCTGGAAATCTCCTGTTCGTAACAGTACCGGATGAAGAAGGCTACTCTGCCGGAATGCGCGATGCTGTGCCATTTTTAAATGATTTAAAAGAACGCTTTGACCTGGAATATACAGCACTGATCGATCTGGAACCGGCTTCCATGGAAAATGGGGCAAAGACCATTTATACAGGTTCTGTTGGAAAAACAATGCCTGCTGTATTGGTCCAGGGCGTAAAGGCCCATGTATTAAACTGTTTCCAGGGTGTCAGCTCTGTAGGAGTTTTAAGCAGCTTTTTCATGAAAACAGAACTGGCACCGGAATTTGCAGAAAAAAGTGCTACGGAAATCTGCCCACCGCCAACCTGGTTTTGTCTTCGTGACCGGAAAGAAGGCTACGATGTGTCCGTGCCTTTCAGGGCTGGTGGATACATGAGCATGCTTGGGTTTGAAAAAACGCCGGATGAAGTGATAAAGCGATTGAAAGAACTGGGAAAAGAAAGTTTTGAAGAATATGCCCGGAGAATGGAAGCGCAGTGGAAGGCTGTGGAAAAAGCAGAGGTTCCAGAAGAAAAAGCTGGTCTGACAAGTGAAGGCAATCCCCTGGCATGTCCCAGCGCAGCCGCCGTTGCAGAAGCAGAAGTTCTTACAGTCAGTGAGTTGCTGGCATACTGCCGCAAAGAACAGGGAGAAGCCTTTACTGCCTGGCTTTTAGAAGCCTACAAGACTCAGAAAGCCCACCTGGACAAAGGCGAGACCAACTTCCCATCAGCCACCCTTGATTTTATGGAGCAGCTGTTAAACCAGTCAGGAATCTCCGGTCCGATCATGATCCTTGGCTTTGCACCTCCATTTTATCCGGCTGTAGACAGTGGAAAAGAGGGAAAAATTCTTTTTAAAGAGATGAAAAAAGCAGCAGAGAAGGAGAATGTTTCCCTGAAATGCCATGAATATTTCTGCGGCATTTCCGACTTAAGCTACTGTGGCGGAATGGACAAAGAAGAACTGGCTGCCTATGCAGCCCAGACCCCATTATGGGGCAGTGCCTATGCCATGGATATAGAAGCAATGGCGAAATTAAAGATCCCCTCCATGCTCTTTGGACCATGGGGGAAAGATATCCATACCCGTTGGGAACGTGTAAATAAAGCCAGTTTGTATGAAAAAACGCCGGCTGTATTAAAAAACTTTATCGAACAAATGTTTGATAAATAAATAGGGATGTGGTATACTAAAAAGCGCAGGGAGAAATTTTCCCTGCGCTTTTCAGCATTATATTGCCTGGAAAAACCAGGTATAGAAGTGAGTAAATATTTTCAGGAAACAGCAGAAAAAGGAGTCATACCATGCCAAAGCAGTATATAAAAATACGCGGCGCAAATGAACATAATCTTAAAAATATATCCGTAGATATCCCAAGGAATGAACTGGTGGTTCTCACCGGTCTTTCCGGCTCCGGCAAGTCATCTCTGGCGTTTGATACGATCTATGCAGAAGGCCAGAGACGCTATATGGAGTCTCTGTCTTCCTATGCAAGACAGTTCTTAGGACAGATGGAAAAGCCGGAAGTAGAAAGCATCGAAGGCCTTTCTCCGGCCATTTCCATTGACCAGAAATCCACCAACCGAAATCCACGTTCTACAGTGGGAACCGTGACAGAGATCTATGACTATATGCGTCTTCTCTATGCCCGCATTGGTATCCCCCACTGTCCAAAGTGCGGCAGGGAGATCCACAAACAGACCATTGATCAGATGGTAGACCAGATCATGGCTATGCCGGAGCGGACCAAGATCCAGCTTTTGGCTCCGGTTGTCCGTGGAAGAAAGGGCGAACACGTAAAAGTGCTGGAGCAGGCCAGAAAAAGCGGCTATATGCGTGTGCGCATTGACGGAAATCTGTACGAACTTTCCGAAGAGATCAAATTAGAGAAAAACATTAAGCACAATATTGATATTATTGTAGACCGTCTGGTTGTAAAAGCGGGAATTGAAAACCGTCTGACCGACTCTATTGAGACGGTTATGTCCTTAAGCAACGGCCTGATGACTGTAGATGTGATCGGCGGGGAACCGGTGAATTTCAGTCAGAGTTTTTCCTGCCCGGACTGTGGTATCAGTATTGACGAGGTAGAGCCCCGAAGCTTCTCCTTTAACAACCCATTTGGAGCATGCCCGGAGTGCTTCGGTTTAGGCTATAAGATGGAATTTGACGAGGATCTGATGATCCCGGATAAATCCCTTTCCATTTCCCAGGGTGCCATTGTGGTTATGGGATGGCAGTCCTGTACGGACAAAGGAAGCTTTACCAGGGCTATCTTAGACGCACTGGCAGAGGAATATCATTTCAGCCTGGATACTCCATTTCAGGATTATCCAAAGGAGATCCACGATATTATCATCTATGGTACCGGCGGTCATGAAGTAAAAGTCCGCTATAAGAGCCAGAGAGGTGAAGGCATCTACGATGTAGCATTTGAGGGCCTGATTGAAAATGTAAACCGCCGCTATAAAGAGACTTTTTCAGAAGCTTCCAAGGCAGAATATGAAACCTATATGCGGATCACCCCATGTCCGGCCTGCAAGGGACAGCGACTGAAAAAGGAGTCTCTGGCAGTTACAGTAGGCGGTCTGAATATTTACCAGGCTACTAATATGTCCATTGTGAAATTTAAGGAATTTATGGATGGGCTGACGCTGACACCTATGCAGCAGACCATTGGTGCCTCTATTTTAAAGGAGATTAAAGCACGTATCAGTTTCCTTATTGATGTGGGACTGGATTATCTTTCCCTTTCCCGTGCTACAGGCACACTTTCCGGCGGCGAAGCCCAGAGAATCCGTCTGGCTACCCAGATCGGATCCGGTCTGGTGGGAGTAGCCTATATCCTGGATGAGCCAAGTATAGGACTTCACCAGAGAGATAATGATAAATTGTTAAAAACTTTATTGCATCTGCGTGACCTGGGAAACAGCGTTCTGGTAGTAGAACATGACGAAGATACCATGCGTGCAGCAGACTGCATTGTGGATATCGGACCTGGAGCCGGGGAACATGGTGGACAGATCGTTGCAGTGGGAACTGCAGAAGAGATCATGAAAAACCCGGAGTCAATAACCGGTGCCTATCTCAGCGGCCGTCTGCAGATTCCGGTTCCTGATCAGCGCAGAACTCCAACGGGCTGGATCACGGTGCGGGGAGCAGAAGAGAATAACCTGAAAAAGATCGATGTTTCCTTCCCGTTAGGCGTGATGACCTGTGTGACCGGTGTATCCGGTTCCGGTAAAAGTTCTCTTGTAAACGAGATCTTATATAAAGCCCTCGCAAAGAAGTTAAACCGCGCAAGGACCATTCCTGGAAAGCATAAATGCATTGAAGGAGTAGAGCAGTTAGATAAGATTATAGCTATTGACCAGTCCCCAATCGGACGTACCCCACGTTCCAATCCGGCTACCTATACCGGTGTATTTGACCTGATCCGGGACCTGTTTGCCTCTACAGCAGATGCAAAAGCAAAGGGCTACAACAAGGGCAGATTTAGTTTCAATGTAAAAGGTGGTCGCTGTGAAGCCTGCTCCGGCGATGGTATCATCAAGATCGAGATGCACTTCCTTCCGGATGTATACGTGCCCTGTGAAGTCTGCGGCGGAAAGCGCTATAACCGTGAGACACTGGAGGTAAAATACAAAGGAAAGAGCATCTATGATGTCCTGGATATGACAGTAGAAGATGCGTTGAAATTCTTTGAAAATGTGCCCTCCATTACCAGAAAGATCCAGACCTTATATGATGTAGGTCTTGGTTATGTCCGTCTGGGACAGCCATCTACCGAACTTTCCGGTGGTGAAGCCCAGCGTATCAAACTTGCTACCGAACTTTCCAAGCGCAGTACCGGAAAGACCATTTATATCCTGGATGAACCTACTACAGGCCTTCATTTTGCCGATGTCCACAAGCTGATCGAGATCCTTCGCCGCTTGTCCGACGGTGGAAATACCGTTGTTGTCATTGAACACAACCTGGATGTGATCAAAACAGCAGACTATATCATCGATATCGGTCCTGAAGGCGGCGACAAGGGAGGAACTGTCATTGCCAAAGGAACTCCCGAAGAAGTGGCAGAAAGCCCGGTTTCCTATACAGGAAAATATGTGAAGAAATATCTGGAACAGTGATTAATAGGAGATTCCGCCTGTTAGCACAGGCGTAGGATCATAAATGTGCGGTATTTATAAGTAATAAACGACAACATATTTCAGAAGTCAGAGATATAACAGCAGTAAATAATCCTTGACTTCTGAAATTTTTTTATCTAAAATACTTAGGAACCGAACTAATTACAAAAACACAGGAGTACAGTCATATGGAAACAGGAAAAGTCATTAACCGTATATCTAACCGTCTGCGCCGCAGATCTGCAGCTTTACAGGAAACACTGGGAATGAGCGGGGCGCAGGGGAATATTTTAAATTTTATTTTAGTGGAAGGACAGAAACATTCTATTTATCAGAAAGATATAGAAAAAGAATTTGGTCTCCGTCCATCTACGGCTACAGAAGTATTAAAGGCCCTGGAAAAGAAAGAACTGATCTGCCGTGTCAGTGAAAAGCAGGATGCCCGTTTAAAACGGATCGAATTTACGTCCAAGGCCAAAGAAATCCGTCATCTGATCGCTGCTGAAATAGGCGAGTCGGAAAGCATTTTATTAAAAGGTATTACAGAAGAAGAAAGGCAGATCTTTATAGCAATCGGAGAGCGAATGCTAAAAAATCTGGACGAAGCTAATCAATAAGGAGATCAATCAGTAAGGAAGCTGATCCTTAAAGAAGTTTCCAGGAAACAGGATAGAAGAAAATAGGATAGAGAAAGGAAGAAGATCAAAATGGAACATTCAAAAGAAACGGGTACAGACCAGGAACTGATGCGTTCTATGAAGGTGTCAAAAGCAGTAGCCGCCATGGCGATCCCAAGTGTGATCAGCAGTCTGGTTACAGTCGTTTATAACATGGCAGATACCTTTTTCGTAGGACAGACAGGAGATGCACTTCAGGTAGCGGCAGTCAGTCTGACAAACCCTATTTTCATTCTCCTTATGGCTTTTGCCAATATGTTTGGAATGGGCGGAAGCGCTGTGGCATCCATGGCAATGGGAGAAGGAAAACCCAAAAAAGTAAAGAACACTACCGCATTTATCACCTATGCCAGTTTGGCAGTAGGCATCATAATTGCAGTTATTTTATTTGCATTTATGTCCCCCATCTTACATATTTTTGGCGCAAATACAGAAACCTATGAATACGCTAAAGGTTACATCCATTACATTGCCTGGGGCGCTCCCTTTATCATCTGGTCTGCGGCAGCCAGCTTTGTAGTCCGGGCAGAAGGTGCCAGTAAAGAAGCTATGATCGGAAGCATGGTGGGAACCATTGCAAATATTGTATTAGACCCCTTGTTTATCTCTGGTCTGCATATGGGAGCTGCCGGTGCGGCTATTGCAACTACCATCGGAAATATCCTGGCAAGTCTGTACTTTGTATGGTATTTCTTAAAGAGATCCGGTCAGCTGTCCATTCTTCCAAAAGACTTTACTTTAGGAGAAAATATCCCGCAGAGAGTCTGCACTACCGGCTTCCCAACTGCTATCTTTTCTGTTCTCATGAGCGTTTCCACCATTGTAGTCAACCAGATTTTGGTAAAATATGGAAATGCACCGGTAGCAGCCATCGGTATTGTTTTTAAAGCCAATATGTTCATTACTTTCCTGCAAATGGGACTGGCAAACGGAGTACAGCCATTGTTGGGTTACAGCTATGGAGCTGGAAATATCAGCCGCTTCCGGGAAGTAGAACGCTTTACGAAGATCTGCTGCCTGATAGCCGGAGTTGCGGCCACACTGCTGTATTTTGTGGGAAGAGAGCCTATTATCCGCATGTTCATCAGTGATGATGAGGTGGTTTATTATGGGGTAAAGATGCTGATTGCATACATGCTTTCCGGTCCTGTGATCGGCATGCTTTTTGTAAATATGAACTGTATGCAGTCTGTAAATTACGCATTGCCTGCAACCATCCTTTCCGTTATGCGTCAGGGCATCCTCCTGATCCCGCTGCTTTACATCCTGCAGCTGATCGCAGGATTAGAAGGCGTGATCTACGGTCAGGCAATTACAGACTATATCGCGGTGGTCCTTTCAGCGGTATTTTGGAGAAATATAAGAAAAAAGCTGTAGGATTTGCCAGAGTGACCTGGATCATTCTACAGCTGAAAAATGAAATCCCAGCGGGCGTCAGATCGCAATCTGCCGTCCGCCATTTTTTTCATATAACCGGTGACTGATGGAAAGCACGGTACGTCCGTTTCCGGCTCGGTTTAAAGCAGAAAGAACGGTCTGTTCTGTGTCTGCGTCAAGATTTGCCGTGATCTCATCTAATAAAAGGATGCGGGGGTTGGTTGCAACAGCCCTGGCAATGGAAAGCAGCTGCCATTGTCCCTGGGAGAAAAGACCTGGTTTGCAGGGAGTGTTGTAGCCTTCCGGGAAACTGCGTATAACTTCATCCAGTCCTGTGAGACCTGCGGCAGTCTGGGCCTGTTCCAGTGTGATATCCGGGTCAAACAAGGTAATCTGGTCCAGGATCGTTCCGGGAACCATGGAAAAATTCTGTTCTACACAGCTGATGATCTTTCGTCTCTGGTTTTCAGAGAGTGCATCGGCAGGCTGTCCGTTAATAAGAACGTTTCCTTTCTGAGGTGTATAAAGTCCTAAAAGCAGTTTAAAAATAGTACTTTTTCCGGCACCGGTACGTCCGGTCAAAGTAACCTGTTCCCCTTCTTTTACAGAAAAACTGAGGGACTGTAGAATATCCGGGTCACTTTCCTCATAACGGAAGGTTACATTCTGAAGTTCTACCGGGCATGCAGCCGGATCCGGTCTGGAAGTGTTTGTTTTCCTAGCTTTGGTACGTTCCGGAAGCTGCAAAAATTCATTGATCCTGTGTACTCCGGCAGCAGCAGACTGAATGGTCTGTATTTCCATACCAATACTTTCAAGAGGTGTAAATACCTGGGTAATATAGGAAATAACAGCGGCAGCAGTACCGGCAGACATTCCGAAAAACAGCTGGACTTCCCCATTTCCAAAAGCAGATAAGATCATAACAATGGCGATGGTAATTGAATTGGAAATAAGGATGACCGGTGAATAAATAGCATCATAAAAATTTGTTTTATCAATTGCCTTATAGCTGTCTTCCAGAAATTTACTGTATTTTTCTTCCATATACATTTCTTTGTGAAGATTGTGAATGGTGCGGATACAGCGCAGTGTCTCCGGTACATGACCAGAGGCTTTTGCAATGGCAGCACGGTTACTTAACTGGGATGCAAGCATGCGTTTTTGTACATGACGGGTGTAGAAAAATACAGCGGGGAGCACAAAAAGCAGCAGAATAGCCAGACCGCGGTTTTTCGTAAAGATCACAAAGAAAATACCGCAAAGCTGGCAGGCGTCTGCAAACATGCTGATGATACCGGAAGTAAAAAGTTCCTCTACTGTATCCACATCACCTACAAAACGGGAAGCAATGGCTCCTGAGTCATGGGAAACAAAAGAGTCTGCAGGCAGAAGGCTGATCTTCTGGCATAAAACAGTGCGCAGTCCATGCGTAATGCGCTGCCCGAAGATCGTCAAAAGGCTTTCACGCAAAGAGGTGGCAGCATTTGTTAATAAAAGCAGTCCAAAATAGGACAGAGCCAGAGCAAAAGGAAAGGTCTGGCCGGCTGTAAGATAGTCAATGGCTTTTGCCAGTACCAGCGGCGGGAGAAGGGCAAAGACAGCAGATCCCAACACAGCAGCAAATAAAGTTACGCACATTCCCTTATTCTGTTTTACAGTGCGTAAAATAACCTTAAGGACAGAATGTTCTGTTTTCATAGTCAGCAGATCCCCCTTTCAATCGCACTTTCCGTTGGTTTTGCAACGGAATAGTCGGTTTGAAGCTGATATAATTCTCTGTAAGCACTATTATCTTTCAACAGTTTTTTATGGGAAGAAAATTCTGCTGTTCCATTATCCATCCAGATCACGCCGTCTGTTTCCGAGAACAGATACAGGCGGTGGGAGATGAGAAAGATAATGCTGTCCGGTACCATTTGACGCAGGTGTTCAAACACTTCTACTTCTGTTGTCTTGTCTAAGGCGGAAAATGGATCATCTAAGATCAGGATCGGGCGGGGATGGGCCAGTGTACGGGCCAGAGCCAGCCGCTTCTGCTGTCCGCCGGAAAGACGGAGGCCCGTTTCACCGATTACTGTATCTTCACCCTGAGGCATATGACGTACCTCATCTTCCAGGCATACAGCTTCTAAGTATTTCCACAGATCCTTTTGATCCCCAAGTAAAACATTGTTTTTAATGGTATCACTTAACAGATCCGGTTCATGTCCTAAGTATCCCACCAGAGAATTGCGCACATCTGGTGAAAGGGAAGAAAATTCCTTACCGTTAAAGGTGAGGGAGCCGGTGTAAGGATGCTCGCAGAGGAAGATCCGTCCTAATGTGGATTTTCCGCAGGCAACCGGGCCGGTAATACCAATGATCTCACCGGGAGAAGCCTGGAATGTCAGATCTTTGAAAAGAGGAGCGCTGTTTTCATAGGAAAATCCAAGGAATCTTGCGTTTACCTGTCCAAGGCTGGAAGCTGGCAGAGGTTTGTCTTCTTTTCCTGCTTTCATAAAAGGAAGGATACGCTTCCAGGAAACCTGGGCTTTCTGGATAGCATTAAAAAGCTTGGCTGCATGGGAAGATTTTACAGACAGCCTGGAAAAACAGGAAAGGAAAGCGCTGAAAGCGGCAATATCCCAGGAAGTCCAGCCGGTTCCCATTACATTTTTACTTCCAAAATAAAAGATGAGAAGGACGCCGGTCATGGAAATAAGCTTATAAATAGGAGGCAGGGCCGCTACCGGCAGATCCGCACGTACAGAGGCTTTTTCGTAATCAGCCAGCTGGGCTTCATAATCTTTATTTCTCTGGGTCTCACAGCCGTAAATACGGTAGGTAATGGCGTTTTGGATGCGGTCTAAGGTTGCAGCATTTAAACGTCCGGCGCTTTCTTTGCAGGCAGCACCTGTTTTCAGGACAACGACTTTCATCCTTTCTGCGATCACATAGGAAACAGGAGGGAAGATAAGGCACAAAAGAGCCAGTTTCCAGTCGTAGGCGAAAAGCATGAAAACATAGGAAAACAGTGCTACACCTGTATCGAAGATCTCAGTTGTAAATTTACGGATCCCTTCGGAACATGCGTCTACGTCGGATAAAGCTTTTGTCATGGCATTTCCGGTATTGACATTTTTCAGATCGCAGGTATCCGTATGGACCAGGTTGTTATAATACGTCTGTTTCATACTGCGGTTGATGTTGTTGGCGAAGCGGCGCACATACAGACGTTTGATGAAACGGGAGATCTGTACCGTAAAAATGGCAATAAAATAAGCAGATGCCAGTTTCAGCATATCTGAAAAATGACTTTGGCCTTTCTGGATAAAAAACAGGCACTGTATCATCTGGCCTTCAAACCAGGGACGGGCCATAAGTCCAAGATTGTAAATAAGACCGGACACTGTGATAACAGCTAAAATTCCCTTTTGCATGGAAAAATAACTGGTGATATGGTCTGGATGTTTGCATATGGGGGGTGCAGATTGTTTACTCATGTGAGAGTTCTCCTTCCTGTGGTTCTTTTTCCGGAGCCTTTTTTGGGGGCAGTTCTTTATTTAGTATTTCTTTATCTGGTATTTTTTGATCGGTCATTTCTTCGCTGGGGATCCGGGAAAGTTTTTCATTGGTCCATGCCGATACATGGGTAAAGTCTGCTCTCCGTTCTTCTTTGGATTTCCAGTAAAGGATATCCAGGATGCGGCAGAATTCCCTGCGGTCTGCTTCTGAGAGATCAGCAATGAGCCAGTCATAAAAAGCGTCTTCAATGTTTGCCTTGGAGTTTTTCAGCTCTTCCGCTTTTTCTGTGGCAAAAAGAAGCTGGCTGCGTTTATCTTCAGGATTTGGTTTTCGTACCAGATAGCCCTTTGCTTCCAGGCTTGCAGCCCGGCGGGCAGCGGCTCCTTTGTCGATCTTTAAGGTTTCACGGATTTCTGCCTGGGTGATTCCCGGTTTGTGGCGGACCAGATGGATAAAGTCAAATTCAGCTGTGCCGATGCCCTCGGCTTTCATGGTCTGGACTGTAAATTTGGCAGCTTCTCTGGCTATTTTTGTTATTTTACGCTGTGTATCATCCATAGATTTAACGATCCTTTCTAAAAAGAAGATGTATATACATCTATATAGTTGATGGTACATCTAAATGTTTGCATTGTCAATACAGGAAGATCTTACAGACCATCTTTAAAAAATAAAAAGCGGTTGACGTTTTTTGAGAATACGTGTACAATAATACGTACATTATTAATAACCTGTTATGAAAATAAAGGCAGGCTTCGATTGACTGAGAGCAAGAGCCACAGGACCTGTATTTTCATAAGATCCGCATAAGCGGCAGCAGCGTATGTTTATACGATACTACAGGTGTTTTACTTTCCGTGAAAAGTGAAAACTTCTGACAGGATCAGTTAATCATCCGTCCCTTAGATCTTAAGGGGCGGATTTTTTATATTCACTGATGCATCATGCAAAAGAATGATATAGAAAAAGCGGAAATAACACAGGATCTTACACAGGTAAAAGCATTACATATTTAGGAGGAGAGCAGTATGAAAGGGTACAAAAAGCTTATGGACTTTGTAGCGCTGGTTGAAAAAGCAGTTCTGGCAGCTACCATGATCCTGATCCTTGTACTGACAGTAGGAAACGTGTTTTCACGTAAAGTGATCCACCAGTCATGGTCTTTTACAGAGGAACTGGTGGTTGCAATTTTTGTTCTGATCACCCTTTTAGGCGCAGCATTGTCTGCAAGAGAGGGAGGTCTGGTAGGTTTAAACCTGGTAACAGAGCGCCTGCCAAAGTCATGTAAAAAGCCAGTGATCATTCTCATCACACTTTTTTCCGTGGCTTTTATGGGAATTTTATTCTATTACGGTATGGACAAGGTATTGGCACAGCTTGCCAACCAGAAACGAACCTTCGTATTAAACTGGCCGGAATGGATCTTCTGGTCCTTCGTCCCTATTGGTTCCGTGTGCATGGTCCTGCACTTTATTGAGTATTGTGTGGATGAATGTGCAAAAACAAACGCAGCAGAAAAGAATGATATGAAAAAGGAGGATAAATAAATGGTAAGTGCAGTTCTTTTTATCACCTTTTTCGTTTTACTGGTTTTAAATGTTCCGATCTCTATCTGCCTGGGACTTTCATCCGCAGCAGCGATCCTGTATTCAGGAACTTCTTTAACCATTGTAGCAACTAATATTTATTCTGGTATCAGTAAATTCCTGCTTCTTGCGATCCCGTTTTTCGTATTATCCGGAAACATTATGGCAAAGGCCGGTATTTCCACCAGACTGATCCGTTTCGTTGACACCTGTGTTGGACACCGCAAAGGCGGCATTGCAAATGTATGTATCATCGTTGCCTGCTTCTTCGGCGCGATCTCCGGTTCCGGTCCTGCAACGGTAGCAGCATTAGGCGCAGTTCTGATCCCGGCTATGGTAGAAAGAGGCGGCTTCTCCGCTCCATTCTCTACTGCATTAATGGCAACTGCCAGCTCCATTGCCATTGTCATCCCGCCAAGTATCGCCTTCGTTGTGTATGCTTCCATTACCGGCGTTTCTATTGGTGACATGTTCATGGCTGGTATTGTTCCTGGAATTCTCATGGGACTTGCACTGATCGTAGTGGTAATGTTAGAAGTGCGTAAAAACCATGTCGTTCCGTCCAATGTACAGAAGGCATCTGCAAAAGAACGTCTGGACGCATTTAAAGACGCATTCTGGGGATTTTTAATGCCAGTTATCATCCTTGGCGGTATTTACGGCGGTATTTTCACACCTACTGAGGCAGCAGCCGTTTCTGTTGTATATGGCCTTTTTGTAGGTATGGTAATTTATAAAGAAGTAAAATTAAAAGACCTTTGGGATATCCTTATTGACTCTGCAAAGACTACCGGCGGCATCATGCTTATTGTAGCATGTGCGTCCCTGTTCTCCTTTGTATGTACCCGTTTTGGTATCTCTGCTGCAGCTTCCCAGCTGCTGGCAAAAGTAGCAGGCAATCAGTTCACTTTCTTGCTGATCTGCAATGTGATCTTCCTGATCGCAGGCTGCTTTATTGACGCAAACTCAGCCATGTACATTTTCATCCCGATCATGCTTCCTGTATGCAAGCAGTTGGGCTACAATGTGATCGCCTTTGGTATTATGGCAACCGTCAACCTGGCAATCGGTCAGGTAACACCGCCAGTTGGTGTCAACCTGTTTGTAGCCATCGGTGTAAAGCTGAAGAATGGTTTACAGGTAACTTTACAGCAGATCTCCCGTGCAGTTGTACCTATGGTAGCTGCATGTATCGTGGTTCTGCTTATGATCACCTATATCCCGGGAATTTCCACTTTCCTTCCAGCAGCATTAGGAAGTGCGGCAGCGGTTGAAAATGGAACGACCACAGGCGGTGACAGCGGTACCACAGCAACTGATAATGACGATTTTAATACCATTGAAGATTACAGTGATCTGGATTGGCCGGAAATGACATGGAACTTTACCTGCTCTACCACAGAGACCAGTACCTGGGCCCAGGCCGGGCGTAAGTTTGGTGAATTAATGGAACAGGCAACTGGCGGCAAGATCAAAGTAGAAGTATATGCAGCGGACCAGCTGACCGGTGGCAACCAGTCCGAAGGTATCCAGGCACTGATGAACGGCGACCCGGTACAGATTTCCATGCACAGCAACCTGATCTACTCAGCATTTGACCCACGTTTTAACGTAGTTTCACTGCCATATCTGTTTGACTCTGTAGAAGCAGCGGATGCTGTTTTAGACGGACCTGCAGGAGAAGAACTGGTAAGTATCCTGGAAAGCTATGACCTGCATTGTATGGGAATGGCAGAAAATGGCTTCCGCCAGCTGACCAACAGCGTCCGCCCGGTACATTCTGTAGAAGATATGAAGAACCTGAAGCTTCGTGTAGCAGGTTCCAACCTTTTAATGAAGTGTTATGAACTTTGGGGCACAGATGCCACCAATATGAACTGGTCCGAGACTTATACTGCTCTTCAGCAGAAGACAGTAGACGGACAGGAAAACCCACTTCCAGCGATCGACGCAGCCAGCGTACAGGAAGTACAGAAATATGTATCTCTCTGGAATGCAAACTATGACTGCCTGTTCTTCTGTATCAATCAGGGCATTTATGACAGTCTGACCCAGGAGCAGCAGAAGGTAGTTGACGAAGCAGGCCGCAAGGCAGTTGCTTATGAGCGTGAGATCAACCGCGCCGGTGACGAGGAGATCTTAGAACGCTGGCAGTCAAAGAATGGCGTAGAAGTTGTAAAATACGAGGATCTGGATGTTGAGTCCTTTAAGAATGCAGCAGAGCCTGTAACCGAATGGTTCATCAATGAGTTAAAGAACCAGGGATATGAAGATGCAGAAGACCTGGTACACATTTTCACCGATAATGCAGCAAAAGCAGCAGGCGCAGAAAGCACCGGAAGCACATCTGCATACCAGGTAGAAGACCACAGTGACTTAAACTGGCCGGAAATGACCTGGAATTTCACCTGCTCTACCACAGAAACCAGTACCTGGGCCCAGGCCGGACGTAAATTCGGCGAGTTAATGGATCAGGCAACCGGCGGAAAAGTAAAAGTAGAAGTATATGCAGCAGACCAGCTGACCGGCGGTAACCAGTCCGAAGGCATCCAGGCCCTGATGAACGGTGACCCGGTACAGATCTCCATGCACAGCAACCTGATCTATTCTGCATTTGATCCACGTTTTAACGTAGTTTCATTGCCATATCTTTTCGACTCTGTAGAAGATGCAGACGCAAAACTGGACGGGGAAGCAGGACAGAAAATGGATGAGATCTTATCTTCCTATGGCTTACATTGTATGGGAATGGCAGAAAATGGCTTCCGCCAGCTGACCAACAGTGTCCGTCCGGTACATTCTGTAGAAGATATGAAGAATTTGAAGCTGCGAGTAGCAGGTTCTAACCTTCTGATGAAGTGCTATGAGCTTTGGGGCGCAGATGCCACCAATATGAACTGGTCCGAGACATACACCGCTCTTCAGCAGGGAACCGTAGATGGCCAGGAAAACCCGCTTCCAGCAATCGATGCAGCCAGTGTACAGGAAGTACAGAAATATGTATCTCTCTGGAATGCAAACTATGACTGTCTGTTCTTCTGCATTAATCAGGATATCTACGACAATTTAACTCCTGAGCAGCAGGCAGTAGTAGATGAGTGCGGAAAATTAGCTGTTCAGTATGAGCGTGAGATCAACCGCGCCGGAGATGACGAGATCTTATCCAGGTGGCAGTCCAAGAATGGCGTAGAAGTGGTTGATAATGATGAACTGGATATCGACTCCTTTAAGGCAATCGTAGAACCTGTAACCGAATGGTATATCGGCGAACTGCAGAGACAGGGATATGATGATGCAGAAGAGCTGGTAGCAGCATTTAAGTAAGTAGAATTAAGTAAATAAAGTCAGGAAAAGGCTGATGCAGAAGAGATAGGATCTTTTTTGCATCAGCCTTAATTGTTGCCAGGCATATCGAGGAGACGCCAGTGGCGCATCCGCTGATCTAAATGAGTGCCCTCAGCCATTTGCCATGCTTCCTGTGGGACAGAAATGATATAAGCAATGTAAACAGGAACATGGAGACCAGAACGGAAAGCATAATGTTTGTTTTAGTCATAGGAAGTGGATTATAATGAATGGTCCAGGTAAACAAATGGATGAAATAGTAATGGGAGAAATAGATCCATTCACTTTGTTCCCGTAAAAAAAGGAAAAATCTGGAACCAGTTCCGGTAAGGTTTAATGCCAGTTCTGTAAGGCAGACGACGGCAGGTGCTGCTGATAATACCATATTGGCATTGGAGCAGAGGGAAACTTCTATGTACATTACACTTAGAAAGAAAAGGCTTCCCAAAGCGGCCGGTACAGGTGACAGATGCCGTTCCCTCTTTGCAGACCAGGCACCAAGAGCTACATAAAAGCTTCCATAAAAAACGCCGTTTCGCATAGTCATGAACCGGGGCGTGTACCACCGGACAAAAGCTTGAAGTATTGCCTGAAGTGTTTCAGGCGTATGCTCTAAAAGAACACGGTTGTCACAGATACATCCCAAAATAAAAAGGATCCCTGTAAAAAGAAGCAGCATCCAGGTTTTGGCTTTCGTTCTGTAAAACAGCCAGACGATAAAACTGGCTATGGCCAGAGCTGGCAGGTACCACAGCTGGGTAATGGTAGCTGACATAAAGAAAGAGTGCAGATAAAAAAGGACTGCTTGGGCAATGGTCTCATTTCCCTGGACCCAGTTGTAAATGTCAATAGGCCAGCAGATCATACACCAGAGGATATACAGTTTCAGGATGCGGCATATATAACGCCTGGCAATGGGCCAACTGTTTTTTATATCGGTATCAGTTGTGTTTGTATCATTAGGCAGTTGAGCGGGTATCTTCTGAAACAGAAGAAATCCTGCAATCAGAAAGAAAATGGGAACCGCCAGATTGGACAGCCAGCATCCGATCACCAGACGCCATTTGCTTTCAGCGGGATAATAGATCTGGATCACATGTCTGGCAGCTACCAGAACTGCCATAATAAACTTTAAAAGATCCAGTCCATAGTATTGTTGTTTTTCATTTGTAATCTTCATGGAGATCTCCATTCTACCGTTAAAGGAAGGCGCAAAGTTTCGTATTTGATTATAACATAATTTGTAGGGAAACAAAAAACACAAATCATGTCTGCAAAATAAAATTGTAAAAACCTGAAAAAAGTTGTTGACAAACGGTTGGGGATTTGCTATTATAATTTTCGCGCTTGAGAGAGCAGCAAATGTTTCGAAAGAAACAAAAAAATAAATTAAAAAAGTTGTTGACAAATGAAAAACAACCGGTTATAATAAATAACCGTTGCAGCAAACAAGTCTGACAACGAAATGAGATCCTTGATAATTGAAGATTAAACAGTATGTAAAACCCTGAAAATTCAGAAAATAAA
>OIAX01000232.1_pt1 | contig 24487 bp, 20 predicted proteins | sample 1580821 | NCBI WGS metagenome assembly OIAX01 (sample SAMEA3882524, study PRJEB24775) | human gut metagenome | biome: human-associated habitat; feature: intestine environment; material: feces | place: Netherlands | collected 2009/2010 | reverse complement strand
CAGCGATACGCCAGTATTGTTAAAATCACCGGTGATCTTATTATTTTTCGTATCGTACACCTTAAAATCATTCTCCAGATTACTGACTTTAAACACCACATCCAAATAATGCCCTTTACTGCCGATTTCCGTATTATAGAAACTGATCGCCTTGCTGCTGTTGTCGCCGCTGCCACGATTGTAACTGCTGTCGCCGTCAACATAGCTCACCGCCGCCCCCTGATAACGTATCTTGTCGTCAGTATTTTTAGTTATGGTATCGTAACCCAGCTCGTAAGAAGTATACTTGTTTTCAAAATCAAATTTTCCGTCACGGCCGATTTTTGTTCCCCGCAGCCGGAACCAGGCCCCCTGGGCTTCTTCGCCATTATGCCGCAGCTCACCCATACGCTGCAGCAGCTTGTCGTTTTCTGTCCGCCACGTGTGATAGTTCAGCGCATTGGCTGCAAGGATCGTATCCGTACTGGTAGTAGGCTGATCAATATTCGTTACCTGCTTCAAATACCAGTCCTTAGTATAATTACCACTCGTATCGGCAGTATCCTGATGATCCAGCTCATAACGCTTCCAGTACAGCGTCCCCTCACCATCTACAGCGGCAAAACTGCCGTTATGGTTATTGACAGTCGCCAGCACCGTACCGACGCCTTCTTCCCCTACAGGCGTATAACCATTGACCTCGTACAAATCAATATACTGCGTCCCGGTCAACGTATCGGTAACATACAGCTTGTCGCTGTTCAACGAATTCTGACTGGCATCGATATCCATTTTGATAACGCCGTTCTCACCGCTGAGATTATCTACCGTCAAAGTGCTGAAAGTATTACTGTCGTGAGTCATATCCACTATCGAATTATCGTTATGCAAATGCGTCAGGTTAGAATCACCAGTCACCTTCCAATAGGAAGCCTCCTCCAGCGAAATATTAGTTTCAGCTGTACTGGCAGTGCTTACCCAGCCCTCGATAAACGATCCGCTATTAGCAGTAAGATCAACTATGCCGCCACTGTTATTAAGGATATTGCCGTAAATATTATATTTGCCCGCATTACCCACCACGCTGCCGTTATTATAAGTATAAATAGCATAGCTCGCAGTACTGCCTTCAGTCGCACTGATAACAGCTCCATTTAACACAGCCTCGCTGCCAGTGCCTTGCGCCAACACACCTGCTGCCCATTGACTTCCATCATCCGCACTGACGTTAATAACAAGATCCTTAGCTGCCTCAAACTTCCCTTTATTAAATACAAATACTCCCAACGCCACGCCATCCCTGCTGTTAGCAATGATAGAAGCATTTTCCCCCAAAGTAACCTTAGCGTCGTTAAAACCAACCTCGACTCCTCTGGTATCCTTTCCGCCTGTAACAAATAACCTCAACCCATCACCAACAGAAATAGTAGCTCCGTCATAAGAATCGATACCATAAGTCCAGCCAGTTCCCGCATTGATAACATTCAACTCTAAATTATCGCCAACTTCAATAATACCTGAATCCATTGTCGCATTATCACCGGCATACATACCCTTCATCACATTAGGCTGATTATTGGAATCCAGACCGCTGACATTACCGGAAACAGTGATTTTAGAATCATCACCGATTTTTACAACTCCGGAAGCATATGTCTTAATACCATAAACATCCAGATTATGTACCGTTCCTGAAGTATCAATAAAATTCATCTCGATCTGCTTCAGGTCAATCGTGCTGTTATAGCCAAAAATACCAATAGAATCGTAGCCACTGTTTGTAGAGTTGGCAAAACCATTAATATCCAGCTTGATAGCACCGCTATTATAAATAAAATCATTACCACTGGCATAAATGCCCTTCGTAACATGGCTAATGCTGCTGGAGTCGATAGACGCTATTCCCCCAAGCGCCTCCAACTCACTTACTGTCGAAAATGGCTGATCGACACCTTCAGCAGCCCACACCACATTATTTAATGACATTGCTAAAACGCTTGCCAAGACTGCTTTTTTAATTACATCTTTTTTCCTTTTCATAGTTTAACCCTCTCCTTTACAATTGCTCTTGGTTTTTCATTCGCTTATGCAAATCAACTAAAACCATAGATACTTCGCTTATAGTATAATAAATTAACTGCTTTAACAAGTTATTCTCATCAGTTTATCACTTCATTTCTGAATTATCACAGCAATTTTTCTGTGATACAGATGCTTTATCCGTTCTTTACCTTTAATGCTTTTCGTTTTTAACAAAATTATTACCACTAAAAGATTGTAAATATAACTGTTAAGTTATAATAAGTTACGCATAATAAAATAATTAAAAAAAACACAGACCAATATAGTCTGTGCTTTTATAATCTTCTCAAATTTAAATACTGCAATAAAGAAACGATATCTTTATCAAAAAAAATCAATCAAAATTCAAACCTTACTCCTGCATTTACCTGCCATTTCTTTTGGATATCGGCGCCAAAGCTCCGTTCGATATCGCCGTATAAATGACTGCTGTTGCCCAGCTTGATATTACCACCCAAACCAAGCTCAAACCAGGTATCGCCATAATCCTGCGATTCACTCAATGTTTCCCCATTGCCCGCCAGCATCCTGACATCACGGTTACCGCCAAACTCATGCAGCATATTCACTTTCAGATATACATCGTTGCCTGACGCATCTTTTTTGCCTGCTACTACGCCCAAACGTCCAATGCAGCTGTTTACACCGCCCATATAAACATTATTGCCACGATCAGTCGTGTAGCTGCTGCTGCCTAATCGTCCTACGATAAGCTGAGCCTGCGGTTCGATAAAAGTCCCCTGTGCTTTATTCAGCTCTATGGTTTTTCCGTATTCCACACTCAGGCTATACGCATGGCTTTTTGCCTTGGCCTTATCCGGATAATCGCCATAGGATCTGATGTCCGTATCAAACTGTCCGAAGCGAGCCACTATATCTGTATAGCTGCTGTTATCCCCATGCCAGGTTCCATAAATACTGCCTGCAAAAAGCTTGTCTTTACCGCTGCCATAACTGTAACTCGTATGTCCGCTGCCGTTTTCAACAGCAAAGCCATAAATGCTTTTGGCATTGGCTGCCTTATCATAACCAAGCTGATACATATTAAAGCTGCCGTCAAAATTACCGCTGCCAAACTTCCCGCCGATATAACGGCTCCAGATACCGTCACTCTCTACTTTAGTATCTCGATAATTATGCAGATCGCCCAAACGCTTACGTAAAGTATCGCCAGTATTACGCCAAAGCGCATAATTACCATCTCCACTTTCTAACAAAACTTTTGTATCATTGTTGACCTGTTTGGCCATCTTCGTTAAATACCATTGATCTTTGGTTCCCTGCGAGCCATCTGTCAACGTAACATTTTCACCATTTTCAAGTGTCGGTGTCACATCCCACAAACCGCCGGCATTAAGGTTTTTGCCTACAAAATTTACATTTTGGCTGGCATCGGTTATTAAAAGTAAATTCTTAGCACCGGTAACCATATGCCCATTGACCAGACTGACATCTTTGACCTGTACATAGGTGGTGCCGGCTGCTGCGTTAGTGATATTCACCTTATCGCCGGTTTCAGCAGCAAGGTCGGTATCCATTATAAAGTTACCGCCGGTACCGCTGTAATCAGTAATAGCTAATTCTGTTGCAGCTGTATCGTCAAAAGTCATATCTACTGTAGCGCCATTGTTTACCATAAGACTAGCAACTGAATTGCCGAAATCAAATTTTGATACTCGCCAAAGCGCACTATTATCCAAGTTCACGACAGCATTGCCACTATTTTGCGAAAAAATAAAACCTTCTAAAACAGAATCTGCTCTATCTAAAGTCAGGTTCAGATTACCATTATCTACAGTAATGCCGCCTTTTATGACCACCTGCTTGCCGCCGGACTGATTGATATTGATCGTACTATTATTTCTAATACCCAGAGCATTATTTTACCCGTAAGTATCCTTACTGTTATCCTTATTGATAAAAACAGCATTTTTAAAGTCTATACTTGCACCATCGCGCGCAACAACTGCATTACCCGCAGTTCCGGTTGCAAAAGATATATCTGCCACACCTTTTATTTTTGCTGTAGAACCTTCCTTCTGAGCCTACAGGCCAACCTTAGAAATTTTCCCCGATACCTTTATCGTCAAATTATCATTTATTTCTAATTCGCCACCACGAGAAACCATAACCCCCACATTAGGCCCAGTATCGCCGCTCACTTTGACAGACAAGGCTCCATCAAACACAGCCTTACCCTGCGCTTGGACCGACATACCATAATTACCATTCTCCTGATAACCGCCGACGGTTTCAATCGAAACCCTGTCTTTAGCGTGAAACAGACTGTTCTTGTCTTGAACTAGGATCCCCGTAACACCATTGTTAGTTGCACTGCCATAAATATCCACAGCATGGTCAAAATTTACAACACCTGCATATAAACAGGATATAACCTTAAGCGCCTCCTTAACATTTGTACTCGTCTTTGTACTCGTACAGGTCAGTTTAGTATAGTCATTTTTAAAATTTATCGTACAACCATATGTTCCACCGTTAGCCAATATCCCGTCTACATGGTCCCCATCTGCTGTGGATCCCGAAAAAAATATATTCTTACCGGTAAAATCTAAATTAGCCTCGGCATAAACGTAGGCGATATAATTGCCTTCGTCGATTTTTTTACCACTACCAAGTATATTCAGGTTCCCCTCCGCATTGATTGTGATATTTTCGCCCGGCTGTAAACGAATCCCCGCTCCATCATTCAAGTTCTTATTTATAGTATGGTTATCTGGAAAGTTTAGCTTTGTACCTGAAGCTACATTTTGTCCATCCACCATAACAGCTTCTGCTATCGGGAGCGCGGATGTCCCCCCCAGATATACACACGATATTGTCAGCAACGATATCATTACCTTTTTGCTTAAAACTCTCTTATTCATCTTCTTTCACTTCCCTTTCATCTCTTTTCTTTAGGATTAGGCCTTTGTTTATAACAGGAATAACTGCAGTAATACTGCCGTTTTCTTCCTACCAGCGCTGTGTAAACGTGATGAGTTTTATTGCAGCCAAATTCACGACCGCAGAGCGGACAGGTAACAGTTAATCCTCTAAATACTGTTTTATTATCCTTGTATACCGCATTCTTATAAATCTCGCTATACATCTGAAGCAGCTCCTTTAAAATTACTCGCTGCAGCGTACGAGCTTATATCTTTTGACTTTTTCTTTCTTTTTACCCAACTCATCGTAATTTTCAGGATCAACGAGTTCATCCAGTGTGCAGTCAAAGATCCTTTTTAACTTTAATAATGCCTTTAAACTCAGCATCACTCTGCCATTTTCGGCGTTGCTTAAATGTGTTTGCGATATACCCAGCTGCTCGGCTAACTTCGTCTGATGTATACGCCGCTTGATCCTTCTGATTTTTATTGCTTCACCAATTTTTAATAAATCCAAGCCTTCCATTTTTCACCTCTTCCACTATATATTTTTCTTCTTTTGCAAAAGTTATTTTGCTGTTTTCTGCAATTTTTTCAATTATTTAATATTTTCTTTTATTATACAAATATTACCATATTCGTCCCCCCGCAAGACATTTTTGTTCGCTTTTTTTTAAAAATTGTTCAATGGTCTTGCAACTGGTAATTTTTAGGTGTATAATACAAAAACACCGGATAGACTATCTATCCGGTGTTTTTTATAATTTAATTGATTCGCTTTATTGCAATTTTGCTTTTAATGTTTCGATTTCACGGCTTTGCGCTTCTAATTTCATCAATAACAGCTGGATTTTTTCTTCCTGAGCTTTTAAGGAAGTATCGACTTCACGGCGTGTGTAAATAATATCACGTTTTGGTACTTCGCCTTTTTTAGTGCGGTCTAAAGCAAAGTTTACACCAATATTACCCATTTTTTTACCGCTCTGGGTTATACCCATCCCCAACGAAAACATTACTTCCTGATTTGGTGCATAAAATCCGCCGACGGCCAAAGCGTTTTTGCCATCATATGACCCCATTGCCATCGCCAGTTCACCTTTGTTACCATCCTGGAAGCGTGGGTGCAGACCTGCCATTGCCGCTGATAATGCGCCAACGCTGTCTATTTCTTCTCCAAAACGGCTGATATCGTTACTGAGTCCCTGGATATCCTGTTTTACCTGATATAACTGGCTGCCGTTTACAGCGTCTGTTGAGGTCGCATCGACACGTCCGGGAGCAACATTACTGATCGTTTTGTTATTGGCATTGATACCGTTGCTATCGATGTAGGTTTCGTTGCCGACCTTATATTCTTTGGCTTCGATGCTGTTTAAGCTTATATCATCTTTTAAAGATACTTTATAATCGTTGTTGCCCAGTTTATCTATCTGGATATTTTCACCGGCGCTTAAATCTACACTGCCAACAGTTCCAAGAGTATCCATGACTGATTTTAACTGTTCTTCAGTTGCAGCACGACCAGTTGTTGCAAAATCAGCGCTGTTCAAAGTCGTATTGGTAAGACCTGTTATTTCACCGATTTTATTGCCGTTATCAATGCTCCCTTCTATAGTGACATTACCAACTTGGACTTTGTCTTCTAAACTTACTTTGTATTTTACAGGATCACCTTCCTGAGCAACATTTTCTACCTTCACACCGCTGTTGCTGTCGCCTTCAACAGTAACTTTATTGGCTGCGATCTGGTCATTGATATCACCAAATTTGACCTCCAGATTATCAACCCTGTTATTCAGGTTAGTGATAGAGGTATTATTACTGATGTCCAGAGTTTCTCCAAGCTTAGCGTTAGGCGCAATAGTTATTTTAGCTCCTTCTGCAGTAGTTTCAACACTGACATCGATTTTATCTTTGGCTCCGATAAATTTGATATCTGTTTTGTTTTCGCCGCCAAGTCTGATATCTGTTTTAGTACCAATTTCGTTACTTACAGTAAATCCTCCCTGCAGCTTTGTGATATTTTCGTTGTTAGTTGTCTGGTCTGTATTAAGTTCATCTACCAGATTTTTTACACTTTTAAGCTGCGCTACATTGACTGCGTCAGTATCTTCTGTACCTGCCGCCAAATTGGTGATCTGGCGTGTATTAGCGGCATGGAACTTACCGTTCTCATCTGTATACGCCGCCGAACCTACGCTTATTGCGCCATCACTGCTGCGCCATGCCGAAAGGGCATTATTTTTTTCTTCTAAAGCATTTAAAAAATCCTTATTTTGGCTTAACCATGCATTTTTTTGTTTAGTAGCTTCTAAAATACGATTTGACAGATCAGCTTTTTTGGCCAAGGCAGCCTCATAAGCTTTTTGTTTTTCCGCATCCGTACTGCCTTTTGTATTGCGCAGGATATCGTCGTTCTTTTGCGCTTCATCATGAAGGCTGTAATAGTTTTTCATAACCTCTGTATATTCGTTATTTTTTTCAGACCATTTATTATTGAATTGATTTACAACATCAGCTTTACCAATAGATGCGGCAAGCTCCATCTCTGTTGCAGGCTGACCAGCAGCAGTCGCTACAAAACCAATTTTCCCAGCAGCCGTATCGGCAACTGCATCAGGGCCAAGCGCAACACCGCCGTTTGCCAAAACCGATGCATTATCGCCCAGCGCGCTGCCACGCCATGCTACATAAGTCCTGTCACCCAGGGCAACACCATAAGCTTCTACAGAAGCGCTGTCCCCCACAGCAACGCCGCCTCTGGCAAACGCATTATTGCCAATAGCTGTGCCGCTGTAGGAAGAAAATAATTCCCCAGGCAGATTTTTGTAAAAATCACCGGCAGTTGCGTTATAGCCTATGGCAACGCCGTTAGCACTTTGCGTATTATTGCCAACAGAAGTGCCTTTGTTCGTTGCATATGCATTAACACCGACAGCAGCCGAGTTACTAGTGGCATAACTGGCAGCGCCCAAACTCGTAGAGCTGATAACAGACGTTGCATTATAACCGACCGCAGTACTGTATCCATGCGACGCAAATGCACCCATACCCGCTGCCAAAGCGCCATAATTATTTTTATCTAAGGCGTTAGGCCCTGCGCCTTCTCCATTCTCATTATTATTTTGAGACTTTTGGCTGGCCTTCTTATAATCAATAATTCCTTTTTTGGACAAATCTTCAAGGGTAGGTTCTGTACCTACGCCAAAATATTTCATTTTGCTAGAATTATTAATATCTTCTAATGTCGAAATAACAGCATATAATTGAGAGCCATTTACACCATCTGTACTATGTGCATTAATGCGTCCAGCACCTACGTTAGTCAATGTTCGTTCCTCACCACTTTTACCAACGGAAACAGTACCAACTGGCGTTGTTCCTGCAAATTGTTTTAACATTCCGTTTATTTGCATAGTAGAAGTGGAAATAGCTGTCGCAGATTCGCTGTTGCTCCCAAGATTTACACTATTGGCAGCAGTAGTACTTACATTATTTCCTAACACAAAAGTATTATTCGTGGATACTTCATTATTGTTGCCAATGACATAAGATTCTGCTCCTGAAAGTGTTGTTTTTCCATAGTTGCCAATACCAAAAACACCAGATTTTTTTGCTGTTTCAGATAATTTATTATAAGAACCAACAGCTAAACCGTATTGTGCATCATTTATTATCCCATGTCCTAAGCCAAGTCCAAACTGTTTTGTTACACGAGAATTGGAGCCTACAGCAACAACATTATTAGCCATTACTGCATTATTCATATAATTACCTAAAATTATATTTTTATCACCACCAGCATTATTACCGGCCTGTGTACCCATAATAATAGAATTGCTCAATACAGTTCCATCTGTACCATCTGCATTTTTACCTGCATTGGAGCCGGCAACAGTTCCCATAATAATATTGCCTGAACCTTTCATCCCAAGACCTGCTCGAGTACCTAATGCGACATTGCTGGATCCATGAATATCCATTAAAGCACTATTCCCCAGTGCCAGATTCCCACCACTTGCATAATAAGGACTTATCACAATGGGAGCATTTACCAAATCCGTTGAATTTCTCAAGGCATTTAGCCCCATAGCAATATTCAAGCTTGTTGTTGTATTATTGTTTGCCCAGCGACCCACAGATATGTTTTCTTCACCTGATATATTTTGGCCTGCTTCTGCTCCTAAAGCAAAATTAAAAAAGCCATTAGAACCCTTACCTGCTAAATATCCTACTGATATAGAAGAATAACCAGCTGCTGTAGAACCAGATCCAATAGCAATTGCACCATTTCCATTCATGGCCCCATTAGAATTATTCCCCATTATCACTTTGGCATCTTCACCTATAGCAATTGCACTTTTAGATGTTTTCTCAACAGATGCCTGCTTGCCTATAGCGATAGAAGATTCTTGGGCAGAAGAACTACCTATCCCAATTGCAATTGAATTATTATCAGAATCTCCTTCAGGAATAGACGCAATAGCACCCGTACTATATACAGACTGCATCAAAGCTAAGGCAATGCAAAGGCTCAATTTTTTATTTATTTTTTTCATGAAAAATCAGCTTCCTTCCAACAATGGAAGTATTTATCTTCAGCCTTTCTGTAAAACTTTCATTATTTCTATGGCTTTAGACAAATCTTCCAGTCTAAAGTTATTTTCTTCGACTATAGTTTTTATTTTTTGGCATTCGTTTTTTTCTGCTTCGTTTTCAGAGAGTGTTTTTTCTTCAAAAAAATATTCTATCGGACATTCAAACAATTCTTTTATTTTTATTAAGTGCAACAAAGTCACACCAACTCTGCCATTTTCGATATTGCTTAAATGTGTTTGCGATATACACAGTTTTTTAGCCAGCACCTTTTGTGATATTTTATTTTCAATGCGCAAAAGCTTTATTCTGTGTCCAATTTTTTGAAGCTCTTTTTCCATTATCAAGCACCTCCGAAAACAAATAGTAACAAACATTTTTGCCGGCAAAATTATTTTCTTGGGTTTGGCCGTTTATTAAAACAAGAATAACTGCAATAATATTGCCTTTTTCTGGCAAGAAAAGCCGTATAAACATGATATGTTTTATTACAGCTGAATTCACGGCCACAAATAGGGCATTTCATCATTAATGATTCAATGCCTGATCTACGTGATGTCATTTCACTGTCATGGCAGAATTTTGAATTCATAGAATCGCATTCCTTCTTTATTTTTATAATTTTTATGAATAAATTTCACTGCAGTAAAAGGAAAGTAGACTTTCTAGGGTTACTTTAACTCCAAAAAAATATAAATTTAATCATATAATAAATTTTATATATAACAAATTTCTTATATTATGATATCATGTATATATTCTCAGCACAATTTTGTTTATATTACAAATGTTTTATTTTTCTTCAAACTAAATTTTATGTTATAGCTAATTATTCAAAAATAGCTAATATTATGAATTATTTTAAATTTATTAAGCATAATAAAAATGTCGTTTCTCGGAAAATTTTAATAAATATAAAAATCCCGGATAGTAATATGTCCGGGATTTTTATATTTATATTATGCTGTTCGCGATCAAAGGAATTTAGGCGGCAAGGTTTCAAAGCCAACCCTGTCTGCCACTTTATCTATGGATTGCAGGCCAGGCAGAACAAACATTTTTGATGTGCCCTGAACAAGCAGTCTGCCGTTTTCATCTTTTAACGTACCTTCGGCAAGCCCGATCGTCCTTCCCATTCTTATCAGTCTGCCTTCCGCAATTATTTTGCCAAAAGCAGCAGCGGCAAGGTTATTCACCTGCAGGTCAAGCGTAGTTATGCCGTCCTCTTCGCCGATGCAGCAGTAAAGAGCCCAAAAGGTAGCCGTGTCAAGAATTGACGAAAAGACGCCGCCATGTACTGAAGCAAAGGGATTATTTAGGCTGTCATTGATCTGCGGTTCGACACGGCAGTAGCCATAGTCAAGCTCACAGATCTTCATGCCCAGCAGTTTAAGATACGGGGCTCTGTTGGCAATCGCCATAATTGCTTTGGCGTATTCAGGATTCACTTTTCGCATTGCATTTCACCTGCTCTTTCAATTTTTGCAGCTATCACTCTTTCAGATTTTATATTACACTAATTTTTCATCTTAATAAAGCTTTTATTCTTCACTGCCTGACAATTATGATAGAGATCCTTTGCTAACGATAAGGCCTGCAGCAAAAAAATACCGGACAGATATCTGTCCGGTATTGCATTTTAATTTTATTATGCAGTTTTACTTATTTCAAAGCTGCCGCACAGCGTGCGCACACAGTCGGATGCTCAGCATCTTTACCTACGGTATCGCTATAGATCCAGCAGCGTTCGCATTTCTCGCCTTCCGCAGCCTGAACAGTTACTTTCAGGTCTTCACGTCCGGTCGCTTCTACGCCGCCGGCCAAACCTTCCACCAGTTTAGCCTGCGATACGATCAGCAGTGTCGCCAGATCACCTTCAACGGATCTGAGTATCGCCAGCGCTTCGCCTGTAGCATGCAGCTCGACTTTAGCGTCCAGAGAATGACCGATAGTTTTAGCGCGGCGGGCACCTTCCAGAACTCTGGTGATCTCGCTGCGGATCTCGATGAAGTTATCCCATTTGCTTTCCAGGGCTTCGTCGATATATTCTTCCTTGCATTCGGGCCACGGCATCATGAATACGGATTCAGGCATGGAAGCAGGTTTTTTCATGAACTGCCATACTTCTTCCATCGTGAAGCTGAGTACGGGCGCGATCATTACGACCAGATCCAGCATGATCTCGTACATTGCAGTCTGAGCGCTGCGGCGTTCAAAGGAATCGGCCTTGTATGCATACAGGCGGTCTTTGAGGATATCCAGATAGTAGCTGCTCATCTCGACGCTGCAGAAATTATGGATAGCATGATAGAGCACATGGAAATCGTAGCTTTCATAAGCTGCGGAAACCTCTTTTTTCAAGAGCTGCATATGCATCAAAGCCCAACGATCCAGCTCCAGCATATCCTTAAATTCAACTTTATCGGTTTCATAATTGAAATCGTTGGTGTTGCCCAGGATATAGCGAATGGTGTTGCGGATCTTGCGGTAAACCTCAGAGAGCTGTTTCAGTATCTCTTTGGAGATACGAATATCAGCCTTGTAATCGGAGGAAGCTGCCCACAAACGAATGATATCAGCGCCATATTGGGCGATAACTTCCTGCGGGGCAACAGTATTGCCTACAGATTTAGACATTTTGCGGCCTTCGCCGTCAACAACGTAACCATGCGTCAGAACTGCGCGGTAAGGTGCTTTGCCTTCGGTAGCAACGGAAGTGAGCAGTGAAGACTGGAACCAGCCGCGATGCTGATCGCTGCCTTCCAGATACATATCTGCAGGCCATGCCAGTTCGGGACGGGTTTTGCAGACTGCTGCATGGGAAGAACCACTGTCGAACCAGACATCCATGATATCAGATTCTTTGCGGAAATGAGTGCCGCCGCATTTGGGGCATTTGGTGCCCTGCGGCAGGATCTCCTCAGCAGAATGAGCCCACCAGGCATCAGAGCCTTCTTTAGCGAACAGGTCGGCAACAGCATTGATAGTATCGTCGTTGACCAGGTGTTCGTTGCAGTCTTCACAGTAGAAGATCGGGATCGGTACGCCCCAGACACGCTGACGGGAAATGCACCAGTCGTGACGGTCGGCGACCATATTATGGATACGTGCTTCGCCCCAGGACGGGATCCACTGCACGTCATTGGCAATAGCATTCAGGGCTTCTTCACGGAAGCCGTCAACAGATGCGAACCACTGCTCGGTCGCACGGTAGATGATGGGGTTCTTGCAGCGCCAGCAGTGTGCATACTGATGGCGGATGTTTTCTTTGCCAAACAGGCGGTTCAGCCCGGCCAGATATTTGATGATGGGTACGTTGGCATCAAAAACGAACATGCCTGCAAAATCCGCACCGGCTTCTGCTGTCAGTTTACCTGAGCCGTCAACAGGGCAGATGATTGGCAGATTGTAGCGAACGCCGGTCTCAAAGTCGTCGGCGCCATGTCCGGGAGCGGTATGTACACAGCCTGTGCCGGCTTCCAGCGTAACATAATCAGCCAAAACGACTAAGGATTTGCGGTCAATAGTTTCAAACGGATGTCTGCATTCAGCATATTCCATATCTTTACCTTTACAGGTGCCGATGATATTGCTGAGGTCTTTTTTGCAGACCTTGCCAACGGCTTCCAGCATCTCTTTGGCCATAAACAGGATTTCGCCTTCGCATTCTACCCAGGCATATTCAAAGTCCGGATGCAGCGCGATCGCTACGTTGGCAGGCATGGTCCACGGAGTAGTGGTCCAGATAACGATATAGGCCGGTTTGCCCTGAGCTGCTTCTGGCAGCATGCCGTTGTCTTTGACGAGCGGCATTTTTACGAAGATCGCCGGCGACTTTTCTTCACCGTATTCGATTTCAGCTTCTGCCAGAGCGGTTTCGCAGTGCGGACACCAGTAAACAGCTTTTTTACCTTTATAGATATAGCCTTTTTTTGCCATCTCGCCGAAAACATGGATCTGTACAGCTTCATAATCGTGGGTCATGGTGATATAAGGATGATCCCAATCTCCAAGAACGCCCAGACGTTTGAAGTCGGTACGCTGCTCGTCGATCCATTTTAAAGCGTAGTCGTGACATTCTTTACGCAGTACCAGTGTATCAAGCTCATGGCGGTTCAGTCCCAGATTTTTGATAGCGGCGTGCTCGATCGGCATACCATGGGTATCCCAGCCGGGAACATACGGGGTATCAAATCCCTGCGCATATTTATATTTCATAATGATGTCTTTCAAAATCTTGTTTAAAGCCGTACCCATATGGATCTTGCCGTTAGCGTACGGCGGTCCATCGTGCAGGACAAATTTTTTATGGCCCGCATGCAGTTCCTGTTTCTTTTCATAGATTTTGTTTTCTTCCCAGTATTTCAAAAATTCGGGTTCGCGTTCCGGTAAACCGGCACGCATCGGAAATTCAGTTTCCGGTAAATTAAGGGTCTTGCTGTAATCCATGTGTACACCTCCAAAAAAATAAAGCCCCGCTCCCAAAAAGGGACGAGACTATAAACCCGTGGTACCACCCTCATGACAGACTTAAGATGCCTGCCACTCGAAACACCATAACGTGTGTTACCCGTCCGGGCTTACTGTTTTCAGCCCAGAAGCTCTGAAGTGATCTTCCCCTGCCATCTTTCCGGTCGGGCTCGCACTGTCCCCGACTCGCTTGACTGTGCCCGGCAGGCTACTGTCTTCGTCATCGCTGCTGCTTTTATTAAAACAAAGTCATTATACACCATTATACAAGTTATAGTCAATGATATTTGCCATATTTAAACTCAAAGATGCCATAACCGCTGTCAGTATGCAGATGTGAGGTATCGTTGAGCCTGAACACAGCATGTTCGCGCCATTTGTTGATGCCCAGGACCGTCACGCTGGACGGCAGGATATCGACAGAAAAATTTAAAACGTTGACGGCAGCTATATCAAGCCCCAGCCAATGGAAAATGATGTTTTGGATCGTGCCTTTATGGGCTACGATCAGAAGATTTTCCCGCTCCAGATCAGCGCATTTTATCAGGCCCTGCACATTACGGTCATAAAATTCCTGCCGCGTTTCGCCGCCCGGATAGTTGCGGTGATGCAGTTCCTTTAAGGTCGGCGGCTGCTGATACAAAGCTTTGGCAGCCGTTTCAGTCAAGCCTGCCGCCTGTCCGTTATTTTTTTCGCGCAAAAATTCATACGGTTCCAGCTTACTGATCCCCAGCCTGGCGGCGATGATCCGGGCTGATTCTTCCGCCCGCTTCAAATCGCTGGTCAGGATCCGCAGATCACGGCTTTGCCCTGCAAAATCTTTGGCTAATTTGGACGCAACGGCCTGCAGCTGAACCTTTCCCGCAGCCGTAAGCTCCGAATCGGTCCAACCGCCTGTCAAATGCTCTGTATGATGAGTTGCTTCACCGTGGCGTACCAAAATAATCATGCTGCCGACCTCGCTTATTTTTCAGTATCTTCGCTAAAGTTTTTCAAAAGCTCCATTTGACCTTCCAAAATGCTCATCATATGCTGACGATGCACAGCGGCCTTTTTGACCTGATCTTCAAAGATACCTTTTGCGAGAGCAGCTTTATTTTCTGCTTCAAAAATCATTTTTCTTACTTTTTCGTCGGTGTCAGCCAAAAGCGTTCTGGAACGTTCTTCGGCATCGGCAATCATCGTTCTGTAGCGTTCGTCGGCTTCGCTGGTCAGCTTTTGTGCTTCGGCACGTGCCTGTGCCAAAACATCGCTGGCCTCGTCTTTTGCCTGCGACGACATTTTTTTGCACAGATCCTCTGTAGTTACTTTCATTTTAGCGACTTCTACTTCGGCGGCACTGCGCATTTTGTCTACAAAATTCTGAGTCTCATTTTTCATCTGCTTCAGCTCGGCCTCAGCTTCGCCGCGCAGTCTGGCAATTTCCGCCAGCGTGTCATTACGCAATTTTGTAGTTTCACTTTCAGCTTCGCTGCGCAGTTTTTCAGCATAAGCTTCTGCTTCTGTCCTGGCCTGAGTCGCCGCGATTTCAGCGTCCATTTTTGCTTTAGCAGCAGCAGCCTGGCATTCAGAAGTGATCTCTTTGCATTTCATGGCAGTTTCCTGCTCCAGCAGGGCAGCCTTCTGCTCGCTGTTCTTTTTCACTTCGTCGGCAGTTTCCTGTGCGATGACCAAAGTGTTCTGCATGGTGGATTCCATTTGCTGATAGTATTCCAGTTTGGCGCTGACTCGTTCCACAGCATCTTTAAGCTCTACGTTATCCTGATACAGGCGTTCAAAATCCTTGGCAACTTTGGCAAAAAACTCATCGACCTCTTCGGTGTCATATCCGCGGAAGCCTTTGGAAAAGTTCTTATTGTTTAAATCTAACGGTGTCAACATATCGTGATACCCTCCCCATTAAATATATCTTTTCAGCGTGATGCTTAAACGACCTTTTTTGGTAGTGCCCCTGATCTCGGCTACTTCTACCCTGCCGCGGCTGCGGAAAGAAATGATATCGCCTTCGCTGACCGGCTGGGCTGCGTTCTTGGCCTCTTTCCAGTTTACTTTAACATTCTGGCCTTTGATCTCGTCAGCCATACGTGACCGGGATACGCCATATCCTGCAGCAGCAACGGCATCCAGCCTTAAAGCTGCAACTGTAGCGCTGATGACCTTGACCTTTTCTTCCTTCTGCAGCAGGTCAGCTTCTGTGATCTCTGTCAGTGAAACCGGGGCAGAACCTATCTGCGTCAGATTGTTCATAATGTAAGTAGTAAAAGATTTATCGGCTACGAACTGTGCTCCTTCAGGGATAAAAATAATATCGCCCAAAATCTCGCGTTTACAGCCCATCCCCATAAAAGCTCCCAAAATATCGCGGTGACTGAGTTCATAATAGCGTTTGTCCCATTCGACTTTAAAGCAGACCATGCCAAAATCCGGCTGACCAAAAAAGTCTTCGGCAACAAAAGCAACTTTCATACGCTCGGCATTTTTAAAACCGCCGCTGGTTTCCAGCTTCACATTTTCAAAATTGGCCGCAACGATCTCGGCCACATTACAGCCATGCGGATCAAGAAAATCGCTGACGCGGAATTTTCGGCTTCTATGAGCCCCTTCCGCCAGATCAAGCAGCTTGGCTGCCAGTTCTTCATCGCCGCCGGCCCGAAAATATCTTAAAATCTTTTCTCTATCTGCCATTGGTTATTTACCCTTCAATTTCTCACTGCGTTCCAGCACGGCCAGTACAGCATCATACATCGCAGCACGCACTCCGCGGTTTTCCAGAGCATGGATACCGGCAATGGTAGTTCCACCTGGCGAAGTTACCTGATCGCGCAGCTGCGCCGGATGCAATGCTGTTTCCAGCACCATTTTGCCGCTGCCGGCAAATGTCTGGGCGGCCAGCTTGATCGCCAGCGCCCGCGGCAGGCCTGCATTAACGCCAGCATCTGCCAGAGCGTCGATCAGCATAAAGACATAGCCCGGACCGCAGCCTGATACCGCCGTGATCGCTTCGATAGCACTTTCAGCCACTACTTCGACCTCGCCGCAGGAACCAAAAATAGTTTTAGCGGCGTCGATCATCTCGGAGCTGACCTTGCTGTCAGGCGCAATCGCCGTCATCCCCGCACCTACTGCCAGCGGTGTATTGGGCATCACTCTGATGACCGCATGTCCCGGCACTACCTGATGCAGCTTTGCCAGATCGACACTGCCCATGATCGAAAGCACCGTTGCCTGAGGCGGCATTGCTGCAGCAAGCTCAGCAGTGATCGCCGCATCAACAACCTGCGGTTTTACTGCCAGAATGATCAGCCCTGCATCTTTTACCACAGCTTTATTATCACCAGATGCTTTAATGCCGTAGGTTTTCTGTAAATATTCACAGCGTGCCGCTGACGGCTCGCCGACAAAGATCTCACCCGGGTCAGCCAGTCCGGCTCCCAGAATACCTTTGATGATAGCTTCAGTCATAGCGCCGCCGCCGATAAAAGCCAGCGGGCCGGTTTGAGCTGTTATTTTTTCCACGGTTGACCACCCTTTTCATCATAAATGTTGACGCTGGCGTCGATATCTACGTTTTTCGGGGCACAGACCAGAATATTACGGCCGATTTTTTTCATACTGCCGCCTAAAGCGTAAATAGTACCGCTGATAAAGTCGGTCATTCTTTTGGTCACCAGGCCTTCAGTACCTTCAAAGTTCACTACTACAGGCTGGTTGTTGCGCAGATAATCGGCAACCTTTTGCGAATCGTCAAAATTAGCCGGTTCCAGCACCACTACCTTGACCTGCTTTTGAGCAAGCGGCATGGAAATGGTTTTGCCTTCAGGCGAATTTTGGACGTTCTTTTTGCTGAAGAAGGATTTTTTCTCAGCCGGCACTTCACTTCTGGCTTCGCTTTTTTCCAAAGCGGCAGACTCGGCGGGAAGTGCTGCCCTGCTGACGGCAGGCGTACTGCGGGGAATCCGTTTAGGAGCTGTTTCAGCCTTTTTTACAGGTTCCTTTTCCTCTAAAAGTTCATCATCTTCCTCTTCATATAAACCTAAGGTTTCAGAGATACGATCAAAAAATTTCATACATTTCACCATACCTTCATGCTCATTTATTTTTACTGTAATCGCGCTTACCAAATAAGGCCGTACCCACACGCACGATGTTGGCGCCTTCTTCAACAGCTACTGTAAAGTCGTGAGTCATACCCATCGACAGCAGCTCGATTCCAGGCCGCTGCGCCCGCAGCTCGCAAAAACAGCGATAACCTTCTTTAAAAACAGGGCGTGTTTCCTCTATATCGCCGCACAGTGGCGCAATAACCATCAAACCGCGTACACACAGATTTTTATAGTCGTCCAGCTGCGGCAATATCGCCAGATAATCTTCAATCAAAAATCCTGTCTTCTGCTCCTCGCGGGCGATGTTGAGCTGCAGCAAAATATCCTGCTGCTTATGCTGCTGTCCAGCCGCCTTGTCCAGCGCAGCCAAAAGATGCTCGCTGTCAGCTGATTCGATCAGATCGAACAAGGTGACGGCCTGCTTGGCTTTATTGGTCTGTAAATGGCCGATCAGATGCCAGAAGCCGCGGTCAGGCACAATAGTGCGTTTTTCCTTCGCTTCCTGCACCCGGTTTTCGCCGATATTAGTCACACCAAGCGCCAGCGATTCCAGCACCACGTCTACGGGATGATTTTTAGTTACGGCGACCAGTGTTACCTTATCGCCGGTCAGTTTAGTTTCAGTTCGCCGGCTCAAAGCTTCGGCGATCTGGGTCTGTACTTTGTGCAGATTGTCTTTTAACAAAATAAAGACCTCCTAAAAGTTTTATATTCGCCACAAAAACTATTATTCCTTTTTTATCTTCGGCAAATGCTTACGCCCATGCGCCCGGTTTTACCCAACTCGGCACGATAGGAAAAAAACAGTTCCCGATTATCGCAGGTACATGTCGCGGCACAGTGGATATTACCTCGCTCCAGTCCTGCTGCTTCTAATTGTAATCTATTCATCAGCCATAAGTCCAGCTGATATTTACCATTTGGTTTAAGCGTAAAACACTCACGGTATTTTGCACCCGCCGTCAGAACTTTATCGTCTACTTCGTAACAGCAGCTGCCAATCGACGGTCCGATTGCCGCCAGCATTTTTTCCGGGTTGCAGCCATAATGACGGCACATCATCTGCACCGTTTTGAGGGCGATCTCCTCCACACTGCCGCGCCAGCCTGCATGCGCCAGTCCCACAGCCCCGGTTTCTGTATCAGCCAGCAAAACCGGTACGCAATCTGCATAAAACAGCAGCAGCGGCACATTTTGCAAATCGGTGATCAAAGCATCAGTGTCAGCAATAGTATCGGCAAAATCCACAGCGCCGCTGCCGATAAGGCCTTCTGTCACACAAACGACCTTACTGCCGTGCACCTGAGCACAGGTAGTAAACCTTGCCGCATCCACACCCAACGCCGCCGCAAACTGCCTGCGGTTGGCGTTTACAAGCTCTGCTTCATCGCCCACATGCAGCGCCAGGTTGAATCCGTCCGGCACAATACTGCTTGCTCCATGCAGACGGCAGCTGCAGCCGTTGCTGAATCCTGCTTCTGTCAGCGCCGTAAATTCACCCAGCCAGATCGGCCCGTTATTTCTTAATCTGAAACTCATACCTGTGCCTCCCCGCAAACACCGCAGCGGCGGCATAAGTCAAAACACATCGGTGTAAATTCTTCCCGCTGCGCCTTCTGCCACTCGCTGATCAAATAAGCTTCGGTAAAGCCCATATCCAAATGCTGCCAGGGCAAAGGCCTGCCGATCTCGTAAGCAGCAGCAGCAAGTTCCTCTATATCCAGTCCCTGCTCTTTCAGCACCTGCTTCAGCGGCATTTCTCTGCGGAAGGCTTCTAATAAAGCGGCGCCGATCCTGCGATCACCCCTTGCCAAAACTGCCTGCAGAACAGTTTCCTTCAAGGATTCTGTCTGCACCTGAATATGTTTCGCTTTTTTAAAAGCGGTTTCCAGCATTTTAAAACGGCGTTTTAAGGTTTTGACATCGCACAGCGGCGACCACTGAAACGGTGTAAACGGCTTGGGGATGAAACCATTCACGGAAATTATCAGATCGCCTTTATTAAGGGCGGCATCCATCTTTTCTCGTACCCGACCGATCATCGCTATCATTTCTTCGATATCACTGTCAGCTTCCCCCGGCAGGCCCAGCATATAATACAGCTTGATATTTTTCATACCTGCTGCCGCTGCCAGTTCTATGGCATTAAAAACATGTTCTTCGGTAATGCCTTTATTGATGATATTACGCATTTTCACGCTGCCTGCTTCCGGAGCCACAGTCATCGTCCTCTGACCGCTGGCAGCCAAAGCCTGCGTCAGCTCTACATCTAAAGTGTCGGCCCGCAGAGAGGCTACCGTAAAAGGTACCTGCTCATCTACCAGTGTCTGTGTCAGTTCTTTGATGTACGGATAATCAGATACCGCGGCCCCCATCAGCCCGACTTTTTTAGTCTGTGGCGGACGGTTGCGTATTTTAGCAAGCAGCAGCTCAAGATCGCGCGCCCGCGGTTTGCGGAAGCAATAACCTGCCATGCAGAAACGGCAATGCCGCCCGCAGCCTCGTGCTACTTCGACGATATACATATTTTCAAATTCAGTCGCATCTGTCATAATTGCCGATGTCTGCGGATAATTATCCAGTTCACGTACCCACTGACGTTTTACGCTGGCAGGCACCTGCGTTGACACCTGCATACCGCAGAACATACCGCCAGCATCGTACTGCGGCTCATAAAACCGCGGCACATAGATGCCGCTCAGCTGCGCCAGCTCCAACAGTGTATCTTCCTTAGACAGGCCTTTGTCCCTGGCTTCATAAACAGCGTCCAGCAGTTTATTGACAGTTTCTTCACCTTCACCGATCACGAAAGCATCGGCAACCCCTGCTAAAGGCTCAGGATTGAAGGTCGCGCAGGGACCGCCGATGATCACCAGCGGTTCTTTGGCGCCGCGTGCTGCCGCTTCAGGCTTCACATTGCTCTGCGCCAGCATAGTCAGTAAATTGGTATAATCCATTTCAAATGACATCATCACGCAGATAACTTCAAAATCTGCAAGCGGCCTCTGTGTTTCCAGTGATAAAAGCGGCGTTTTCGTGCGTTTATGCTCTGCTAAGAGCTTGCTGTCAGGCAGAAAGAAACGTTCGCAGGCTGAATCGCCGCGGCTGTTGATGAGCTGATACAGGATATGCAGTCCCAGATTCGACATCCCCAGATGATAAGTATTGGGGTAAATAAAGGCCACCGGCCTCCGCGCGCCAGGCGCAAATACCTGTACCCCGCTCTCGCGGGCAACTATTTCTTTCAACGCATTTTTAAGCTCCCAGGTCAACTTGTCTACCTCGTTTATACTCTCTCAGTGTGCTGTTAGTCCTTCAACCGTTTTTCAAACATTTCGATCACCGTTTTCAACACCTTCAGGCGGGCATAATATTTATTATTGCCTTCCACTATCGTCCACGGTGCATAATCAGTACTTGTGCGCACCAGCATTTCGTTCACAGCCGCTTCATAGGCATCCCATTTCTCACGGTTGCGCCAGTCTTCGTCAGTGATCTTCCATTCCTTGTTCGGATTTTGCTCCCGCTCCTTAAAGCGTTTATACTGCTCGTCTTTATCTATCTGCAGCCAGAATTTGCCTATCACCGTACCGTATTCCGCCCATTGGGCTTCCATCTCGTTGATCTCGGCATAGGCCCGCCCCCATTCATCCTGCGTTGCAAAGCCTTCGATACGTTCTACCATGACCCTGCCGTACCAGGTACGGTCAAAAATGGCGATCTCTCCCTGTTTGGGAAAGCGTGTCCAAAAACGCCATAGATAGTTAAAAGATTTCTCTACCACGTTGGGAGCCGCTACCGGGTTCACCGAATACCCCAGCGGATCGAGAGCTGCCGTCAGCCGACGGATCGCTCCGCCCTTACCGCCTGCATCCCAGCCTTCAAAGCCAAAGACCGAAGGAATACCCTTTTTATACATTTCATACTGCAAAATACTCAGTTTGGACTGGTATTTATCCAGTTTCTCTTTATATTCCGCTTTTGCGATTTCTTTGGACAGATCGACCTTTGATAAAACGTCGTAGATCTCGGTACGCGGCAACACCAGCTGCTGCCCGGCTTTCTGTCTGCGGGCTTCCGCTTCGGCCAGCGCCAGTTCCAGCCGCTGTACGATCACATCAAATATCGAGACCTCGGCAAAACGCGTATCGTCGCCGGCGATCAGATACCAGTGGGCATTAGGCCGGTCGCTGTCGATAAACATTTTCTCGTAGATTTCCAGATACCGCTGATAATCTACAAAATCATCATCGCTTTCGCTGACCTTGTTCCAGCCTTTACCATAGGTTTTTTCAGCCTTCTGCACATTAGCCTTCAGCTGTTTTTCGGAAACGTGTACAAAAAATTTCAGCAGCACATAATTATCATCAGTCAGCTGCTTTTCAAAAGCATTGATATGCCTGTAGCTCGTATTTATTCTTTTAACTTGATCCGCATCGCGGTCAAAGGTATATTCATTTTTCAGATAGTACCAGCTGCGGTAATACACAGCCATATTGCCTTTTGCCGGCAGCTGCCGCCAAAAAGGCTCAAAAAAAGGTTGGTCCGGTTCTTCATCCGCCATTTTGGAAGCCGAATAAACTCTGAACCCGCGGGCATCCATCTGCTGCATCATATGGTTGATAATGACGCTGCGCTGTGACCCACGCCAGCCTTCAAACAAAATTATTACAGGAATACCAGCAGCGCGGCAAGCACGCTGCAGTTCTCCCAGCCTGGTTTCAAAATAACTCATTTTTTCATTATAGGCATCTTTTTTCAGGCTTTGTTTTAAATCGATTTTTTCTAACACCAATATCACCTTGTTCTCTATAGATTATCAGTCAAAAGCAGTTAAAAATTCAGTCATGCAGGCAGCAACACCTTTCTTTACTGCCCTGCTCTGGCTCGCGCCGCCGATCTTCCAAAAAGCTACGGCCGACGATGACCCAACTTCCTCCACGATCCTGTTGAACAGATATTTCTCCGTTTTTACATCCACACATTTCAGCTTCATGGTAATGACTGAACTATAAGTCTGACTGCCGACGATAACCATAAAGCCGGTTTCCTTGTTGCGCGGCGGTTCCATCTCCATGTAGATCACACGGTCGACGCCCAGCTCTTTACCAACGGCAACAAGCTCTGCCAATACCGGCGCGTCAGCGTTTTCAAACGGATGGTTCTGCATCGCCTTAGCAACAGCTTTGGCACTGGCAACGGTATTCACGCCGCCTTTCTTAGCAGGCGGATATTTCTCTTTCAGCGCGTCTTTGATAGCATTAGCCGCTACCTTTCGGCCCTTTTCATCCATGCCCGACTGGTCGATATACGGCAGCACCGCCACCGAATAAGGCACTGTCGAAGCAGTTATTTTTTTCTCTGCCTCTTTGTCAGCCCTGCCTGTATCGGCTACGCCGGCAGTAACGGCATCGATCGAAGAACTTTCCTGTGCCTGCAGCGGAGCGGCCCCAAAAAGCAGCGCTCCAACCAGCAGTACAGCAGCAAGTTTTTTATTCATTAACTAACAACACTTCTTTCGTTAGAAAAATAATCTTGCCCAATTATCAAAAACTATCATCGTACGGTTTCAGCGACCGAGGTTTATCCAATATCTGCGCCATCACAAAGCCATAGCGTACATCTTCAGCTACTGTCCCGCGGCTGCGAAAGCCTTTAAAGGCAGGCTGGGGCTTCTGCGGCTCAAAACGTTTATACAAGGGTTCCGGAACAGCAGCTTCTGCTGCCGGTGCAGGTTCCTGACAGGTATTTTCCGCCTCAGGCTGCTTTTTGGGCGCCCGGTCTTCTGGAAACTCCACATACCACGGTACAGCTTCTTCGTCCTCACCTTCATAGCCGCGCCCCTGCCTTTCCTCCGGCAGCTGCGTCTGCCAATCATCAGGCTGCTGCGGTGGCGGCGCAGGACGCTTCTTGCGGTTACGGACATCGAAAAAGATAAAAAACAACAGTACGATGAGAGGATAAAACAGCATTAAATTGTCCATACATTCGCCTCATCTCAATACAATAACCGGCTCATACAGTCGGCTTATTTCGGGTTGCTGCCTTTTTCGCCGCTGTTTTCAGGGCTGGAACCGGCAATCATTTTCCGCATATCAGTATCAGCATTGATATTGTTCATGCGGTAGTAATCCATCACGCCTAAACGGCCGTTTTCCAAAGCATCTGCCAACGCAGTCGGTACTTTGGCCTGAGCTTCGACGACCTTCGCCTGCATTTCCTGGGTATAGGCTTTCATTTCCTGTTCTTTAGCAACTGCCATTGCGCGGCGTTCTTCGGCGCGGGCCTGGGCGATTCGTTTATCGGCTTCAGCCTGGTCAGTCATCAAAGCGGCGCCAATGTTACGGCCTACGTCGACATCGGCAATATCAA
>OIAX01000128.1_pt1 | contig 34900 bp, 26 predicted proteins | sample 1580821 | NCBI WGS metagenome assembly OIAX01 (sample SAMEA3882524, study PRJEB24775) | human gut metagenome | biome: human-associated habitat; feature: intestine environment; material: feces | place: Netherlands | collected 2009/2010 | reverse complement strand
GCGGAGCGTATTCGCCAGATTAACCCGGAGTGCCGTGTAATGGTGGTGGATGACTTCGTGACGCCGGATAACGTAGCGCAATATATGAATGCCGGTTATTCGTACGTGATTGATGCTATTGATAGTGTACGGCCCAAAGCGGCGCTGATTGCTTATTGTCGGCGCAATAAAATCCCGCTGGTCACGACCGGTGGCGCTGGTGGGCAGATTGACCCGACGCAGATTCAGGTTACCGATCTGGCGAAAACGATTCAGGACCCGTTGGCGGCGAAGTTGCGCGAGCGCCTGAAAAGCGATTTTGGCGTAGTGAAAAACAGTAAAGGTAAGCTCGGCGTGGATTGCGTGTTCTCTACCGAAGCGCTGGTGTACCCGCAGTCAGACGGCACCGTCTGTGCGATGAAAGCCACGGCGGAAGGGCCAAAGCGGATGGATTGTGCCTCAGGATTTGGCGCGGCGACGATGGTGACCGCCACTTTTGGCTTTGTTGCGGTTTCTCATGCGCTGAAGAAGATGATGGCGAAAGCGGCGCGTCAGGGGTAAACAATCAGGTCGGATGCGACGCGAACGTCTTATCCGACCTGGTTCTGTGCTTAAACCTGCTTCGCCGCAGCGATAATCGCCTCGCTTAACGCATTCAACCCCTGGCTGCGTGAGGCGCTAAGTTGCGCACGTAATCCCAGCTCATCAAACAATGCCAGCGGCGACTGTGCCTGCAATTCGACGGCAGTCAACAACACCGCCAACAGGCCGCGCACAATGCGCCCTTCGCTGTCGCCAAAGAAATGCATCTTGCCGTTTTCAGCCACGGTATATCCCAGCCAGACGCGGTTTTCGCATCCGGCAATCTCTTTAGCCTGCGCTTTTAACTCCTCTGGCAAAGCCGGAAGCTGTTTTCCCAGCATGATCAACTGGCGATATTTATCTTCCCATTGCGTCAACGGTGCGAAGGTATTGCGTAACGTTTCTGCGGTTACGGTTGTGCCGAACGGATGTCCGGCGAATTGCGGGTTTGTCATTAATCCACCAATAATTCCAGCGCGCGGTCAACGGCATTCACCAGCGCATCCACATCACTCTTTGTATTATATGGCGCAAATGAGGCGCGCAGTGTGCCGGTTACGCCTAATTCTGCCAGTAGCGGCTGAGCGCAATGCTGCCCGGCGCGCAGGGCAATACCGTACTCCGCCAGCAGTGTCACCATATCGCTGTGATGAACACCCGCAAAATCAAAGGCCAGCAGGCTGGAATCCTGGCAGCGGAATGAACGAAAGCCTGGACGTTTCGCCAGCGCTTCTTCTGCAAGCGTTGCTAAGCTACGGCTCCAGCTTTCGGCCTGGTTGATATCGTAATCTGTCAGCCATTCCAGCGCCGCGCTTAATCCTATGACGCCAGCGACATTTGGCGTTCCTGCTTCCAGTTTCCACGGCGCAGATTGAGTCGTGAAGCCTTCAAAACTCACTTCGTGAACCATTTTGCCGCCGCCCAGCCAGGGCGACATCGCTTCCAGCAGTTCTGGTTTGCCATACAGCACGCCGATGCCTGTCGGGCCATACAGTTTGTGACCTGAAAAAGCATAGAAATCAATATCCAGTTGCTGAACATCCGCGGGGAAATGCACCGCCCCCTGAGCACCATCAACCATAACCACCATCCCGGCTGAATGAGCAAAAGTAATCGCTCTCGCCAGATCCGGGCAACCGCCAGTGACGTTCGACATCTGGCACAACGCCAGAATCCGACTACGGGGAGTAATCAGTTCTGGCAACAAATCGACATTCGGCAGTCGCTGCGCATTAAGCGGCAATTTCACCACTTTGGCCCCCGTTTGTTGGGCGACCATCAGCCAGGGGACGAGGTTGGCGTGGTGTTCTGCCACACTGACAATAATTTCATCGCCCGGTTGCAGACGCGGACGGGCATAGCATTGCGCCACCATGTTGATGGATTCAGTGGTGCCGCGCGTCCAGACGATATTTTTGTCATCCGATGCATTCAGTAATTGTGCCACTTTTTCCCGCGCAGCTTCGTAACGCGCGGTCAGGCGTTGGGCTTCGGCAAACTGGCTGCGATGGACGTTTCCGGCGCTCAGGCTATAAAACTGTCGGGTGGCTTCAACCACGGCTTCAGGTTTAAGCGCGGTCGCGGCGCTGTCGAGATAGACGCCCGCATCCTGTAGCGCGGGAAACTGGGCGCGAAACTGCGCGGGATTAAAAACGTTCATGGTACTCCTCGGCTTGATGCACCGATCGTGACGCAAAATTCACTTTGATACAAGGAGAGTGCTAACCATCAGAATTATCTGGATATCCTGGCGAAGCCGCGTCAGTAACATATGCTGAATAGTGTTAGGCGTTAATTTTAGCCTGTTAATCAATACTATTAAGATTTATTAATCGCTTTAAGGAGAAGATGATGAAAAAGACTGCCGCAATTATTTCTGCCTGTATGCTGACTTTTGCCCTGAGCGCCTGTTCCGGTTCGAACTATGTGATGCACACCAATGACGGACGTACCATCGTCTCTGACGGCAAACCACAGACTGATAACGATACCGGTATGATTTCGTATAAAGACGCTAATGGCAACAAACAGCAGATCAACCGTACCGACGTGAAAGAGATGGTCGAACTGGATCAGTAATTCGCGATCGCAAGGTAAAAAAAAGCACCGCAATTAGGCGGTGCTACATTAATCACTATGGACAGACAGGGTAAATGTACAGGAAGTGAAAAAAGGTAGCTTTGCTACCATGGTCTGAATCGCAGACCAATTGCAAACACAACAACACAACATCACAACCGTAAGCCAAAAGTTCACCAGAACACGCATTCCGATAAAACTTTTCGTTCCGGCTCAGGAAGTGCCGCCACTATAGGTATTTGCTGGTAGAAGCTCAACGGACAATTTATAATGGCTCAGATTAAAAAAACTAATAGGTTACATAGTGTAATCTAATTGTTAAATTCATTTAACATCAAAGTTTAAAAGCCATGTCTAAACGATTACCACCGCTAAATGCCTTACGAGTTTTTGATGCCGCAGCACGCCATTTAAGTTTCACTCGCGCAGCAGAAGAGCTTTTTGTGACCCAGGCCGCAGTAAGTCATCAAATCAAGTCTCTTGAGGATTTTCTGGGGCTAAAACTGTTCCGCCGCCGTAATCGTTCACTCCTGCTGACCGAGGAAGGGCAAAGCTATTTCCTCGATATCAAAGAGATATTTTCGCAATTAACCGAAGCGACGCGTAAACTCCAGGCCCGTAGCGCTAAGGGGGCGTTGACGGTCAGTTTACTCCCCAGTTTCGCCATTCATTGGTTGGTTCCGCGACTTTCCAGCTTTAATTCAGCTTATCCGGGAATTGACGTTCGAATCCAGGCGGTTGATCGTCAGGAAGATAAGCTGGCGGATGATGTTGATGTGGCGATATTTTATGGTCGGGGCAACTGGCCGGGGCTACGGGTGGAAAAACTGTACGCCGAATATTTATTGCCGGTGTGCTCGCCGCTACTGCTGACTGGCGAAAAACCCTTGAAGACCCCGGAAGATCTGGCTAAACATACGTTATTACATGATGCGTCACGCCGTGACTGGCAGACATATACCCGACAGTTGGGGTTAAATCATATCAACGTTCAGCAAGGGCCAATTTTTAGCCATAGCGCCATGGTGCTGCAAGCGGCTATCCACGGGCAGGGAGTGGCGCTGGCAAATAACGTGATGGCGCAATCTGAAATCGAGGCCGGACGTCTTGTTTGCCCGTTTAATGATGTTCTGGTCAGTAAAAACGCTTTTTATCTGGTTTGTCATGACAGCCAGGCAGAACTGGGTAAAATAGCCGCCTTTCGCCAATGGATCCTGGCGAAAGCCGCTGCTGAACAAGAAAAATTCCGCTTTCGTTATGAACAATAATTTACGTAGGGTACGACCATGACCAGCCGTTTTATGCTGATTTTCGCCGCCATTAGCGGCTTCATTTTTGTAGCTCTGGGCGCTTTTGGCGCGCATGTGTTAAGTAAAACCATGGGGGCCGTTGAGATGGGCTGGATCCAGACCGGCCTCGAATACCAGGCGTTTCATACGCTGGCGATCTTAGGTCTGGCGGTGGCAATGCAGCGTCGCATCAGTATCTGGTTTTACTGGAGTAGCGTTTTCCTCGCGTTAGGCACGGTGCTGTTCAGCGGCAGCCTTTATTGCCTGGCGCTGTCCCATCTGCGTTTGTGGGCGTTTGTCACACCGGTTGGCGGCGTGAGCTTCCTTGCGGGCTGGGCGTTAATGTTAGTTGGTGCTATCCGTTTAAAGCGCAAGGGCGTAAGTCATGAATAAGGTTGTATTGCTGTGCCGTCCGGGCTTTGAAAAAGAGTGCGCCGCAGAAATTACCGATAAAGCCAGCCAGCGGGAAATTTTCGGTTTTGCCCGCGTGAAAGAGAATGCGGGTTATGTCATTTATGAATGTTATCAACCTGATGATGGCGATAAGTTAATCCGTGAGCTGCCGTTCAGTTCATTAATTTTTGCCCGCCAGTGGTTTGTAGTGGGGGAACTCCTGCAGCATTTGCCGCCAGAAGATCGTATTACCCCCATTGTCGGCATGTTACAGGGCGTAGTAGAGAAGGGCGGTGAACTGCGTGTTGAAGTTGCCGATACCAACGAAAGCAAAGAGTTGCTGAAATTCTGCCGTAAATTCACCGTGCCGCTACGCGCTGCCTTGCGTGATGCGGGGGTGCTGGCGAACTATGAAACGCCGAAGCGTCCGGTTGTGCATGTATTCTTTATTGCACCAGGCTGTTGCTATACTGGTTACTCATACAGCAGCAATAATTCGCCGTTCTATATGGGCATTCCGCGCCTGAAATTTCCGGCAGATGCGCCGAGTCGTTCCACGCTCAAACTGGAAGAGGCATTTCATGTGTTTATTCCCGCGGATGAGTGGGATGAACGCCTGGCGAACGGGATGTGGGCGGTGGATTTAGGTGCTTGCCCAGGCGGCTGGACCTACCAACTGGTGAAGCGCAACATGTGGGTTTATTCCGTCGACAACGGCCCGATGGCGCAAAGTCTGATGGATACCGGGCAGGTGACGTGGCTGCGGGAAGACGGTTTCAAATTCCGTCCGACACGCAGCAATATCTCCTGGATGGTATGCGATATGGTTGAAAAACCGGCGAAAGTTGCGGCATTAATGGCGCAGTGGCTGGTTAATGGCTGGTGCCGTGAAACTATCTTCAATCTCAAACTGCCGATGAAAAAACGCTACGAAGAAGTGTCACACAATCTGGCGTATATTCAGGCACAGCTTGATGAACATGGCATAAATGCTCAGATTCAGGCGCGGCAGTTGTATCACGATCGCGAAGAAGTGACGGTGCACGTCCGCCGTATCTGGGCTGCGGTGGGTGGTCGTCGCGACGAGCGATAACAGGTAAGGCCGGGGCGTCGTCTCCGGCCTGCTACCCTTTCCGTCAGGCTGTTACCAAAGAAGTTGTAACCTGGCGCTCATCAGAAATAATGTGCGTTACCTCATCCAGATGCCCGATGCGGGCTTCCCCTGAACGATTAAATTTACTTTTATCAATCAATAACAACGATTGCGCGGCACGTTTTAATAACATTGATTTGTAATCAGCGTTGATGGCATTGGAGTCCCACAGTGCGCCGCTGCTATCGATCCCTTCACAAGAAAAAATAAACAGATCGATTTCCAGCGATTTAAGTTGGGAAATCAGCGAGGGATTGACGTAACAGCCATATTTGCGCTCAAGTGTGCCGCCGGAACTGATCAGTTTAATGCGTTCGCGTTTACCGAGTTCATGGCAAATCGGATGGCTATTGGTGAAGACCTGGATGTTGATGTCAGGCAACTGGCGTGCCAGATACCAGCAGGTTGAACTGGCGTCTAAGGCTATCACCATCCCTTCTTCAATCCACGCGAGCGCCTCGCGCGCGATATCTGCTTTATGCGCATAATGGCTTTTCAGCCGGATGTGAAAGGGATCGCCACTGTCTTGATTTTGACGGTGGATATATTTAGCGCGCCCATGATTGCGCAGAATTTTACCCTGCGTCTGTAATTCATTGAGATCGCGACGAATGGTTTCTTTACTGACCTTTAGCTGTTCAGAGAGAGCTTCCGTGGTCAGGCTGGTATGGTTCAGCAGCAGGTCGACTATCGCTTGCTGGCGTGCCGCTTTCATATTTTTCACCCCATCATTCGATAACCGCCCGCGTCATGCGGGCGTACCGGTATGAGATTACGGTGTTACCCCTTTTTTTAAAAGAATATTCCCGTACTTCGCTCGTTCGCCTGTGATAACGATCGCAAAGGCTTTTTGCGCCCGTTCATAAAACGCAAAACGATTGATGCGGATGATGTCAGGACAGGGGGCTTGTAGTGAAAGCGCATTACGATAACGTCGTTCTACTTCAGGATCGAGAGTGTCACCTTCTACCGCCGCCATCATCACCAGCGGTGGTGCATAACTGTCCAGCTCAAATAACGGGATAATCGCCTGGAGCAAGTCGCTCACCAACAGGCCATCAGCGCGGATCACCTGCGGTCCCATCGAATGGGCGGGAAAGTGAGCATCGGAAAAAATAATTTCATCTCCATGCCCCATCTCTGCCAGCACTTTCAATAGTTCGGGAGAAATTAACGGCGAAATTGTTTTCAGCATTTCACACCTCCTCTATAAATTCAGGTTCAGTTTGCGGGTAGAAATAACGGTACTGATAATGAATCTGTGCACGGGCTTCTTCCGGGCTGTTAAATTCCCCTACGCCATACCAACCAAACAGCGCAGCTCCTGCGACGGTCGTTTCGGCATCGTCGAGAACTTTTACCGGAATATCAAGCATATTGGCTTTAATCTGATTCCACAATGTGTTGCGACTTCCTCCGCCGACTAACAATAATTCAGAGGCTTTAAAGTGCCCGATTTTTTCCAGCATCTGTAGATTGCGCTGTAATTGCGTGGTTAACCCTTCCAGCGCCGCGCGATAGAAATGCCCCCGCGTGGTATTAAGCGTTACGCCTTGCCAGCCAGCGTTCTGGCACGACAATAAATCACACTGCATTTTCACTCCATCTGCGCCAGGCGCGATCAGGCGAGCTTCTTCAATCAATATTTGCCAGGGAGTTTCAGCCGTCCAGAACAGTTTTCTCACCCATTCCAGCACGCCGGATGCCAGCCATTGCATACCTGGGTTATACAACCCTGCCTGGCTATCCAGTTCGCAGGTAGAACCGGCGTACTGACTTAACAGCGAAGTATCAACCTGGGCGCTGCGGACCATTAAAATTTCCCATGTACCGGAAGAGAGCACGGGTTCATTTTGTTCGGCACCAGCGCCAAAAAGGGCGAACTGGGTATCGTGACCTGCGGAAATCACCGGTATGCCAACGGGTAAGCCGAGCATTGCTGCGGCGCTGTTCTGTAGCGTACCAATCTGTTCACCCGCTTCCACCAGACGAGGGAAGAGTCGGCGTGGAATACCGGTGGCTTGTAAAATTTGCGGACTGAAATCGCGTTGCTGGATATCCAGCATCTGGCTGGTTCCGGCCATCGTAATATCAGTAGTGAATTCGCCGGTTAAACGGTGGTTAATCAGCGACGAAATAAAGAGCCAGGCGTGCGCGCGTTCCAGCAGTTGTGGATGATTTTCTTTCAACCACACCAACTTATATAACGTATTGAAACTAAAGGCTCCGACTCCAGAAATAGCCTGCAACTGCTGTGCGGAGATCAACCGTTCAATATGGTCCATTACCGCGGCTGTTCGCGGACATTTCCAGCTAATGATCGGATAGAGCAGATTGCCTTGCTTATCTAGCAGAGCGCCATCCACACCAAAGGTGGTGACGGCGATACCGCGGATGTGGCAATCAGTCAGTTCACTATTGATTTGCCGACAGCAATCAGCAAAGCGTTGCAAAATGGCGTCTAAAGACCACTGGTGCCAGGTGTTGTTTTCCATCGCGATATCGCTGGCATTAGGCGTTGAGGCGCGGGCAACAATTTTTCCCTGCCGATTAACCGCGATGGCCCTGACATTGGTCGCGCCACAGTCGAGTACCAGGATAACTTCTTGTTTCATAATCGCTCCTGCAATATAGCCGGATAACATTGCTTATCCGGCTAACCACTCTTGCTTGTTCAGGCCCGGTAGCCGGAGCGACCGGGCATCACATCAGGGAGTCATGTATTAACGCTTGTACAACGGGCCGTAGTTCTGGCAAGCGCGGTAATCCTGGCCTTCAATATCCATGCCGTGCGCGGCCCAGGCAGAAGGACGATACACTTTGGTCTCTTCAACGTTGTGCATACATACCGGGATACGCAGCATGGAGGCAAGAGTGATAAAGTCTGCGCCAACGTGGCCGATGGTCAGAACCCCGTGGTTAGCGCCCCAGTTCGCCATTACCGAGTACACATCCGTAAACGGCCCTTTACCGGTGAGGCGCGGTGCAAACCAGGTGGTTGGCCAGGTTGAGTTGGTGCGTTTGTTGAGGATGTCATGCACATCCTTCGGCAATTCCACGCTCCAGCCTTCCGCGATTTGCAGTACCGGTCCCAGGCCTTTGATGATGTTGACACGAGTCATGGTGAACGGGACGCCGCCTTCGGTAAGGAAGCGGGAAGAGTAACCGCCGCCACGGAAGTATTCGTGGATCGCCGGGCACCATTCGGTAGCGGCGAGGCAAGCGTCAGCCTCTTGCTGAGAGATTTCCCAGTGCGGCTTCATCGTCGGGTTACCTTCGCTGTCGCGTTGTTTACAGGAACCGTCCAGCGCAGCAGAACCGGAGTTGATCAAATGGATGATGCCGTGTTCTGCCAGTCCATCCAGTTTATGCCCCGTTACACGCTCAATTGCTTCTGGTGACCAGTAGGTACGCACATCGGCAAATACCTGAGCGGTGCCGGTGAGCTGGTGACCCATTAGCATTGCCACGCCGTTAAGACTGTCGTTTTCGGTCGCCACGACAAACGGTTTGCGCACGCCATTCCAGTCAAATGAACTGTTGAGGATCGCTTCGGCGGTGTCGCCATTGGGATATTGATCGGTCCAGTGACGTTGCCCCTGGAAGCCCGCAGCGATGGCGTTGTAGCCAAGTGATTCTTCCACGCGGCCAATATCGGCCAGTTTGCTGTTGCCTTGCATCATGTCGCGGATACACATCGCCATCAGTAAACTTTCGCGCAGAACTGCGCGGCTTTGCTCGGCATTTCGTTGATACTGTTTGTTATTTTCATCTTCGCCATAGCGGAAGTTTTTATCAGCCCAGGCCAGCGCCATTTCCAGTTCGGCTTCGTCGTAAATCTTCTGATCGATACGGCGACGCAGTTCGGTCATATCCACCGCCTGGACTTTCATTCCCAGCCAGGATTCAAAGAAGTTGTGATCAACAATAGAACCGGCGATACCCATCGAAACGCCGCCCAGCGACAGATAGCTTTTACCTTTCATGCTGGCGACTGCTAAACCGGCGCGGGCAAAGCGCAGCAGTTTTTCTTCAACATCGGCAGGAATCGATGTGTCATCGGCATCCTGAACGTCATGACCGTAAATGGAGAATGCCGGGATGCCTTTCTGGCTGTGAGCTGCCAGAGCCGCTGCCAGGTAAACAGCGCCGGGACGTTCAGTGCCGTTAAAGCCCCAAATGGCTTTCGGGCGGGTTGGATCCATATCGATGGTTTCACTGCCATAGCACCAGCAAGGGGTTACCGTAATGGTGAGGCCTACATTCTGACTGCTGAATTTTTCTTCGCAAGCAGCGGCTTCAGCCATACCCGCGATACAGGTATCGGAAATGACACACTCGACGGTAGCTCCGCAGGCATGGCGCAGTTTCTCGGTCAGCAGTGCAGCCGTGGCTTTCGCCATATTCATTGTTTGTTCTTCAAGCGACTCACGAACACCCATGCGACGACCGTCAATAACCGGGCGGATACCAATTTTCGGTAAGCTGATTTTTTTCATTACTGATTCCTCACTTTATTCGGAAAATATGTTCAGTTAGTTGCCGTTTGAGAACGGAAACGGGCAAAGATAAAGATGACTGCGAAGCAGAGTGCCGGGATCAGTTCGGCAGTGGGGATGTTGCCCGCTGCGTCACTGACAAACCCCATGACCGGAGTGACAATACCGCCGCCAATAATGGTCATAACGATGAAGGACGAACCGTATTTGGTGTCCTGGCCGAGATTCTTAATGCCCAGAGAGAAGATTGTTGGGTACTGAATCGACATAAAGGCACTGCATAAAGTCAGGGCTATTAAACCCACATGACCGCCAGCGAAGGCTGAGATCAGGCACAGTGCCATAGCGATTAATGCGTAGGCTGCCAGGACTTTGTGTGGTGCGAAGCGACTGATGAGCCAGGTACCGGTGAAACGACCAATAAAGAAGCACACCATGGTTCCGGTTAAATAGTTAGCGGCAAAGCCTGCTGTCATACCTGGAATTTCTTCTACAGCGTAGCGAATCAAATAGCTCCAGCAGGCTGTTTGTGCGCCGACGTAGCAGAATTGCGCTAATACTGCCCAGCGCCAGTGGCGAATACGCGCCAGGCGAGAAAGCGATGCGGAGAACGATCCTTGTTTGGCGTCACTGTGATTATCACTCTGCAATGCCGGGAATTTCGTCAGCATGATCAGCAGGGCGACCAGTAACACGATAGCCACGATGATCATATAAGGTGTCTGTACCGATAATACCAGGCTGTGTTTATACGCACTCAATTGCTCTGGAGACATTTTATCGAGAACGTCTTGCGATTGATGTGGCACGTTAGACAAAATAAGACTTTGCCCAAAGACAACCGCGATAATTGCGCCAAATGAGTTAAATGTTTGCGCAAGATTTAAGCGGAAGTGACCACTGCTTTCCGGCCCTAATACCGTAACAAAAGGGTTTGCGGCAGTTTCCAGACAACCTAATCCGGCTGCAATAATAAATAGGCCAACTAAAAACAAGGTGTAGTTCATTATTTCTGCGGCGGGCCAGAATAATGCAGCGCCGAAAGCATATAAAAACAATCCGGTAATAATCCCTGCTTTATAACTGAGTTTTTTCATCAATATCCCGGCAGGGATTGGGATAATGAAATAACCAAAGTAAAAGGCCGATTGGATCAGGCCAGCCTGGAAATTTGTCAGCGTAAAAGCCTGCTGGAATTGAGGCAATAAAATGTCGTTAAGGTTATTGGCTACCGCCCAAAGAAAAAACAGTGAGCACAGCAGCGCGAATGGAATAATGTAACTTCTGCTTTGCCCTGCATCTTTATCTACCGCACGGTAACTCTGCGTTTGTATTGATGTGTTTCCCATAGCATCCTCTTAGGTTCAGAAGCTTAAGCACGTAATCGGTTATGTTTTCAAAAGTGCAAAACCAGCGAGTTCGGGCTTCATATCAGTGAATATTTGCCTGTCTGAAATGAACTCATGGATTCATTTTCAAATAAAAAACGCTCTGTAATATGACGGCGGTCACACTTATTAGCCGGAAGGTGACTTTATGTGACTACCATCACTTTAATAATCGAAATTTCATGCCCGTTTCAGAAAATAAATCATAAAAAACACAAACCAGATGACCGTATTAATTGTTTGTGCCGAAAACGGGCATTCCTGGCAGGGAGGAGTAGAAAAATGACCGTTTTGATAAATATTTTTAAGAGCGGTCATTTTTAATGGAGTTATAAAAAGAGAACTTGCAGTTATTTACTGTGATTAGTTGAACCAGGTCACAAAATATAAGCTTGTGAATTTCTTTCTGGTTAATCAGGAAGAAGATGGTGGGTAATTAAACGGCTAATTCAATAGTGTGAAAGGAACAACATTATTGCCCTGTTTTGAATCAGAGAGAGGTAGCTAATGGAACGAAATAAACTTGCTCGTCAGATTATTGACACTTGCCTGGAAATGACTCGCCTGGGGCTGAACCAGGGGACAGCGGGTAACGTCAGTGTACGTTATCAGGATGGGATGCTGATTACGCCTACAGGTATTCCATATGAAAAACTGACGGAGTCGCATATTGTCTTTATTGATGGCAACGGCAAACATGAGGAAGGAAAACTCCCCTCAAGCGAGTGGCGTTTCCATATGGCGGCCTATCAAAGCAGACCGGATGCCAACGCGGTTGTTCACAATCATGCCGTTCATTGTACGGCAGTTTCCATTCTTAACCGACCGATCCCCGCGATTCACTACATGATTGCGGCGGCTGGCGGTAATTCTATTCCTTGCGCGCCTTATGCGACCTTTGGAACACGCGAACTTTCTGAACATGTTGCGCTGGCTCTCAAAAATCGTAAGGCAACTTTGTTACAACATCATGGGCTTATCGCTTGTGAGGCGAATCTGGAGAAAGCGTTATGGCTGGCGCATGAAGTTGAAGTGCTGGCACAACTTTACCTGACGACCCTGGCGATTACGGACCCGGTGCCAGTGCTGAGCGATGAAGAGATTGCCGTAGTGCTGGAGAAATTCAAAACCTACGGGTTACGGATTGAAGAGTAATTTCGTAAAGCAACAAGGAGAAGGATGATGGCTAACAGAATGATTCTGAACGAAACGGCATGGTTTGGTCGGGGGGCTGTTGGGTCTTTAACCGATGAGGTGAAACGCCGTGGTTATCAGAAGGCGCTGATCGTCACCGATAAAACGCTGGTGCAATGCGGCGTGGTGGCGAAAGTGATCGATAAGATGGATGCGGCAGGACTGGCATGGGCGATTTACGACGGCGTAGTACCTAACCCAACAATTACTGTCGTCAAAGAAGGGCTCGATGTATTCCAGAATAGCGGCGCGGATTACCTGATCGCTATTGGTGGTGGTTCTCCACAGGATACGTGTAAAGCGATTGGCATTATCAGCAACAACCCGGAGTTTGCCGATGTGCGTAGCCTGGAAGGGCTTTCCCCGACCAATAAACCCAGTGTACCGATTCTGGCAATCCCCACCACAGCAGGCACTGCGGCAGAAGTGACCATTAACTACGTGATCACTGACGAAGAGAAACGGCGCAAGTTTGTTTGCGTTGATCCGCATGATATCCCGCAGGTGGCGTTTATTGACGCTGACATGATGGATGGTATGCCTCCAGCGCTGAAAGCCGCGACGGGTGTCGATGCGCTCACTCATGCTATTGAGGGGTATATTACCCGTGGCGCGTGGGCGCTAACCGATGCGCTGCACATTAAAGCGATTGAAATCATTGCTGGGGCGCTGCGAGGATCGGTTGCTGGTGATAAGGATGCCGGAGAAGAAATGGCGCTCGGGCAGTATGTTGCGGGTATGGGATTCTCGAATGTTGGGTTAGGGTTGGTGCATGGTATGGCGCATCCACTGGGCGCGTTTTACAACACGCCACACGGTGTTGCAAATGCCATCCTGTTACCGCATGTCATGCGCTATAACGCTGACTTTACCGGTGAGAAGTACCGCGATATCGCGCGCGTTATGGGCGTGAAAGTGGAAGGTATGAGCCTGGAAGAGGCGCGTAATGCCGCTGTTGAAGCGGTGTTTGCTCTCAACCGTGATGTCGGTATTCCGCCACATTTACGTGATGTTGGTGTACGCAAGGAAGACATTCCGGCACTGGCGCAGGCGGCACTGGATGATGTTTGTACCGGTGGCAACCCGCGTGAAGCAACGCTTGAGGATATTGTAGAGCTTTACCATACCGCCTGGTAAATGCGCTGATGTGATAATGCCGGATGCGACGCTAGCCGCGTCTTATCCGGCATATAAGTGCATTAAATTCAATGTGTTGATAATCGTTTGCATCCGGCACGCCGTTACCTTACCAACCGCAATTGCTGTAAATTGCCGTCGATATGCAAATCGGTTTGTAAGCGGGCAATATCGCGGCACAGAAACGCCATCTCTTTATGGGTTTCTAATTTTTTGCGCCACTTTTCGGCAACCGCATCCAGATTCTCATATATCCCTTCCAGACTCTGAAACTCGACCAGTAGCTGTGTGGCGCTTTTTGGTCCGATCCCTGCAACACCCGGTACCTTTGAACTGCTGATCCCCGCAAGCCCCCAGTAATCGGGCAACTGCTGCGGTTGAACGCCAAATTCTTTATCGATAAATGGCGCATCCAGCCAACGTTTCTGGAAGTAATCACGAATACGTAATGTCGGTGAAAGTAACTGACAGTAGCCTTTATCTGTCGAAACAATCGTTGCCTGATGCCCGGCCTGTGTCACTTTGACCGCCAGCGTGGCGGCTAAGTCATCGGCTTCGTTGCCGCTGGCGGACCAGCACGGGACGCCGCGTTGCTCAAAGGCGGCGCGTAATGCAGGCATCTCGTTGTGCAACTCTTCCGGCATTGGCGGTCGACCCGCTTTGTAATCTGGTAAACGCTGATGACGCCAGCCGCTACTGCGGTTTTCATCATCAAAAACGGCGACCGCGTGGGTTGGCTGGCTGTGCATAATGAGCTGATCGAGCGCGTGCTGGCAGGTTTCGACACAGGGCGAACCCTGAACGGCATGAATGCGACGAATAAGATTCAGTGCATCGACAATAAGCAAATGAACAGCCACGATAACCCCCTTAAAGATCAGGCGATAAGGGTAACATTCGATGCCAGAACAGGCTATGGCTGGATGAGAAATCGGGAAGAGGCCTCGCAAAAAGAGGCCTCTGGAGAGCGATTAATCGCAGGCAACGATTTTCATTGCCAGGCCGCCGCGAGACGTTTCACGGTACTTGGCGTTCATATCTTTACCTGTTTCGTACATGGTTTCGATAACTTTGTCGAGGCAGACGCGTGGCTCGCTGGTACGGCGCAGCGCCATACGTGCAGCGTTTACTGCTTTCACTGCCGCAATGGCGTTACGCTCGATGCACGGCACCTGTACCTGCCCGGCGACCGGGTCACACGTCAGACCGAGGTTGTGCTCCATGGCGATTTCCGCCGCGATGCATACCTGCGCTGGGCTTGCGCCTAACAGTTCTGCCAGACCAGCTGCCGCCATTGAGCACGCCACGCCGACTTCACCCTGGCAGCCGACTTCGGCACCAGAAATCGAGGCGTTCATCTTATAAAGAGAACCAATGGCGCTGGCTACCAGCAGGTAACGAGCCAGTGAGTTAGCGTTCACTTCGCGGATAAACTTGTCGTAGTACGCCAGCACGGCCGGAATAATCCCGCACGCACCGTTAGTCGGCGCAGTCACCACGCGACCGCCAGCAGCATTCTCTTCGTTCACTGCCAGTGCAAACATGTTGATCCAGTCAACAACCGCCATCGGGTCAGTGGTGGTTTTATCCTGGCTGACCAGCATCCGGCGTAGTGCCGCAGCACGGCGTGGAACGCGCAGTTTGCCAGGTAACACGCCTTCGGTAGAAATACCGCGCTCAATACCGCCACGCATGACTTCCCAGACGTTCGCCAGGTGCTGTTCCAGCTCTTCTTTGCTGTGCAGCGCCAGCTCGTTTTTCATCATCAGGCCAGAGAGTGACAGCCCGGTTTCCTGACAATGTTTTTGCAGATCGGCTGCTGAACTGTACGGATAAGGAACTTCAACCGGTGCGCTATCCTGCTGACCAAAATGTTCTTCATCAACAATAAAGCCACCGCCGATAGAGTAATAAGTCTGGCTGTAAACGACTTTATCGCCCGCCAGCGCGGTAATGCGCATACCGTTTTCATGCAGAGAAAGGTTGTCGGCATGGAAGTTCATGCACTGATCAACCGGGAACTCCACTTCATGCTGACCGTTTGCCAGCATCAGGCGACCATGAGTATTCACATCCTGAATAAAACCAGGGATGGAATCGATATCCACGGTATCCGGCAGGTTACCCGCCAGACCCATAATTATGGCGATATCTGTGTGGTGGCCTTTACCGGTCAGAGAGAGCGAGCCGTACACGTCAACCACCACGCGGGTCACGTCTTTAAGCAGGTTACGGGCAATCAGATCGTCGGTAAATTGTTTACCCGCTTTCATTGGTCCAACGGTATGAGAACTGGAAGGGCCAATGCCGATTTTGAAAATATCGAATACGCTAATCATAGGAAATACATCGCGTTAAAACGGAGGAAGCGCCGCCCGAAAGCGGCGCGAAAGGACTTAGCTGAACAGAGAGTAGAAGATTGCGGAGATTGCAATCAGACCCATCACGACAACGAATACGTTGCTGATGTGACCGCTGTATTTACGCATTGCCGGTACTTTCTGAATTGCGTACATCGGCATCAGGAACAGGATCATCGCGATGATTGGGCCGCCCAGGGTTTCAATCATACCCAGGATGCTCGGGTTCAGGGTGGCAACAATCCAGGTCGTTACCAGCATGAACAGCGCAGTGATACGGTTCAGCTTGTTGATTTCGATAGACTTACCTTTACCACGCAGAGATTTAATCACCATACCGTTGAAGCCTTCACGTGCGCCCAGGTAGTGGCCGAGGAAGGATTTGGTGATAGCGATAATCGCGATAATCGGAGCCATCCACGCGATGATCGGCGCGTTAAAGTGGTTAGCCAGGTAAGACAGAATCGAGATGTTCTGCTCTTTAGCCGCAGCCAGGTCTGCCGGAGTCAGGCTCAGTACGCAGCTGAAGACGAAGAACATTACGGTCAGCACCATCATGATGTGTGCGAATGCCAGGATCTTCGAGCATTTCTGTTCTGCCATATCGCCGTACTCTTCACGCTTCGCAACGGCGAAAGAAGAGATGATCGGAGAGTGGTTGAACGAGAACACCATTACCGGAATTGCCAGCCACAGTGTCATCCACAGACCGTTTCCGGTTGCAGATGCAGTGTCCAGAGACAGCGTTTCCAGTGCTGCGCCGTTCCACTGCGGGATCAAGTACAGAGCCAGCAGCATCAGTACGCCAACAAACGGGAATACCAGAATACTCATCGCCTTAACGATCATTTGCTCACCGAAGCGAACGATGGTCATCATACCCACGATCAGGATCAGCGACAGAATCGCACGCGGCGGTGGCGTCATACCCAGCTGGTGAGACATGAAGCTTTCAACTGTATTGGTGATTGCCACGCTATAAACCAGCAGGATCGGGTAGATAGCGAAGAAGTAGAGCAGGGTAATCAGTTTACCTGCGCCAATACCAAAGTGTTCTTCTACAACCTCGGTGATGTCTTCGCCCGGGTTTTTACCAGACAGTACGAAGCGAGTCAGGCCGCGGTGAGCAAAAAACGTCATCGGGAACGCAAGGATAGCCATGATGATCAGCGGGATCATACCGCCAACACCAGCGTTGATTGGCAGGAACAGCACGCCCGCGCCGATTGCCGTGCCGTAAAGGCCCAGCATCCACATGGTGTCTGTCTTGCGCCAGGCACTACGAGAGTCTTTCGACGCAATCGTGCTGGTTTGAGTCGTTTCCATCTATTTCTCCTGGAGGAATGCAAATAATTCAGCTTTTAGCCAGTTCAGCCCGGGAAGGTGCCTGACCGTAAAAATGAAATCTGTCTATCGGCGATGGCTTAATCATTTTCCACCGTAATAATTTGAGGGCGGAAAGATACACACAAGTTATGTATCTATCAGTGATCTTGATCCCAAATACAATAATCTACTTGGAAGATAGATAATCCCAACGCTTTACTCTGTAAATCAAAAGTAAAAGAGAATTTAAGGGCAATATTTACCCATTAAACGACATCTGACTTCTTACGGGGCGCGCAATATATGTAGGTTGAACTGAAAAAATCAATACTTTTAGTTAATCATGGCGATAATTTCTTTTTCATGGCGATAAAATGTGGTTTATGAAAATAGGGAAACGTTTGCGTTTCAACATAAATTGTATGACATATTAACTGTGGTGATATTTGTCGCGTGAGGGTGGTAGGAAACATTCATATAACAAATGAAATGAGTTGATGAGTAAGTGACCAAAAACGAGAAAACCCGGCAACAAACGTCACCGGGGGAGGGGAGATTACGTGCAGATTTCGTAGCAAGGGATGTAGGCTGAGCCTGGCAACTTCATACGATGCTGGGCAACAAAACCCTGTAGCAGGTCGTCCATACGACGCATAATTTCTTTATCGCCGTTGATTTTGTAAGGACCAAACTCTTCAATGGCGCGACTTCTTTTACATTACCCGCCACAATACCGGAGAACGCACGGCGCAGGTCGGCAGCCAGCACTTCAACGGGTTGATCCGGGTAAAGCTTCAGATTAGCCATATTCTCGTGAGACGGCTCAAACGGCATTTGCAAATCTGGCGCAATGCGCATTGACCAGTTAAAGCTGTAAGCGTCACCAGTGTCGCGGCGATTTTCTTTCACCAGCGGCATCGATTTTTTCATCTGACGAGCGACTTCAGCGGCGTCATCAATGATGATGCGGTAATGGCGGCGCGCGTTTTCACCCAGCGTATGCACGACAAACTCGTCCAGTACGCGGAAGTAGTCGGCGCTCTCTTTCGGGCCGGTGAGGATCAATGGTAAAACCTGATCTTTGTTGGCCGGGTTCATTAAAATTCCCAGCAAATACAGCAACTCTTCTGCTGTACCCACACCGCCAGGGAAGATAATGATACCGTGAGCGATACGGACAAACGCTTCCAGACGTTTTTCGATATCTGGCATGATGATCAATTCGTTGACCAGCGGGTTAGGCGGTTCAGCGGCGATAATCGACGGCTCTGTCATACCAATAAAGCGACTGTCTTTGTAACGCTGCTGCGCGTGTCCGACCGCAGCACCTTTCATCGGAGCTTCCATCGCTCCCGGACCACAGCCGGTGCAGATATTCAGCTCACGCAGGCCCAGCTGGTTCCCGACGCGACGGGCATACAAATACTCGTTTTCGTTAATTGAGTGACCGCCCCAGCAGACCACCATATTTGGCGCTTCACCGACATGCAGCGCGCGAGCGTTACGCAAGATGGAAAAGACCAGGTTAGTGATGTGGACGGAGTTGTCGAGATTCAGGTTGGGAAAACGAACGGTGTTATGAATTTGCCCATAAACGAAGAGAATGTCACGCAGAACCGCGAACAAGTTGGCCTGCAAAGCGCGAATAATTCGCCCATCGACAAAAGCCTCTTCCGGGGGATTTATCAGTTCCAGCTTTACGCCGCGTTCACGGCGCAGGACGTTAATATCGAAATTTTCAAAACGAGACAGCAATTCTTTGCTGTTATCGGTCAAACTACCGGAGTTCAGTACGGCAAGTGAACAGTTGCGAAACAGTTGATAGAGGTCGCTGCTGGCGGTGCGTTTAAGCATATCCACTTCCAGCTGCGACAACATATCCATGGAGCCAAGCGGGCTAATATGTGTAATCAAGAAAAACTCCTTATGGGACGAATATCGTCATTCCCTTTGATTACAATAGCCCTGCCTGCTGACCTTTCACAACCTTCTGCGTGAATCCAGCACGCAAAATTGAGAAAAAATTTATTGCCGAACCAGTCTTGTGGTCGATGGGACAAAATCGTTATTACTGCGCCACGGGTTAATGTCCAGACCGCCACGACGGGTATAACGTGCGTAAACGCTCAATTTTTCTGGCTGGCAGAAGCGTAACAGGTCATTAAAGATGCGTTCCACGCACTGTTCGTGGAACTCGTTGTGATGACGGAAAGAGACCAGGTAACGCAGCAGTTTTTCTCTGTCAATTTGGCGTCCACGATACTGAATTTGGATCGAACCCCAATCTGGTTGATGGGTGATCAGGCAGTTTGATTTCAGCAGGTGGCTGACAAGCGTCTCTTCCACTACTTTTTCACCGCTGGTGGCATTCTCCAGATAGTCAGTAGTGAATTCATAGTTATCGATAGTGATATCCTGGTCATCAATGCAGGTGCCATTGAAATGACCTATCGGCTGGCCTTCCAGTTCATCAAGACGATATAACGCCACGCTAACCTTACCCTGGGCGCAAGTGCTTAAGTCGCGCTCCAGCGTCTGGCGCACCTCATCCCAGTTATTAAAACGCGTCTGGTTAAAACTGTTGAGATAGAGCTTAAAACTCTTCGACTCAATCAGATTTACGCTGGTGTAATCAAGTTCAACATGACCGACAGCGACCTGCGGCAAACCTTTCGCATTCAGCCAGGAAAGTTCATACAGCGTCCAGATATCCGTACCGTGAAAAGGCAGGTTATCCGCTTTCAGACCCAGCGGGTCGCGATTCAGGCTGCGTGGAACGCCTTGCAGTAGGCTGGCGTCATAGGTATCCCGGTAATCGGTTGATTTTCCAAGAGTCAGGCCCGCAAGTGCCTGATGGTTTGCATAAGAAGACATGTTTCACCGTCATAAACCAGATAAACTAAACGACAAGTGTATCTGGTTTAAGTGAAGAGAGAAATTAGTGGACGATTTGACCGCACAAGCCCTGAAAGATTTTACTGCACGCTACTGCGATGCGTGGCATGAAGAGCATAAAAGCTGGCCGTTAAGTGAGGAACTGTACGGCGTTCCTTCACCGTGCATTATTTCAACTACCGAAGATGCCGTATACTGGCAACCCCAGCCGTTTACCGGGGAACAAAATGTAAACGCGGTTGAACGCGCTTTTGATATTGTGATACAACCCACGATTCATACCTTTTATACGACTCAGTTTGCCGGGGATATGCACGCGCAGTTTGGCGATATCAAACTGACATTGCTGCAAACCTGGAGTGAAGACGACTTCCGTCGGGTGCAGGAAAATCTGATTGGTCATCTGGTGACTCAGAAAAGGCTAAAACTGCCGCCCACGCTATTTATCGCGACGCTGGAAGAAGAGTTAGAGGTCATCTCGGTGTGTAATCTCTCCGGTGAAGTGTGCAAAGAGACGCTAGGAACACGTAAACGGACGCATTTAGCCTCAAATCTTGCGGAATTCCTTAATCAACTTAAGCCTCTTCTGTAATCCAAATACCCCATCTGGTTGTGAGAGATCTCTTACAGACTCTGTAGGAGATCGCCAGGAAATAAGCGAATACTTAAAAAGATAAGAATCGTTATTCTCATTTAAAAACAACATGTTGCTTGTTAATTCTTAACTTTCATATGAAATTTTCCTTAAGGCATTGTCTGTAAGCGCCTTGTAAGACTTCGAGAAAAAGACGATTCTATCTTCGTCGACAGGGAGTCAGACAACGAAGTGAACATCAGGATGATGACACTTCTGAAGGACACACCAGGATGGTGTTTCAGGGAAAGGCTTCTGGATGAAGCGAAGAGGATGACGCAGGACGCGTTAAAGGACACCTCCAGGATGGAGAATGAGAACCGGTCAGGATGATTCGGTGGGTCAGGAAGGCCAGGAACACTTCAGGATGAAGTATCACATCGGGGTGGTGTGAGCAGGAAGCAATAGTTCAGGATGAACGATTGGCCGCAAGGCCAGAGGAAAAGTTGTCAAGGATGAGCAGGGAGCAACAAAAGTAGCCGGAATGCTGCGAAACGAACCGGGAGCACTGTGAATACAGTGCTCCCTTTTTTTATTCCTGCTATTCTTCGCGGCAGTTTTTCTTATTGAGGTTGCTTTATGACCACTCATGACCGCGTTCGTCTCCAGTTGCAGGCGCTTGAAGCGTTACTGCGTGAACATCAGCACTGGCGAAACGATGAACCCCTGCCGCATCAATTTAACAGTACTCAACCGTTCTTTATGGACACCATGGAACCACTGGAGTGGTTGCAGTGGGTGCTGATCCCGCGAATGCACGATTTGTTAGATAACAACCAGCCGTTACCGGGCGCTTTTGCTGTTGCGCCCTATTATGAAATGGCGCTGGCGACTGATCATCCGCAACGCGCGCTTATTTTGGCTGAGCTGGAGAAACTGGATGCTCTTTTTGCGGATGATGCGAGCTAATGCTGGAAATACTCTATCAGGATGAATGGCTGGTTGCGGTAAATAAACCCTCCGGCTGGCTGGTTCACCGCAGCTGGCTGGATCGCGACGAGAAAGTAGTGGTCATGCAAACCGTGCGTGACCAGATAGGCCAGCATGTTTTTACTGCTCATCGTCTGGACCGACCAACTTCTGGTGTGTTGTTGATGGGATTATCCAGCGAAGCCGGACGGCTGCTGGCACAACAGTTTGAACAGCACCAAATCCAGAAACGTTACCATGCGATTGTGCGTGGCTGGTTGATGGAAGAAGCGGTGCTGGATTATCCACTGGTGGAAGAACTGGACAAAATCGCTGATAAATTTGCCCGCGAAGATAAAGGCCCGCAGCCAGCAGTGACGCATTATCGCGGTCTGGCGACCGTAGAAATGCCGGTAGCGACCGGACGTTACCCGACCACGCGCTACGGCCTGGTGGAACTGGAGCCGAAAACTGGACGCAAGCACCAGCTTCGTCGCCATCTTGCCCATTTGCGGCACCCGATTATTGGCGACAGCAAACATGGTGATTTACGCCAGAATCGCAGCGGCGCTGAGCATTTTGGCCTTCAGCGGTTAATGCTGCATGCCAGTCAGTTGTCATTGACGCATCCTTTTACTGGCGAGCCGCTGGCTATTCACGCGGGCCTGGACGACACCTGGATGCAGGCATTATCACAATTTGGCTGGCGCGGTCTGCTTCCTGAAAATGAAAGGGTTGAGTTCAGTGCGCCATCGGGTCAGGATGGAGAGATAAGTTCCTAATCCAGGGAGAAAACGGTATGGCGGAAATTGGTATTTTTGTCGGCACCATGTACGGGAATTCACTGTTAGTGGCCGAAGAAGCGGAAGCGATTCTGACCGCGCAGGGCCACAAAGCAACGGTATTTGAAGATCCTGAATTAAGCGACTGGCTGCCCTATCAGGATAAGTATGTTCTGGTGGTTACGTCCACGACCGGGCAGGGCGACCTTCCTGATAGCATTGTGCCACTCTTTCAGGGAATCAAAGATAGTCTGGGCTTCCAGCCGAATCTGCGTTATGGCGTGATTGCGCTCGGCGACAGTAGTTATGTGAATTTCTGCAATGGCGGCAAACAGTTCGATGCCTTGTTGCAGGAACAGAGCGCTCAGCGGGTTGGCGAAATGCTGTTGATTGACGCCAGTGAGAACCCGGAACCGGAAACGGAATCAAATCCGTGGGTTGAACATTGGGGCACGATGTTGTCCTGATATGTTCAGCGAGCGGTAAATGCCGTTTTAGCGGTGCTGAATCGAATCTTTTCAGGCAAATGCCAGTAAAAACTGCTTCATAGCGCGGATTTTTACTGGCGTTTGCCTGGAGTCAAGCGATCCATTTCATACTCTTCTTTATTTCTTCGTTTTAACCCTTCCTTTCTTGTTCTTGTTTTCATTTCCGTGAAGTGGATTCCACCGTCCAGGGCTAATGCCAAAATCGGGCCTCATTGAACGCATTAATGTTGTGTTGTTGCACGGTGAGCCGCTATGGCGCGCTTTTTATACTGCTATTGCCAGATATAAACACGCGCCGTATTCGGCGAACGACCTATAAAAACGGCAAAAACACCCTACGTCACCTCTGATTTCCTGCGATGTCGCAGTCCAGAGTGAGCGTGGCTAACGCGAATTTTCAGGAGTGCAACAATGAGTTCTTTAAGTCAGGCTGCGAGCAGTGTGGAAAAACGCACGAATGCTCGTTACTGGATAGTGGTGATGTTGTTTATCGTCACATCCTTCAACTACGGCGACCGCGCTACGCTTTCTATTGCCGGTTCGGAAATGGCCAAAGATATCGGCCTTGATCCCGTGGGAATGGGCTATGTGTTCTCTGCCTTCTCATGGGCGTATGTTATCGGGCAGATCCCTGGTGGCTGGTTGCTGGATCGTTTTGGTTCAAAACGCGTCTACTTCTGGTCGATCTTTATCTGGTCGATGTTTACCTTGCTGCAAGGCTTCGTCGATATCTTTAGTGGATTCGGCATTATCGTTGCCCTGTTTACACTGCGCTTCCTGGTCGGGCTTGCTGAAGCGCCCTCTTTCCCTGGCAACAGCCGCATTGTTGCGGCCTGGTTTCCGGCGCAGGAAAGGGGAACGGCGGTGTCGATTTTTAACTCCGCCCAATACTTCGCAACGGTTATCTTCGCGCCGATTATGGGCTGGTTGACTCATGAAGTGGGCTGGTCACACGTCTTCTTCTTTATGGGCGGTCTGGGCATTGTCATCAGCTTTATCTGGTTGAAAGTCATCCACGAGCCAAATCAACATCCGGGCGTAAATCAGAAAGAGCTGGAGTACATCGCCGCGGGTGGCGCGCTGATCAATATGGATCAGCAAAACACCAAAGTTAAAGTGCCGTTCAGCGTGAAGTGGGGGCAGATCAAACAGCTGCTCGGGTCACGGATGATGATCGGCGTTTATATCGGTCAGTACTGTATCAACGCCCTGACTTACTTTTTTATTACCTGGTTCCCGGTTTATCTGGTGCAGGCGCGCGGGATGTCGATTCTGAAAGCAGGCTTTGTGGCTTCTGTTCCGGCGGTTTGCGGTTTTATCGGCGGTGTGTTGGGGGGGATTATTTCCGACTGGCTGATGCGTCGCACGGGTTCACTGAACATTGCGCGTAAAACACCGATCGTGATGGGCATGTTGCTGTCGATGGTGATGGTGTTCTGCAACTACGTCAACGTTGAGTGGATGATCATCGGCTTTATGGCGCTGGCCTGTTTAACATGTTTGGTAACATTTCTGGCATCGTCACGCCAATCGCAATTGGTTATATCGTTGGCACGACTGGCTCCTTTAATGGGGCGCTGATTTATGTTGGTGTTCATGCCTTAATCGCGGTACTCAGCTACCTGGTGCTGGTGGGCGATATCAAGCGTATTGAGCTGAAACCTGTCGCGGGGCAATAAGATGACGACACAATCCAGTCCTGTTATTACTGATATGAAAGTCATTCCGGTCGCCGGACATGACAGCATGTTGCTTAATATTGGTGGTGCACATAACGCATATTTCACCCGCAATATTGTGGTACTCACCGATAATGCCGGGTATACCGGCATTGGTGAAGCGCCGGGCGGAGAGGTGATTTATCAAACACTGGTCAAGGCTATTCCGATGGTGCTGGGCCAGGAAGTTGCGCGCCTGAATAAAGTGGTTCAGCAGGTGCATAAAGGTAATCAGGCAGCCGATTTTGATACCTTCGGCAAAGGTGCCTGGACTTTTGAATTGCGCGTTAATGCCGTGGCGGCGCTGGAAGCCGCCTTGCTTGACCTGTTAGGTCAGGCGCTGAATGTTCCGGTCTGCGAACTGTTAGGGCCAGGCAAGCAACGTGATGCTATTACCGTTCTCGGTTATCTGTTTTATATCGGTGATCGGACCAAAACCGATCTTCCTTATCTGGAAAATACGCCGGGCAACCATGAGTGGTATCAGTTGCGGCATCAGAAAGCGATGAACAGCGAAGCCGTTGTGCGTCTGGCGGAAGCCTCACAGGATCGCTATGGCTTTAAAGATTTCAAACTTAAGGGTGGCGTGTTACCTGGCGAGCAAGAAATCGACACTGTCCGTACATTGAAGAAACGCTTCCCTGATGCGCGGATTACCGTTGATCCCAATGGTGCCTGGCTGCTTGATGAAGCCATTTCTCTGTGCAAAGGGCTAAATGATGTTCTTACCTATGCGGAAGACCCGTGCGGCGCTGAGCAGGGTTTCTCCGGTCGTGAAGTGATGGCGGAGTTTCGACGGGCGACCGGCTTGCCCGTCGCGACCAACATGATCGCCACCAACTGGCGCGAAATGGGTCATGCGGTGATGCTCAATGCGGTAGATATTCCACTTGCCGATCCGCACTTCTGGACGCTTTCCGGTGCAGTCCGCGTGGCGCAACTTTGCGACGACTGGGGGCTGACCTGGGGCTGCCATTCTAATAACCACTTTGATATCTCTCTGGCGATGTTTACCCATGTGGGCGCGGCGGCACCGGGTAATCCTACCGCTATCGATACCCACTGGATTTGGCAGGAGGGCGATTGTCGTCTGACCAAAAATCCGCTGGAGATTAAAAACGGAAAAATTGCCGTTCCTGATGCGCCCGGTCTGGGCGTGGAACTGGACTGGGAACAGGTACAAAAGGCACATGAGGCCTATAAACGTCTGCCTGGCGGTGCGCGTAACGACGCAGGCCCGATGCAGTACCTGATCCCCGGCTGGACCTTTGACCGTAAACGTCCCGTTTTCGGCCGTCATTGATTCTGAAAAAGGACATAAATATGAGTTCTCAATTTACGACGCCTGTTGTTACTGAAATGCAGGTCATCCCGGTGGCGGGTCATGACAGTATGCTGATGAATCTGAGTGGTGCACATGCACCGTTCTTCACGCGTAATATTGTGATTATCAAAGATAATTCCGGTCACACTGGCGTAGGGGAAATTCCCGGCGGCGAGAAAATCCGTAAAACGCTGGAAGATGCGATTCCGCTGGTGGTGGGTAAAACGCTGGGTGAATACAAAAACGTTCTGACGCTGGTGCGTAATACTTTTGCCGATCGTGATGCCGGTGGGCGCGGTTTGCAGACATTTGATTTGCGTACCACTATTCATGTAGTTACCGGGATAGAAGCGGCAATGCTGGATCTGCTGGGGCAGCATCTGGGGGTAAACGTGGCATCGCTGCTGGGCGATGGTCAACAGCGTAGCGAAGTCGAAATGCTCGGTTATCTGTTCTTCGTCGGTAATCGCAAAGCTACACCGCTGCCGTATCAAAGCCAGCCGGATGACTCATGCGACTGGTATCGCCTGCGTCATGAAGAAGCGATGACGCCGGATGCGGTGGTGCGCCTGGCGGAAGCGGCGTATGAAAAATATGGCTTCAACGATTTCAAACTGAAAGGCGGTGTACTGGCCGGGGAAGAAGAAGCCGAATCTATTGTGGCACTGGCGCAACGTTTCCCGCAGGCGCGTATTACGCTCGATCCTAACGGTGCCTGGTCGCTGAACGAAGCGATTAAAATCGGTACATACCTGAAAGGTTCGCTGGCTTATGCAGAAGATCCGTGTGGTGCGGAGCAAGGTTTCTCCGGGCGTGAAGTGATGGCAGAGTTCCGTCGCGCAACTGGCCTGCCGCAACCAATACGATCGCCACCGACTGGCGGCAGATGGGCCATACGCTCTCGTTGCAATCCGTTGATATCCCGCTTGCGGATCCGCATTTCTGGACGATGCAAGGTTCGGTACGTGTGGCGCAAATGTGTCATGAATTTGGCCTGACCTGGGGTTCACACTCCAACAACCACTTCGATATTTCCCTGGCGATGTTTACCCATGTTGCCGCTGCCGCACCGGGTAAAATCACCGCGATTGATACGCACTGGATCTGGCAGGAAGGTAATCAGCGCCTGACCAAAGAACCGTTAGAGATCAAAGGCGGTCTGGTTCAGGTGCCAGAAAAACCGGGGCTGGGTGTAGAAATCGATATGGATCAAGTGATGAAAGCGCACGAGCTGTATCAGAAACACGGGCTTGGCGCGCGTGACGATGCGATGGGAATGCAGTACCTGATCCCCGGCTGGACGTTCGATAACAAGCGTCCGTGCATGGTGCGTTAAGACAGAAAACCAAAACCGGCTCTATCTGGAGCCGGTTTGAGACTGATGCCAAACGCAAAATTGCCTGTTGCGCTACGTATCAGGGCTACATCATTTTTTAATTCATTGAATTTAATTGGTTTTGCAGGCCGGATAAGGCGTTAACGCCGCATCCGGCATAAACACAGGCACTTGTCACCAATCTGAAACCAGCGTCATAAAAATCCGGTTGCTACTCGACAAGACGTCCATTACCCGAGAATTTTGCTGGCTTCGCGCGCTACATTATCCATCTCGTCCAACAGTTCCAGCAGCTCCGGCTCTAAATCTTCTTCTTTAGTACCGCTACGTAGCTGTTGTTCGATCAGTTGGCAGAGATTCTTCATACGCGGTACACCGCTATAGCCGCAACTGCCATGCAGTTTATGAATCAAATCAACCAGGCCTTCCGGGTTTTCTCCAACCAGCTGTTCCTCAACTTTGTTGCGAACTTCAGGCAGGAAATCGAGTAACATTTGCAGCATATCGCGCGCTAAATCGGTTTTTCCTGCTGCCTGGCGTAGTGCCAGTTGCCAGTCGAGGGTCGCATTCGGGTTGACCACAATTTCGTTGACTTCGGGCGTCACGACGCGAGAGGAAATACCGCTGCCAGGCTTGTAGCGCAACAGCAAATTATGCAATCGCTCTTCTTCGATCGGTTTGGCCAGATAATCACTCATCCCCGCGCCAAGCAGTTTCTCTTTTTGCCCGGCCATCGCATGCGCCGTTACCGCGATAACCGGCGTTTGCTGCTGATGCGGGAGCTGGTGGATGAGCTCACATGCCCGGATGCCGTCCATGTCCGGCATTTGAATATCCATTAAGATTAAATCGAACGGCATCTGTTTCGCCCGTTCAACCGCCTGATGCCCGCTATCGCAAAGTTCCACATGTTGCACCATATCTTCCAGCAATGCGCCGATAAGTTTCAGGTTAGCGGGGTTGTCATCAACCGCCATGACTGTCATTGCCAGCTTACTTTCATCGGTTACAGGCAAAAGCGTGTTTTGTTTGTGATGACAAAATTCTGTCAGGGCAGGCAACAGGCGCGTAGGTGTTAATGGTTTCAGCAGACACGCGCCGATACCATCTTGCTTAAGTTTTTCAGCATTGACTTGTGCATGGCAAGGAAGTGCCAGCATCAGGAAATCGGTCATCGATACTGCTTTCGCTAATCGCTCATGTTGCATTGTTAGCGGCTCGCGGAAGGTCACCGCTATGCCTAATAACATCATGTCGTAATGCGCGGGAGGCAGCGCGGAGAACGTTGGGCTATAAACCACTTCCAGCGGCGTTTCACTTAAAATATCCAGCGTGCATTGTGCTGCTGCGGAGTTTGGTTCGACATAGGCCAGGCGCTTACCAGCGAGGCACTGGGTGGATGGCCCTTCGATAATAATGTTCGGGTTCAGATCGAGATTAATGTGGAACCAGAAAGTTGAACCGCGATTCGGCTGGCTATGGAACGAAATATCGCCGCCCATTTCATTAACCAGTTTTTGTGTAATCACCAGCCCCAGCCCGGTGCCACCATGACGGCGGGAAATACTGGCATCAGCCTGTCTGAAGGCCTGGAATAAGCGCGATTGATCGCGTTCAGGAATACCAATGCCGGTATCCCGAATCTGCACTTCAATTTGCACTTTGGTATTACTCAGCGCACGTTTTTCTACCAGAATATCAATGTTGCCATTCTCGGTGAATTTAATTGCATTCCCTACCAGGTTAGTGATGATTTGCTGTAATCGTAGTGGGTCGCCGATCACGTTATCAGGCACGTCGCTTTTAATATTGAGCGTCAGTTCCAGCCCTTTATCGTGAGAAGAATGTGCCAGCAGGGTAACGACTTCATCCAGCGTGCTGCGTAGTGGGAATGGAATACTTTCCAGAATCAGCTTACCGGCTTCCAGTTTCGAGAAGTCGAGAACATCATTAATAATTGCCAGCAAATTATTTGCCGAACGTTCAATCGTATTCAGGTGATCGCGCTGCGTTGGTGTTAATTCTGTTTTCAGCGTCAGGCGGGTAAAGCCAATAACACCATTCAGTGGTGTACGCAGCTCGTGTGACATATTTGCCAGAAACTCGGATTTAATACGCGCCGCTTCCTGGGCGCGCTTTTTCGCCAGATCCAACTCAACGTTCTGAATCTCCATTTGCTCCAGCGTCTCACGCAGATCGGACGTCGCCTGGTCGATATTGTGTTGCATCTCTTCGTGATAAGCCGCCAGCGACATTGCCATCGAGTTGATACCGTTTTTCAGCATATCCAGCTCGCCGAGCATAAATCCTTCCACCCGGCTGTCGAGTTGCCCGCGACGGATGCGGTCGACGGTATTCACCATGTTGCGAATCGGACCGGTTACATCGCGCATTAAGCGCCAGCCAAAAATAAGCGCAATACCGATACAAAACAGCATCATCACGCTGGAAATAAAGATCTCTTTATATTGCTGCAAGCGAACCGATTTAAGATCCAGCTCCAGCGCAATATATCCCAGCATATTTTGACTATTTTTGGCATCGCTACTGGGCGATTCGTCGGGGGAGTAACTTTCAGAAATAATCGGCGTGCGGAGGATCATTATATCGCCGTCACGAGTGACAGTGAGCTGGCGAGGAAACGGCACGTTGCTGCCGAGCTGCATTGATGAGGGATCAAGATGAAAATTGGAGGTGACAAAGAGTCGGTTATTTTCATCATAAACCGAAATCGCGCGAACAATATCAGAATGGCGACGATGCAGTACGCTTATTAACTGACCGATAGATTCGCGATTTTGCAGACTCATGCCATATTCAGTAGAAACTGCAAGCGGCTCAATAATGCTGGCACCGGCATCTTCCAGTTGACGCTGCAAGTCGTTATAGCGATGCACGACGAAAAAGATACTCAGCAATAAACCAATAAGGACGGTCGGTGCCAGGATCAGAATCATCATGCGTGCGCGCAGGCTGTAGTTGGTCATGGAGTTCCGTTATGGGACAATTAAGGTCACACTGTTAAATTGAGAAAGTCTCGCCAATGGCGCAATTCTACTCTGCAAAACGACGCACGACGACGCGTCAGATCATAACCGTTTCAGTCAACGACCTCGACTCTTTTGGTCAGGGTGTGGCGCGACATAACGGCAAAACATTATTTATCCCCGGATTATTGCCGCAGGAAAACGCGGAAGTTACTGTTACTGAAGATAAAAAACAGTATGCCCGCGCTAAAGTCGTACGCCGGTTAAGCGATAGCCCGGAACGCGAAACGCCACGCTGTCCTCATTTTGGCGTATGCGGCGGCTGTCAGCAACAACACGCCAGTGTGGATTTACAGCAGCGAAGCAAAAGTGCGGCACTCGCCCGATTAATGAAACACGAAGTCTCTGAAGTGATCGCCGATGTTCCCTGGGGCTATCGCCGTCGCGCGCGTTTAAGTCTGAACTACTTACCGAAAACACAGCAACTTCAGATGGGGTTTCGCAAAGCGGGCTCCAGTGACATTGTCGACGTGAAACAATGCCCCATTTTAGTGCCCCAACTTGAAGCATTGCTGCCCAAAGTCAGGGCATGCCTGGGCAGCTTACAAGCTATGCGCCATCTTGGTCATGTTGAACTGGTACAGGCAACCAGCGGCACGCTAATGATTTTGCGCCATACCGCACCGCTAAGTTCGGCAGATCGCGAAAAACTGGAATGCTTTTCGCATTCTGAAGGCCTGGATCTGTATCTCGCCCCCGATAGTGAGATACTCGAAACCGTCTCTGGTGAGATGCCCTGGTATGACTCAAATGGGTTGCGCTTAACTTTTAGCCCGCGCGATTTTATTCAGGTCAATGCGGGTGTGAACCAGAAAATGGTAGCGCGTGCGTTGGAATGGCTGGATGTGGAACCTGAAGATCGCGTACTGGATCTGTTCTGCGGTATGGGCAACTTTACACTGCCATTGGCGACACAAGCTGCCAGTGTGGTGGGTGTAGAAGGTGTTCCGGCGCTGGTGGAAAAAGGCCAGCAGAATGCGCGTCTTAATGGCTTACAGAATGTGACGTTTTATCACGAAAATCTTGAAGAAGATGTCACAAAGCAGCCGTGGGCGAAAAACGGCTTCGATAAAGTGTTGTTGGACCCGGCGCGAGCAGGTGCCGCAGGTGTTATGCAGCAAATTATAAAACTGGAACCTATTCGTATAGTTTATGTATCCTGTAACCCTGCAACGCTGGCTCGGGATAGCGAAGCGTTATTAAAAGCAGGATATACCATTGCGCGACTGGCGATGCTGGATATGTTCCCACACACGGGACATCTGGAATCGATGGTACTTTTCTCGCGCGTTAAATAGTTACGATTTGCCGATTTCGGCAGGTCTGGTCCCTAAAGGAGAGGACGATGGTTGCGGTAAGAAGTGCACATATCAATAAGGCTGGTGAATTTGATCCGGAAAAATGGATCGCAAGTCTGGGTATTACCAGCCAGAAGTCGTGTGAGTGCTTAGCCGAAACCTGGGCGTATTGTCTGCAACAGACGCAGGGGCATCCGGATGCCAGTCTGTTATTGTGGCGTGGTGTTGAGATGGTGGAGATCCTCTCGACATTAAGTATGGACATTGACACGCTGCGGGCGGCGCTGCTGTTCCCTCTGGCTGATGCCAACGTAGTCAGCGAAGATGTGCTGCGTGAGAGCGTCGGTAAGTCGGTCGTTAACCTTATTCACGGCGTGCGTGATATGGCGGCGATCCGCCAGCTGAAAGCGACGCACACTGATTCTGTTTCCTCCGAACAGGTCGATAACGTTCGCCGGATGTTATTGGCGATGGTCGATGATTTTCGCTGCGTGGTCATCAAACTGGCGGAGCGTATTGCTCACCTGCGCGAAGTAAAAGATGCGCCGGAAGATGAACGCGTACTGGCGGCAAAAGAGTGCACCAATATCTACGCGCCGTTGGCGAACCGTCTTGGGATTGGGCAACTGAAATGGGAGCTGGAAGATTACTGCTTCCGTTATCTGCACCCGACCGAATACAAACGCATCGCAAAACTGCTGCATGAACGCCGTCTCGACCGCGAACACTATATCGAAGAGTTTGTCGGCCATCTGCGCGCTGAGATGAAAGCTGAAGGTGTTAAAGCTGAAGTGTATGGTCGACCGAAACACATCTACAGCATCTGGCGCAAAATGCAGAAAAAGAACCTCGCCTTCGATGAGCTGTTTGATGTGCGTGCGGTACGTATTGTCGCCGAGCGTTTACAGGATTGTTATGCCGCACTGGGGATAGTGCACACTCACTATCGCCACCTGCCGGATGAGTTTGACGATTACGTCGCTAACCCGAAACCAAACGGTTATCAGTCCATTCATACCGTGGTTCTGGGGCCGGGTGGCAAAACCGTTGAGATCCAAATCCGCACCAAACAGATGCATGAAGATGCAGAGTTGGGTGTTGCTGCGCACTGGAAATATAAAGAGGGCGCGGCTGCTGGCGGCGCACGTTCGGGACATGAAGACCGGATTGCCTGGCTGCGTAAACTGATTGCGTGGCAGGAAGAGATGGCTGATTCCGGCGAAATGCTCGACGAAGTACGTAGTCAGGTCTTTGACGACCGAGTGTACGTCTTTACGCCGAAAGGTGATGTCGTTGATTTGCCTGCGGGATCAACGCCGCTGGACTTCGCTTACCACATCCACAGTGATGTCGGACACCGCTGCATCGGGGCAAAAATTGGCGGGCGCATTGTGCCGTTCACCTACCAGCTGCAGATGGGCGACCAGATTGAAATTATCACCCAGAAACAGCCGAACCCCAGCCGTGACTGGTTAAACCCAAACCTCGGTTACGTCACAACCAGCCGTGGGCGTTCGAAAATTCACGCCTGGTTCCGTAAACAGGACCGTGACAAAAACATTCTGGCTGGGCGGCAAATCCTTGACGACGAGCTGGAACATCTGGGGATCAGCCTGAAAGAAGCAGAAAAACATCTGCTGCCGCGTTACAACTTCAATGATGTCGACGAGTTGCTGGCGGCGATTGGTGGCGGGGATATCCGTCTCAATCAGATGGTGAACTTCCTGCAATCGCAATTTAATAAGCCGAGTGCCGAAGAGCAGGACGCCGCCGCGCTGAAGCAACTTCAGCAAAAAAGCTACACGCCGCAAAACCGCAGTAAAGATAACGGTCGTGTGGTGGTTGAAGGTGTCGGTAACCTGATGCACCACATCGCGCGCTGCTGTCAGCCTATTCCTGGTGATGAAATAGTTGGTTTCATTACTCAGGGACGCGGTATTTCAGTACACCGCGCCGATTGCGAACAACTGGCGGAACTGCGCTCCCATGCGCCAGAACGCATTGTTGACGCGGTATGGGGTGAGAGCTACTCCGCCGGATATTCGCTGGTGGTCCGCGTGGTGGCTAATGATCGTAGTGGGTTGTTACGTGATATCACGACCATTCTCGCCAACGAGAAGGTGAACGTGCTTGGCGTTGCCAGCCGTAGCGACACCAAACAGCAACTGGCGACCATCGACATGACCATTGAGATTTACAACCTGCAAGTGCTGGGCCGCGTGCTGGGTAAACTCAACCAGGTACCGGATGTTATCGACGCGCGTCGGTTGCACGGGAGTTAATCTTACATAGCTGGATATGGCGTCAGCCGTATCCAGCGATATCTTTTACTCGAAGGTATTACATCTGACGGACCCGCAATTTTCAGGACAATTCAATGAATCAAATCGACCGTTTGCTCACCATCATGCAGCGCCTGCGCGACCCGGAAAACGGCTGCCCGTGGGATAAAGAGCAGACATTTGCCACCATTGCGCCTTACACCCTTGAAGAAACCTACGAGGTGCTGGACGCCATCGCCCGTGAAGATTTTGACGATCTGCGCGGTGAACTGGGCGATCTGCTGTTCCAGGTGGTGTTTTACGCACAAATGGCTCAGGAAGAAGGGCGCTTTGACTTTAATGATATTTGCGCTGCTATTAGCGATAAATTAGAGCGTCGCCATCCGCATGTTTTTGCTGACAGTTCTGCCGAAAATAGTAGTGAAGTGCTTGCCCGTTGGGAGCAAATCAAAACCGAAGAGCGCGCGCAGAAAGCGCAGCATTCGGCGCTGGACGATATTCCTCGTAGTTTACCGGCTTTAATGCGTGCGCAAAAAATCCAGAAACGTTGCGCCAACGTTGGTTTCGACTGGACGACGCTTGATCCGGTAGTCGATAAAGTCTACGAAGAGATCGACGAGGTGATGTACGAGGCGCGGCAGGCTGTTGTCGACCAGGCTAAACTGGAGGAGGAAATGGGTGACCTGCTGTTTGCCACGGTCAATCTGGCTCGTCATTTAGGGACAAAAGCGGAAATCGCATTGCAAAAAGCGAACGAAAAATTCGAGCGTCGTTTTCGCGAAGTGGAGCGTATTGTTGCCGCGCGTGG
>OIAX01000044.1_pt1 | contig 61613 bp, 70 predicted proteins | sample 1580821 | NCBI WGS metagenome assembly OIAX01 (sample SAMEA3882524, study PRJEB24775) | human gut metagenome | biome: human-associated habitat; feature: intestine environment; material: feces | place: Netherlands | collected 2009/2010 | reverse complement strand
GCTGATGGCATAGCAACACCAACCTTATCAAGACCTTGTAATACACAGACGTGTTATGAAGTAGTTAATCAGTTTGATGATTGTAAAACACCTTATTGCCACAACGACTGCGGTGAATGGAAAGATCGAACATGTGGCAATTATGCTATTTCTATTGATAATCCAGGTGCTGGTACAACTTGTTATTTGTCTTTTCATGTAGCTTATAAATCCAGAAGTGACGATGGAAATGGAAACATTGTTTTTATAAATCTTAATGATAATACAAAAAACGAAGTAACTACTGAAATGGTAAAGACTGAAGTCAATTTTTATTCTAATATGGACTATCCTGAAAATTGGTATCTTTCAAAATCGTGCGGTGGATACCGGGACGATAGGTATCCTTTTGATTGTTATTCTGGTAAAGGTTCTTGGCGTGGTGGTGTAACAGTACCTCGTTTTCCAGTGGGTACTGTTCCACTTGAACAAAAAACATTTAATTTCACACTTCGTCAAATTCGTAGAGGACACGATCATGGTCTTTGTATAAGTCAGGTTCGTGCTTTTGTTGAATGATTATTTTATCCATCCATACCAAATATTTTTTGTTGTGTACGTCATGTGAATGGATTCTCCAAATTTTTGAAAGTTAAATTCAGGTACATCATAAACCTGCCCTTTATAAATTATTTGAAATGTTGGCGTATTTGCTATTTTAATATCGTCCATTCTTTGTGATTTGATAACGATGTTTGCTGCGGTATTGTTTATTCTAGAAAAATGAATAAGCTCAAGAGTTTCTCCTGGTTCAAACGTATTGCAGATGATGAGTTTTTGTACTTTAAGAATGAGATATCTTCCAGATTGTGTAATGTGATATACATTATCTGTGTTGATGGTGTTTATTCGGTATTTCTTTATTTCAGTGATAAATTGTGATCGTTTGTTTTCGATATCTTCTTTATCAGAACAAATACGTTTCTCCAAATCAAGTAATGCCGTATGGAGATCTTTTGCTTCGGTGATAAGATCTTTGTTGATGAGACCTATTGGTGATTTAACGCAATATTTGTATCCATCTGGAGCATCAAGTTTTGGTAGTATAATCTTTTTGTTGTTGCATTCTACAGTAACATCCGTATCAAGTACAATGTAGTCTCTTGAATGTTTTAACAGATATTCTATCGGTATAAGAACAGGTGAAATACGTCGTAGATCTATATTCATAACAAAAGAACTCCTTCGAACTTTCTATAGCATGCAATTGTATTTAGAGAAGTAACCTAGGGATATCCCTAGGTTACTTCTTATTTATGATACTTTATTTTTGAGTTTCGTAGCATTGTTGCTGAGATTTGTAAGCATATTGTCAAGTTCATCCCAAACGAAAATCAAAGACTTATCAGACAAATCTTTAACAAATACGGATGTAGTTTGTGTGTATGCAGGATGTGTTTTTACAACTTGATAAGCAAATGTGATTTTGATTTCTTTACTTCCTTTAGGAATGGAAATGGAATAATCTTTTGGAGAAGTTACATCTTCAACGATAAGTTGTGTGATGTATTCACTGCATTTTTTGTAAGTATTGGATTCTAAGATATATCGTGGAATTTCTATAATTTTCACGCACGATCCTCATTTTTTAATTTCATTATTCCTTTGCTTGCCCAGATAACAGCAAATTTGATATGTTTGTAAAAATCAATAAGAGCTTTATAAATGAGTATATTTTTAGGATTTGCTGTATCGGCAGTTAGAAGAGTGTGATATTCGTGGTTTTCTTTAAAAATATCGGTGATAACGACACGTCCAGAATAGATATCGTTGTAGCCATTTTCATAGATGTCGAATTTTGTATGTTCCGTATATATTTCATCGATAAAAGGATCACAAAATTGATAAAGTTCTGTATCAGTGATATTTTCAATATCTGTGTAGTTATTTGATTCTTTAATAGACAACTCTTCTTCAACAGGTTCGATATCTGAAATACAAATAGCTTGCTGGTTGATTTCTTCTATGGTGCAGATAAAATGGCTATTAGTACCTTGAGTAACAGTGTCGTATAAAGGTCTTCCATTTATCTCATTAGGTATAACTCTAATATAGTCGACATAAAGACGTTGTTCTTCCATAGTTCATTCTCCTTATTTGATAAATTCATATTGTAGATTTACTATGTAGAAAACAACAACAGTTTGTGAAGTGACTGGATATCCAGTCACTTCTTTTCAGTCATCAAAATGAAATTTAACTGACATTGATAACTTCAAAAATAAGATCGTGTTCGATTGGAATGTCGTCAAGGAATTGAATAGTAGTTGATGTAGCTCCAGAAGATCCAACTTCTTTGTATAAATGTTTGTTGACATCAGTACCAACTAAACCTTTAAGACCACCAATATATACGGAAAGATTGTTTTTCCCTACAATGTATGATGGAACCGTATAATTTTTATTTTTGGATATGACAGCAGTTCTTTCATTAGCTGCAGACTGTGTTCTTGTTATGGATAAAGAACCACCGATTTTTTTCCAGTAAGCTGTATTACCGGCAGTGACTGGATTCTTTGCACCATTTGTAGTACCTGGACCATTTGCTTTAATCCATAAATAAGCATTACTATCGGAACCAATAACAATAGTAGGTTTTTCATAATCTCTTGTTGCACTGTATAAAAGATTGAGATAACCTTGTAATGTGATATCGGTACTACCATTAAATTCAATAGCGTCTGCATTGACTTCACCAGCAATACTTATATCTCTTGGCGTACGCAAGAGTTCAGCCATATTTGCTACGCCAACACCTGGTTGCAATGTAATTTCTTTAGATGTATATCCAGATGGAACAGCATCGTTGACTTTGGTAGCTTCAGTTAGAAGTTTCCAGTTATAATCAAGTGCACCAAATTGAGCAATGCTTAAAGTACCGTTTGCAGCTGTTACCGTATGATAAATTTCAAGATATGACGGATTATCATAAGAAGAATCGTTATAAACAATACGTATTTTGGTACAAGAAGGACTTTTCCATAAAGAACACGATAATTGCGATAATGAAGGATATGTCGTATACGTTAGACTTGTTGAAATGTTGACGGCTGTGTGATAACCTCCAACAAGAACAGTATCAACGATGGAAAAAATACTGTTTAAAACTTTTGTATTGCTGCCAATAGATGTAGCTATTCTGTACCAGCCAACTACATTTGGTATTGTATATTGTACTTGATACCCAGGAGCACCTCCAAGATCACCAAGCTTAATCGGGTCACGACCACCAAGCATGTGAGATGCAGCATGTGGTGCTGTGGTGACGTTTGGATCATAATCTTGAAGTTGGCTCCATTTTGTTTTACCATCTCCTTTACGAAGAAGATGTGAATTGACATCAGATGCTCTTGCAGCTTCACCAATTGGGATAATCGGATCACTAGCAGCCCATTCTGCGTGTGTTTTTGTATGAACTATAAGTTGCGTGATAATTTTAGTGGTACTCATGAGTAATCCTCATAGGTTGTGTATCTGATGATGCTATAGCATAACATAAATTTTTTGCAGATATGGACGTGTATACGTCCATATCTTATTTATACAACTTATATTGTCTGTTCTTTATACGTCATCCAAAGACGTGCAGAATCGAGAAGTTGAGGAGTGAGATGACAATAAGCTGCAGCGCAATAAAAGAGATGATCGATAGGTGTGATTACTTTACCTAATTGACTAACATGTGGCGAACATCCATTGACGACGGATGGATCGTCTGAAGCAAGGGAATCGCAAATTTCGAGCATAGTTGTCAATAAAACTTCACGTTTATCATCATCTTCAATATCTTTTTGTTCTATGAAACGGAAAAGTTCCATCGGTGCTTTTAAAATAGACATACGGATTTCTGGAGAAAGTTGATCGCTACTACCGCAAAACAACGTAGAGTAATTGTTGTCCAAGAGAGAACGAAAAGTGTTGAGTGTCGGACGAATGTCTCTATACGTTGGATGTTGATTGTCTTCTTTATCAAACAACATTTCACGATAAAAATTGGTAACAAGCATATGGCATCTTCCAGCAACGTGAGCCATATGACTCATACCAGATTCATCAAGACTTGTGTAAGGTGATTTTGTTTTGTAAAGAATGAGATGTCTGATAAGAGCATTGAGATTAACGCTTGTTGTTGCGTAGCTTTCTTCAGGATTGTTTTGCCATGAATATTTTTCGTATTTGGCATTTCCAAATTCGTGTGTTGCTATTGCGCAATAGCAAACATTTGTAAAATAGCGAAATTTATCGAGATAATTACAATTTTTTTCAAAATGTATTTGTTGGTCATTGAGTGTTTCTGGTACAACTTGATATTCTTCTTTTACAATTGCGGATTCCTCTAGTGTAGTGATTTCTTCAGATGCTGGTTGTGGTTTGTCTAACTGTTCAAGTTCAATATCAGCAGCGGTTTTTTGCGATTCGTTTGCTGCTTTAAATGTATCGTTGTTTGATAAAGACATTGGTTCAATTGTTTTATCCCACATATCAAAATCTCCTAATAAGTAACGTTTAAGAAATTTTATGACGCACGATATAGAATAAACATTTATCAAAGTAATTTTTAACAAAAGGAGTTTTCATGCCAGTTTGGTATTCTCCTATAGATGAAACAGATATACATGTTGTTTATCCTGTAACAAAACAATTTATACATAAACTGTTGACTGATCTGAATCTTCGAGAAGTAGTTCAAGATAGAATTTATATTTCTACAGGTTGGTCAGGTAACAAAACATCGAGGTATAATCATTCCGCAGCATTGTGGAAAGACAATGTTAAAGTGGAAGTAAGTATCTCTTATCCGGGTTCTCCTAAATGGGATGCTAATACCGTTGCTCAGTTTTCAGGACATGGTATTTATCAATCGCATTTGGGTATAATGTATCCGACGGTATTTTGTGATGACACGGCAGATATTTCTTTACGGGAAATGATTTTGCCTATGACTTTAAATTTCCAAATACAACTGCAAATAAAAGATCGTAATCGTGCTTACAGAATTCCTGGTCAAATCATCAGAAGATATACTCCGGGAGTTGTATTTGGACAAACAGTAACGTATGATTATCCTTTACCAAATGATTTACTCTCACTTTTATTCTCGCTTTATAAATTACGGAAATTTGATGGTGAAAGACCTTCATTTAGTGAATATTTACGAAAGAATAGTAGAAATGCTACGCAATTTTCCGCACACAGAACCATGCGTGCGGATGAACTTGAACTTGTCATTAAAAAATATATTCTGAATGCTTTGGTGACGTATGAATATAGTGAAGACAAACCTCAAGAAATCAAATCGAATGAATTGAGTTATGGTTATTCTGTTAGTCTTAATGCAACGATACAATTTCAGTATACTGACAACATGCTTTTAGAGTATCCTTGTGTTGTGGATAATACACTTCTCCCACCAAAGATGATTACGACAACAAGAAACGATGCTGATGCCATTCAAGGTTCTGATGGTGACTATCCTCTTAAAGTATTTGACGGATGGATTAAAGCGCAAAATACGCAATACTTTTTTGATCATCCGGTTGTAGCACCGTTTTATGATGATTTTCGATTGCCTAGAAATTTGTTTGCGAACAGATCGTACGTTCCTGTTTATCAAGCTATGTTTTTAATTGATGAAGAAAATGAATATACGGAAATTCCATTAGGTGGTGATTTAGGGGATGGTTATGTATTACATCCTATTCTTGTTAAAATGCTTAAAAAAGAAAAGAACGAAGCATTTCGTGCAGATGTTCCTTTCAATATTGCCGTATATTCCGGTTTTCATTTTTATACAGAAGAAAGTTTAAGTATTGATGAGAATCTTGTTTTACGTGTAAAAACATCCAATATTCACAAACCAAAACGTGTTGTTATTTCTGAAATTACAGATATCAGAAATGTTAATTCAAAATGGTGGCCAGATATTTTGGAAGATTGGCCTTTTTATAAAATTACAGATCAGATTAAGGATGCTATTGATAAAGGTATTCTTAATGAACCTATAACAAAAAACGACATCGCCGATCATTTTGGCGCGGAGGCTGAATATGACGCTTATTGGACGCTCCGGATCATTCACAACACAATCGTTGCAAGACGATCAGCTGACAAAGCTTGAACACAATACAGGTATTGTTGAAACGGATAGAATTCTTCCTGAAAATCATCTTGCTGGTAACGACAATAACGTTGATAAACTTCTACACATCAAAGATACGTTTACAACGTTAAGTTCAGTCAATCCTGATAGATACAATAGAGTATACAAGATGCTTCTTGCGTATCCAGAAGGATCTCCACTTATTGTTACCTATTTTCATAGAAATGAACCAGACATCGATATCAGATCTATTCCGGCAGATATTTCGGATACGATGCATACGGTGCATAAAGATTTTACTGAGATTCGTGGACTTGAAATGCGTCTTCTTGGATCTATTAATCATACACGATCTGATGAAGACAATACGTACAATCTTGATGGTGAAGCTTTGATGTATCCTGGCCTTGAGCCAAGATACTCTGATATGTTTTTCTTAGATATTGGCGATGGGAATATTGGTATCTTTACAATCAATCATATCGAACCTACGACATATAGACAAGGATCGTTTTTTAAAGTTAATTTTAATTTGAATTGTTTTGCTGATAGAAATTCGTATAACGCTATCAAAGATGCCGTCAGAGACGTTGTTTATTTTGACAAACGAAAATATTTTGGTGAGAGTGAATTAACATTTCTTGAAACAGATTCGTACAAACTTCTTCAATCGTTACGAAAACTGCGTAAACGTCTTACGCAGTTTTATGTGAATACGTATTATTCGAAAGAATATGAATCGTTTATGCGTCCTGATAATATCTATGATCCGTATGTAGCTGAATTCATGAGAAAAAAAATTTCATTATTAGAACACAGAATTCGTCCGCTACAGCTTTATACAAGATTAAGAGATTACCACAAAAGTATTTGGTATAAGTTTATTGATTCTGAAGCAAGTGATGATTTTAGTGATGTCGTGGGAATGTATCATGTTCGAGTAAACAGAATCGGTGCTTATGATACGGATATTAATGGTCTTGCGAATGGTCTTTATGTGAAACTTGGTACTGACGGACGAGTTAAAGAACCTGCTACTACGCATCCTTATATATTCACTGAAGCTTTTTATCAAGACAATAAAGATTTGATGCCTGATTTTGATAGGTTTGTGTATGACTATTTACATGAAAAACAAATTTCTGTTCATAAAGTTTTGGAATATGCAAACAAATATAGAACAGTTGGTCTTGATAATGGATTTTATTTTATTCCTTTGTATATCGAACTTGTTGATATTGCCATACAAAGTATTCGTTAAGGAGTTTAAACTATGAAAATTTATGTAAATATAGTTGATCAAATCAATAAAGCAAAATATCTTTTAGCTGGTATTCCTGAAACGTATGGTCCTGAAAGTAACTATTTTAGAGATGCTGAAACATGTGGTCCTATTTTTGTAGGACTTCCGGGAGAAACTGGAAGAGGCATGTACAGTATCGCCGATATGATTTCCATGTATTCGTATGGTGTACCATTTGAAATCGTGCACGATAACGATGTACTTTGTATTGCTGTGTTCACAATGCAATATGTTCGTTATATGGAAGAATTCATTAATCCGGATCAGGATTATGCAAACGACGATGCGTCGAAATACAGAAAAAAGCTTTTAAATTTTCAACAAGTTATTCTTCGAGCCGCTGAAAAAGTTCGTCGTAAAATGATGGCTGCTGACAAGATTTCACCTGAGATATCAAAATTTGCAAATCAAGTTGCCTATTCGTGGGAAAATCGTACTGTAAATGCTAATACATAAAAACACTACGAGTGAGGTTAATTGATGGCATCTCTTTTTCGTATTAATGAACAATTGGAAAACGAAGCTATCAAATGTTTTCAGTACGGTGTAGATAGCTATTTGTTTTGCGATTGCGTTATTTTTTCTGAAGATAAAGAGGAAGTTAAAGTAACACCTTATCGTATTGAAAATTTTGCTATATTGCAAGATTTCGAGGGAAGTATTACGGATGATATCAAACTTTCTGTAGAATTGTTTGTTGAAGAAGCATTGCTTATTCTTACGAATTACGAAAATCTTAATGTCAGTCTTACGTTTACTCAAGTTGATAAAAATCATTCTGATATCATCGATGATGTCGATCCCATGCATTTTGAATTCAAGGTTATTATTGAAGGTGTTCAGGATTTGTTAAAGAAATACAATCGAAATGAACTTATTCGAGATACTGAAGAAGATGCTAACGATAGTGCTTTAAATGCTCATGTCGATAGACGTATTTCTCTTATGCTGCAACTTTTTCCAAAAGAAATATTGGAGCTTAAGAAGAAGAAAATCAGTGGTATGTTGAAATCGTGTTCCGTTAAAGATGCTATTTACTATGTTGCCAATGTTCTAGGCATTAAAAATGTATATATGAAAGATTGCGATAATGCTAGAATATACAAAAATATCAATCTTCCGCCAAATGCATCCATTGATAATGTTTTTGATTATTTGCAAGAAGTGCTAGGTGTTTATGGTAAAGGTATGGGTTTTTATGTGATGTATGTTACCGAATCTACCTTATACGTTTATCCGAAATATGAAACAAATCCTGAGATAACGGAACTTGATAGGGTATTGCATCTTTACAATTTACCTGAAGACACGTATCTTGGAGCGCACACATATCACTACATTGATGAAGACAATCAATTACATGTCATTTGCAATAAATCGACATATACAGAAAATATGAGTGAAACCGATGTTGAAAATACCGGCACATCTATAGTTGCTTTAAGAACGGATACGCTTGTTGATTTTAGTAGAGACACTTCCGGTTCTTCTGGTAATTTCAATAACAATAGACTTATCAATATTGGAATTGAAAAATACAAATCTGCTTCTACGGAAAACAACAACAATATGAAATATGTTGGGGTATCAAACAACGCTCTTAAATTCACATCGGATTTGTGTGCAAACAAATATGTAAAATTATCAACATATTGGTCTTTAGCATTACCTTATCATGTATATGCCGGTATGCCCGTGGTATTTCATTATGAAGATACCAATGGATATAAAACAGTTCCAGGTGTCTTAAATGCTGCGCAACTTAATATTGCTCGTGTTGGAATGAAATATGGCAATACATATGCTGGTGTTATGAGACTTAATGTAAGACTTATGGCTGAAGAAGAAAAAGAAGGTATGACAACTTCTGATCTTTATCAACTTAATTATGATAAAAAAGTAACGGCTAAACAAACAGAAAATCAAGATTTGACGTATGGAACGACGTATAAAGAATTTTCATGATGTGTGTTGTAAAAAATAACTTACTATATATCTTATACAGAGATGACGTACATCAAGTACGTCATCGTTGACAGGGTTATATTCTTTTTTCGATATTTGTAAAAATGTTCTTGACTTTGTATGTTGTATTGCTGTCAACAAAAGTATTCCAAAATTGACTTGATTTTGCTCTATTGATAAGAACACGAACATCTCGGCAATACGATTTGTAATATTCGTTTGGACACAATGCGTATAAGTTGGTGATAAGTTGAAGCATAGGCAAATCTCTAAATATTTCCATAAATCTAAGTTGAGAAACATGTTCTATATCAAGATATTTAAAACTGTCATTTATTCTGGTAACAATGGATTTACTATTCGGATAGACATCTGAAGATAAGAAACTGGAAACACGAACATTTCCTTCTTTGACAAGATGAAGTACATTGACAAGTTCTTCAATGGCTTCTTTATATTTTTGAGTTCTATAACCATATTGGACATCGGTTAAAGTCGATGTGAGTTCATCTATAGTTAGATTGTCAGATTGAAGCATTTGTTCTGAACAGTTAATGATTTCGTTAGTCAACCAAATTTCTTGCAAATCCGTATAGAGAAGATTCATGACATGACGATGTACAAAATTATGCAAGGTTTTTTCCGGTTCTTCAGGTAAATCAGAAATCATGTATTTGAAATATTTGAATCCAAGTGTTACAGCATCTATAAAAACAATAGCGTATGTAGGTTGCACATAAGCAAATTCGATTTGGTCTTTTAAAAGATTGAGCGTGTATTCTTTTGAATCGTGATACCAAAGAGTGACTGGTTTGATTTGTTTCCAATATTCCCAAGGTTTATCCAAAGGAAGAAATGAAAGATGATCTACATCATCAACTGGACACAAATACTCACTGGTCGAATATATTTTTTTGGTGTAGAATGCTTTTCTATAAGCACGTCCTGTTTTTGCAGGATTATAAACACCATCCATAACTTTTCGTATAAAACGCATGTAGTTAAGATATCTATCAAAATCGTTTTGTAACGATGTGAGATATTCCATATCGATAAGACCGCACATGTGTTTTAAGATACCAACACAACGAGAGTCGGCACCATAATTAAGCATGTGTCTTCGTTGCAATTCATTTCGCTGATAGTTTAAACTATTAAGGAACATATTCCAATCGGGAAGAATCCTTTTCGAATTATTCGAATAAAAATGTCTACGTAAATCGTAAAGCATAAAGTTCTCTTTTCGGTTTAATATGTTTTTTCTAACGTAAGACTCATGTGATATGAACGAGAAGTAAAATATCTGCGGTTCTTATGTTTATTCCATTAAAAGAATAAACATATATTACCATTACGAAAGGTCGGTCATTGACTTTTTATGATCGATATTTCAAAAGACAGGTAGCTACCCATTAACCTTCTAAAACCTCCTGGAGGAAACCTTTATGAGTACTGTTAACGGCGAAGAACTCATTGTCGTGGGAGAAACCACATCAGCTACTGGCACTGCTCAGCAAGCTGCTGCTTGGTCTTCTTCTCAGCAGAATAATGCAAATCAGCGACCGAATCAGGATCGTGTTGATATGGGTACCACTTCTCCTACTATCGATGCGGTTGATTTCAAAACGCTTGCCATGCGCAGCGCTCCTCAGCGCAGCTTGCCTGCTGATGGCGAAAAGTATCTTCGTATGGTTCAGGAACGTCTGGAAAAGTGCAACATCAAGTGCACGCGTTTAAATACCGTCAACGGTGTGATTTTCCACAGTGGTGATGCCGGGATTGCGTGCCTGTTCGTTGATCAGTTCGACATCTCCTCTGAATTTATTCCGATTACTCGGTTCAACAAAAAGGTAACGGATGATGCATCGAGCATTCTTCCGGGGGTTACCATTATTGAATACTTCTATGTAACCTCTCATGAATATCCGTATCCTGAAAAGTTGTTTGATGCAATCAACTCCATTGTGTCTACCGTACGTACTCCCATCACTTTGAAGAGCATGGGCGAAAACGAATTTCGGTACAACAACAACTTTACACGAGTCAAGGATTCTCTTGACGTTCTGTCCCCGTCTGGTATTCCCGAACATATTCAGTTTGGGACTTGCCTTGAAATGTGCACAACCCAACTTATGAATAAGTCTGGGTTCACGTCGTGGAACAATCGTAAACAGGAAGATGAACAATCCTGGATTCCGATTATCTCGGTTGGTGGTTATACTGACTTTGTTGAAAATTTAAGTTATACTGATTTGGGACGTAACTTTACTCCCATCGTTCACGTGTCGGCTAACAACATCACTATCAAAAACCCCGTGTTGATTCTGGTCATGCTTTGCGTGGCATATCAGAATTTTATTGCCAATGGAATGTGGAGCAGTCACTTTAAGGTTGCTCTTAACCAACATCCGAATATCGGTTCTTTGGTTATCGATCCTGAAACCAAGAATCCTGTTCCGATTACGGATTATACTGAACAGCGCAAGTTCATCGATCGTGCTTGCGGCAAGCCTGTTCTGGTTGTGGATACTATCGAAGGTCGTTTGGATTCGACCGGCATCAACATGCTTTCGGATAAGGTCGGCAATGCTCGACTTATCGAACTGTTTGCCAATTTCGTCAATTCCTCTCGTCCGATAAGCGATATCAAGACTATCACACGTAACGTGATGGAACAATATATCGGTTATGTTTACACCGGCGGCAATTATTACGATAGCCGCAGCATCGACTACTTCAAGTTGGTGGAAACCAAACTCATGGATAGAGACATTCGGGATACGTTCCTGCAGTACAGTGTGCGTCCCGAAGCTCGTCTTGCAACTCTTGCAAGAATTGGTTATGGCGATGTTCGTTCTCTTTATACGAACAGAATCTGCATCCTTGAACCGAGCACGCTGAAGTATATCACTGATTATATCGCAGTTGCGTTTAAGCCTCTGTCTGATGCGGCTAAGGATAGCAATTGGGATGTTTCGAACTTCGCAGCTCTTGGTGATGAATTCGCCAATCTGTATGATGGACATCGTGATGTCTTCCAGGCTGCTGGTGGGTACACCAGAGATATCTTTGATCGTAAGGATTCTTTTGGTGATTTCTATCGTAACATTTATCGTGGCAATAACTGGTAAATAATATTCATGAGGGTGGGAACTCCTTAAAGGAGTTCTTGCCCTCATATATTTTGAAATTGTTCTTTTCATTTTTGCTGCGAGGTGATGTGACACCATGTCCAAGGTAATCATAACCAGGTTAGCTGATTACGATAGAATTTTTCAAAATACACTTGGAGCAAGAATTATCAACGATTCGAGACTTACATCGAATCAAGTTATTGGAGACTACATAACAAATCTGTTTTATAAAACAGATACCGATATTGGATTTGTTGCTTCTTGTTCATGTGGTCACTTTAGTGGAAGGTATTTTGCTGGTCACGTATGTCCTTATTGTGGATCGATAGTATCAACACAATTTGCTACAAGTCTTAACAATGTCAATTGGATTGGCATTCCTTCTTGCATGGGTAAAGTCATTCATCCGGTATTTTACGCCGTCATGAAAGAATGGCTAGGTAAAGCAAAATATAAAAAACAAGACAAAGAAGCCAAACTTAAAGGAAAAAAGATATCGCTCATTGAAGCGATTCTTAATCCAGCAGAACAATTGCCGTATGATGTTCGAAGCGGTATCAAAGGACAAGGATTTTCATATTTCGTAGCACATGCTGATGAAATCATGGATTTCTTGTTAAACAAATATAAAGCAACAAAAATCAATAAATCGACACCTTTCGTAAGAAAGATGTATGAAAAATATAAAGATATTTTTCTTGTAGACAAATTACCTATTCTTCATCCGTCGATGCATCCTTTGGCTAAAGAAGGTAAAATGAAAGCCGTTGATGTGTCGGCGCAACTCATTCTTCCAGCTATCGTAGATTTACACACGTCATCATTTTCCGTTGAACGGTGTGTTACTTCTCCGAAATATGCAGATAGAGCACTATGGAAAGTTTATAACAAATATATTCAATATCAAGAGATTATTATCACCAAAAAATTAGGGGATAAATACGCTCATATCAGACGACATGTTATCGGAGCTAGAGTACATTTCTCGGCACGAAGTGTTATTGTTCCGATAACAACAAGACATATGGCTGATGAAGTTCATCTTCCGTGGAAGATGGCTGTCAATGGATTGCGTCATGAAATTTTGAATGTGCTCATGAATCGTAGAGGTTACGATTACAATAGAGCATTATCCAAATTTATGAAATCACTTGTCGTGTATGATCAAGATATATACGACATTATGATGACACTCATGAAAGAGTGTAGTGCTGTCTCACCAACAGGCAGACACGGATTCCCTATACTGCTTGGAAGAAATCCTGCTAAGTGCTTGAAATTGTTGTATTTTTCTTGTCACCAAGAAATAAATATTTCAATACGCACGATACCTGCGGGCGCACAGGTGGTGACATCTGTGATGCGTACATCATTGAATTGCTGGAAAATCCTAAAGCTTGCTTACCACAACGTAACGATGAAATATACGTAAACGTGATGGTTTGAAAAGTAGCAAGATGTTACAATGGGAAATCAGCAGCCAAGTCCTAAAAGTGTGAAGGACTCATGTGTCTCACACGAGGGAAAGGTTCAACGACTATCGCTGAAATGCGAGTAGCTGGTAAGCTTATGACCAGCGAAGTGGTGATGGACTTCGTTAGCTCATTTGCAATGAAGTTTGAGATATAGTCTAGACCCTATCGAAAAGGTAGGTTGCACGTAATGGTGCGGATGAACAGTTGCGTGTTCATCGGTAGTATCGACTCTTAAGCATGGTGCTATTCAACTTTTCTTTGTAACAAAAATTAAAACAAACGTAGATGATCAAACAATCGCATTAAGTCCCATTGTTTGTAAAGCCCCTAATGCTTATATAGAGATTTTCATTACAACACTAAAGGTTGTGTTGTATGTTTTTCAAAAGATGCCCGTATCCTTACGATCGTTATGCTATCAATGTGTACGATATAGCTATCGATCTTGTCACTGGTGAAATCATAGTACCAACTTTGGGTGATAATACGGATTATCCTGGTTGGTCGATGATACGATCTGGTGATACGAGAACAAGAACTGTTCATGTGCACAGATTAAAAGCGCTTACATTTCTAGAGAACAAGACAGGATTACCATTTGAACAATGTCAGGTTGATCACATCAATGGTGATAAACTTGATACGTATTTAGGTAATCTTGAAATTGTGACACCACAAGAAAATAAAGCTAGAGCATATCGAACAGGTCTGAGAAACGATAACAAGCGTATTAGATTAGTAAACACAAAAACAGATGAAGAGATTATCTGCTATAGTCAAGCTGAAGCAGCTAGAATTATTGGAGTACATCCTTCAAGTTTTTGTGAATATCTTTCTAAATATGGCGACAAAATAGTTTATCGTGATTTTTACATTGAACGGGTGTTGTGATGAAAATTTCTTAGGCCGTCCAGGTGGTGACATCTGTGATGCGTACATCATTGAATTGCTGGAAAATCCTTAGAGCCATGACAGCTACAACATAGTGATGAAATAGGCACAAATGTGATACGCTTGAAAATGTCATGGATTGGATAACCAATAGAGGATACTCATGTGTATCTTCGGCAGCCAAGATCCGAACAGGATAAGGTTCAACGACTATCGCTGAAATGCGAGTAGCTGGTAAGCTTATGACCAGCGAAGTGGTGATGGACTTCGTTAGCTCATTTGCAATGAAGTTTGAGATATAGTCTGTGCGTCTAGTGAGAGCTAGAGCTGCGTGTAATGACGCGGGGATTGTCTTGCGAACAATCTCGAACATATCAGGATTTTGACGGTTCAAAGAATTCCCAAACCTGGCACGTAATTTTTGTGTCACTCGTTGCCGTCGTTAAATTGAGGAAAAAATCTGGAAAGGTAGGTATACCTAATCAGAGCTGAAGGCTAGTAGTAACGTACTAGTCAGGCGCAGAGCATAGTAGCTGAACCTTACATTAATGTAAGAATATAATGCTACCACGAGTCCTCAACGTCGTTTGTACCACGATAGCAAGTGGGAGATGAAAAGATATGCCGATCTGCATGTATAATACAAAATGCGCAAGATGCAGAACTGTCAGATAAAAAACTGACAGGATAACACCACATGGACGAGATGTGGCTCATCTTTATTAAGGAAATGAGTATGGTTCCGTACCTTATGAATTTCCATCCGATGGAAACTATTCTTTCCGAAAATGATTTGAGTGTTTCCACTACGATGTCTCCAACTATCCAGAGCATCATTCATCTTACAAGTTTTCTTGCAACTGGTGATGATGTTCCTAAATCTGAACGTTTTGAATTGTAATAATTAAACCAAAGAGTAGAACCAAGGACATCCTTGGTTCTACTACTTATAAAACGTGAAAACAATACATTATTTTTAACCTACTCGTTATACTTTATATATGAGGTTTTTTATGGGAAATATTTATACAGGCTATTTTGCAAAAATTGGACAGTATTATAAACAAGATCCTGATGCGTTGTTTGTTTCTATAGCAAGATTGACTCCAGGATGGGTTATAAACAAAGTACCACATTTTGAAAAAGAAGAGCATTTTGCTCCAAGTTTATCATTACTTAATCTGTATAGAGAAAAGAAAATAACTAATCAGCAATATACCCAATTGTATTTGCAAGAACTTGGAGATATTTCATATGTAAAATCGAAAATTTTGTATTGGAAGATGCAACCTTACAATGTGTATTTGTTATGCTACGAACGTTTGAGTATGTTTTGTCATCGACACATATTGGCTGCATACATTAATGATTTGCTTGCATTTAAAGGAGATGACGAAATTATTGAATTTTGTCAGAAGGACGATATATGAGAATTACGGTAACGGAACTTGATGGTCCCCCAAGTATGTTTGCACTATCAGGTGCTTGTCAAAATCGTGATGTTGAAGCTGAAATAGCTTCGAATTTACAATCATCGTATTTTGCAACATCAGATAGATATCGTGACAGGTATCGTTCATTCATGTCTACATTTGTAGAACCGATTAAACGTGCGAATAGAATTGTAGATTATGTGAGTAAACGAACGGAATGTATAGATGTCATAAGACCTATTATTTGTGAAGAGGATTTGAGAAACATTCCACCGAAAATGATGCTTCCTTTATTAACGCATAAACCAATGTGGAATCTTTTAAGAGAAGAGAAGATTCAAGGTTGGGGATTTACAGCGGAAGAATTGGAACATCAACGAGAAATATATCATCTTCTACTTGATGTGGATGGTATATGCGAACTTACTCCTGAGAAAACGGATAGAAATGGAGAGGCGTATTGTTTCGAGGTTCAGATTCTTGAACCTGGAATGCCTGATTTCACTTTACAAAATCGTTTGGATATTGATGAGTCTCGTGATTATGTCGATGAAATCTTAAGAAATACTGATCTTGATCCGACTGATCTTGATTCTTTGATTGGGTAAATTAATGTAGAGTGTGGTAGGATATCCTACCACACTCTATGAGTATATTGTGTTCCATTTTTTTTTTAAGGAAGGTTTATTATGGCTGTACCAGCAACACTGACGTTTCATCCGAATTTTGGTGTTCTTACATCTGAAAGCGATATAGCCGCATACAAATTACGGCATGCTTTTGTCAATCCAGGGTATGCTTCCACACTTTTTGAAAAAATGAAAGTTTCTTTTCGATCGTTAGAACAAAAACATGGTACCAATCCGGAAATGCTTGCAAATGTTTTTGCTGAGGAACTTAATAAAGTATATGGAAGATATTTTTCCAATGTCATTGCACAGGTTAATGCTGTTGTAGCTGACGAAAGTAGAGGGTTGTATAACCTTGAATGTAGAGTTGTTAAAGTTGTTGATGGTGTTGAAGTTAATCTTATAACTTCAGCTACAGTAGAATATGACAAAAATAATCACACACTTAACATCAAATTTCGAGGGGTAAAGAAATGAATGATTCTGATTTCACAAACGATATGACCCAAGTAAAGCTTGTCAGTCACCCTACACACGCTATTGTGAATAGCGAACTTGACAAATCGGCCTTTCAAGATGCTTCAATAACTGAAACTGAAAAAATGTTTGCAGAAGGTTATCAATTTCTTTTGCAAATGAGTGATGAACGAAATACCGTGTCTTTAGAAGAATTTAAGAAATTTCTTCCTTTATATAGACGCAGTGAACTTGGTTCTGTAAACAGATTTTCCAAAGAGCTTAAAGCATACAACGCTTTAAGTGATGAGTTTGAATTTAGATTTGATTTAACAAAACCCATCAAAATTGTTGATACGTATGATCGGAACAAAGTTATTTGCGTGTTTCCTCCTGTTCGTCGTGAATTTGATATGATTGGTAAAGATGTTATTGAAATATTTGATAGATTTAAAAGCAGATCGGATAGCGACAGACCCGATTATTCCGGGCCTGCTACTGTTGAAATGGTCAATGCGCTTGTCAAATCGCAGAATTTGAATATCGATACTGTCAGCAAAGCTAAAGCTGTGTCTATGAAAATGGAAGTGGAAGCGCTTCGTCGTGTGAATCCTGATAACCCTGTTCTGAAACTTTTTGAAACGCCTGAACAAGAACAAACAAGTACTTCTGAAAGTAAACCGGATGATACTGTAGAAGAAAAGGATGTTGTTTTTGATTTGTGATTTGTTAAGGAGTGTTTATGAAAATTGTTCACCTTGCTGATTTGCACGTGAATCATCCGAAAATTAATCCACTGAACATTTCCTGTGCTTTTATGCGTCATGTACTGCCTGAACTTTTAGATGCTGATTTTTTAGTCATAGCTGGTGATTATTTTGACAGTATGTTACATTTTAACAACAGTCAAAGTGCTGAACTTGCCTATCGTATTTTTAACAGTCTTGTGGATATGCATGAGAAGAATCCCAAACTTAAAGTTCGTCTTCTTAGAGGAACATTCACACATGACAGAAATCAGTGTGAGCTTTTAAGAGCTGTGTGGTATAGAAAAACAGTAACGAATACCTCGTACGATGAATTGCTTAGTGCAGATGAATCCATGCGTTATATCGATCAAATATCAATTATTCCTGAGACTATAGACGATCGAACGTTTTATATTTTATATCTTCCTGATAGTCTTTCGCAATATAAAGATTCGTATGAAGTGATGGATGCTGTACAAGAACATCTGCAACATCTTAAGATCGATCAGGTTGATTTCGTTGTAGGTCATGGTTATTTCGATCATAGACTTCCGAAAGGAGCCTTGCATCAACCAAAGATCGTATATACGTATGATCAGTTTAGACGTATCGTCAAACATAAAGTCCTTATGGGACATATTCATGTACATTCAGGATTTGAAAATTTCATTTATTATAGTGGAAGTTTTGAACGATTAAATCACGGTGAAGAAGAAGATAAAGGTTTTTATGTTCATGAAGGATCACTTGACACTGGTTTTACATCTCGATTTGTAGTTAACAATTTTTCAACATTGTTTTTAACAGTAACGATACCAGATGAAATAACGGATATATCGAACGCTGTTCTTTTTGTTAAAGAATTTATTAAGAAACATTTTTACAAAGATGAACTGCATGGATATTTGCGCATTAAAAGTAACGATACACGATTCACAGAGTTGATTGCTGAAGGTATTAAGCAGGAAGTACCTCAAGATATAATTGTTGTTTCTGTTTATAGAAACAAAATAAAGAATGAAATCATAACGGATCTGAGTACTGTAAAATTTACTGGTATTGTTGAAGTAAGTGTTAATTGTGAAAACTTGGCATCTTTGATTACGAATTATCTAAAAGAAGCAAACCGTTTGGATACATTGAAATATGAAGATATTGATAGTGTAGTGAAATCCGTATTTCCTGAAGAGTAAAACGATGTCGGGTGATCTTTTTATAGCTTTTATAATTGGTATATTGTTGGCTTATTTGGGATTTTGGATTTTAAAGCCAACAATGACATTTTTTATGGAAACATTGTTTTATAAGAAAATTGAATTAGCTGGTTCTAAGGAATGGTTTAAACAAATTCCTGAAGAAGATCTTTATTTTTGGATGTTGCATGATCGCTATATCGAAACAGATTACAATGATGTGAAATTTTGGGAACAACGAAACATGAAAGAGAAAACTTGGAAACATCCAGATCAGCATTTTTTGGATGTGATTTGTCCAAGAGGACTTGATCAAATGAGTTTGTCTTGTGATTGTCATTTTCGAGGATATCCGATTGCATTCAAAAATTATGTTACACAAATCAATGATTTTCTTACAAAATGTAACAGAGTCAAACAAGAACGTTTACGTTGTTTGTGCTTGAATTTAAAAAACGATATTAAAGTACGAAATCAGAACGAGTTTATTTATTGGACACTTGTTATAAGTTTTATTATTCGACCTTATCCGGTTGTTATAAAAAGATACAGTTCGTTGTATAAATCATTTGTACACAACCATCCAGAACTATCTCAATATTTTCCATTAACTTTAAAACTATAGGTGTTTTATCTATGTCCATGTTTATAACTTTAGGCATTCTTGTTTTGTATTGTGTTTTTGGCTACTACATATCAGAATATTTTGATAAAAGGAAGAAGTGAAATGTTTGGTTACAGGTCGCAATATCGTTCGATATTTTAGAATACCTAGGTAGTTAAATATGGACAATCAAGAACATCAGAATTCTCTTGGCATGAGCAGTATCATTCAAACGTTTCGCAGTTTTACTGAATATCCGAATGCTCCGTTGTTTGATACTGTTATTGTTAATGTAGAAACGCTTGTGCGAAACAATATTTCTGCACAAAAAAGTATTTCTACAATTATGAAAGATACTTTTACTGATTTGAGAAGTATTGTTGAAATAGTTATTCTTTATTTTTCACAGAATAAAAATCGATTGGACAATCCGTATTTTCTTGCCTATGTGCCAAGTTATGAAGCGCTACCTGATATTTTTAAACGTCCGTTAAATGCGACGACAACACAAATTACAGCTGTCGTACAAGCCATCCGAAAGAATAACTTTAAAGATAATAATCTTGAAGAAACCAAGATGCAGGATTTTACGTGTTATTCTTTAAAGGCTGGAGATGTAAAAAAATATCCGTACATGGATATCGTAAGTACATTAAACACAATCAACAAAAACGATATGTTTACACGTTCTTCAACAAGAAGATATCTTACGATTACACACAACCCTATTGATTTTCATTTGTTTTCATTTGTTCGAAACATCAGACTGCTTGAAAGTTATACCGGAAAAATAAAATCGTATGATCAACTTGGAATGAAAGTATTTAAATCTCCGGGAGTTCCTTTTAACAAATACACACACGCTCTTTTTGGTGATAATGTGTATGTGCAAGGATTGGCAAGTAAAGGCAAAATGAAAAAGACATTTGTCAATATGTCTGTTCAAAAGACATGGACTGCAAAAAGCACTTTGAATATTTTAAAAGATATACTTTCCTCTAATCTAATAGAGGGAACAAAAATCACACGTATTAATTTTTAACAAAAAAAAAGGAAGAATGACATGGCTGCGTACAGCAACGAGACGGATCACACCATTTTTAATATGTCCGGACTTATTTCCTTCAAATCTGAAGATAAGGCATCTACTATTTCTTTTGGTTGTTACAATGGTCGTCCTCAGATTACGATTTTTCGTGGACAAGGAAATAAGGTACTAAAACGTTCCATTACTCCGAAAATGTTCTTGCTTATCAAAAGAATCTGCACGAATCTTTTGAAGAATTCCGCACCGGGGAGTATGTATTCTCTTAGAAACAACAATTTTATTCGTGATAGTCGGAAATGGGATGCCGCTACTATTTTTACCATCGGAATTGATGAAAATGGTATTTTCTATTTTGAATATAAAGATGTAAGCGAAGGCCCAAGTTGCAGATTCCCGATTAAGGGTTCGCAAGCTGTTGAAATGGGTACTGAAGTGGAAACAGCTGCTTCGAGAAGTAAAGTTGAATTTGAATCCTTTTTTGATGTCTTTAAGGATCTTCAGGTTGCAGCATTCTTTACTCGAAATAATCTCTACAACCCGTATTCCAGCACTGGTCGTGACAATACGGCATATTCTCCTGCAAAACCTGAACCTGCTCCGAAACCTTCCGAAGCTCCGGCTGCTGACGATAGTGATTTGTATTTCTAAATAAGGTATTGTTTATCTTCAGATACAGAGGGATTTATCCCTCTGTATCTGGTCATTTCAAGATTAAACATATATTACTACAATGAGGAAAAGTTCTTGTAACTTTTAACGGTGGCAAACTATATAATAAAAATGTAAACCAACGGAGGGTTACATGCTCTACATTCAAGCAGTGCAGGATTTTTCAACAACGAATGCACTTGTTGAACTTGTATATAGTGGATTTGATATTCCGGAAATTGATGAATGGCCGGAACTCAATCTGTTCGATGTTCGTACGTTTACGGTTTTTACCAAATATCCGGATGGTCCATCAAGAGCGTATAATCCGGTTAATGAATTTTTTACAACACTTACCATTGAGGAACAAAAAGAGATAGCAACATCGTTTGCTATCATGCACTGCGATATCATGCTTGGAAAGGATGATGCGTCCGATGTTACAACAGTTGTTGATAACATTGGAGAAGTTATTGATCAATTGGATATACGTCTAAATCTTTGTGACAGACTTGTTGATTTTGTGGAACACAGTTCTATTCCGATTTCTGATATGGAAGATGCCGGAAAGCGTGCGCAAGATACAAAACCAATGACGTTTGTTCGTGAAGAAGGTGTTATCGTAACAAGTATTTGTGTACTTATGAAAATGCTTTCTCCCATCACGGGAGCATTTATCGCCAAGTATACGCATGTTATCGATAATAAGTACAAAGAGATTCACACGCAGACCATAATGACTAAACTTTTTACAAGAAAGTATTATGATCTTATTGTTAAGTTTAATCGTTATGTGACGCGACTTGTTGAAACGAAAATATCGTTAACTCCAACAGCTATATTTGGCGGATGCACCTTAGATTCCGTAGCAAGACTCACTATCGATATGATTCTTGTTAAGAAGTTCGCCGGTGTTAATCTTTATGAAGCTGATGGAAATATCATTAAGTATGTCGCTTCTTGTTGCGGAAGCAATGTAGAATCGTCATCCAAAAATGCTTCCGCTACAAATGCGGTTAAAATTATCTCCGATCCAACAGATATGGATCAGGATGAAGGAAACCAATCAAGACTTGAATCGGAATCAAGACAATCTGCCAAGACAGCAGATTTTCCCATTTTGATTTCGATTGCTGCAAAGCATCAATGCAAGAAAGTCGTTGAAATGGAAGAAATTGATACAGAGCTTGTTGAAAGGACGTTTGCGTATTATCGTGCAAACACGGTATTTGTGAATCCTATTACCGAATGTGCGGTAGCTACGTATTACGGTGCTGATCTTGGTGGTGGAGCTGGTATTTTCCTGCTTCAAGCTCCGGTTATGTCTCAACTTGCAGCTGTACTTCAAATCCTTTGTGTGCAACGTGATGCGCCCATGCTTGGACATGTATTGACGGCCAATTGTCCGGCAACAGACAAGATTCCCGATTCAGCTGACTATGTATTTATGAATCAGTGGAAGTCCACCCTTGAATATCAAGAATGCAAACGTATTCTGCCAGCAGGTTTTGGAGAAAAAGAGTGGGATACCAAATTAAAAGATATCGCACTTTTCTTGACAACGAAAACATTGACGTACAATACGGCACCTGCTGTTTGGGAATTGTGTGATGTTCAAGTACGCAATGGAAAAACCATTACGGATCAATTGGAAATCATGGTGGAACTGATGCGATTTATCAAAATGATTTATAAGAAACGGAGCCTTTCTTTATGATGATCATTAAGAAAGTTCCAGATGTAACACCATCTGGTGCTGTGCTTGACAGCGCAGAAGCATATCAGATTCAACGAGATGACGGTTATATCGTTATCGGATCTGAATTAGTGCATAGTGGAAAAGACAAACGATTCATTATTTCAGATATAACAAAAAATGTAACACGAGAGCATACATTTATTTATATTGGAAACAATTTTTATCCTATTTCAATCAAACCATTCTACACATACGAACCACTTCAAAAACAAGGTACATCACTGCTTTGTATAGAAGGTATTCGAAAATATCACGAAATGGTCTTTTCCAAAAGACCTAAGATTGAATTTTTGACTGATGAATATTTTCGTACAATCGGTAATGTGTTAAGATACAAAGACCGTAAAGTGTGTGAAGCGTTTAAACAAGTCTTATGTACGGAACCAAGACTTTTCAAATTAACCAATGGGAACAATTTACCAAGAATTGTTCGATACGATATTGAGGATTTCGCCGATGAATTGACAGATATATATTACAACTCTGGGACATCTGATGAACTTGACAATTCTTTTGACAAATATGTCAAATTAAAAGACACACCAAGAGCTGCCATTAAACGAGCATTACGTTCCTTTGAACCGCAAATCTATTTTGATCTTCGTGGCGATTTGTTTACAAGACCTTCACTTGTAACTGGTGTTATAAGCCAACAACAAATAAACAAGATGTTTCATTTGGGTATTCTTGAAAAAGAATCTGAAAATCTTGTTGATCGCCACATGGAACACGTATGCGCTTTATGCGATGTGTATGATTGTAACGATTATTACACATCAAGCAGTATCGTGGAATTCTTGCAAAGTTGTCCGTATACGGATATATGGTTAACTTTTGTAGACCATGATTTTTCCAAGGACAATGCTGACAGTTCTTTTGGGTGGATACTGGAGGATGAAAGTTATGTAGAAAATCGATATTTGGATATCATTTATGAAGGATCTGATATTTTGAAAGCTAATGATGGTCATTGGTGTAAATCATTATTTAAACATATTGATGCTTTGTTGGATTTGGTGTATGAAGATCGTCACGAAGAAGAGGCACCTATAAAGATTGAATTTTTGTTTCACAATCAAGTAGCGATGTTTGTTTGTTACACTAAGAATTTATCTATGGTGTATTGTTACGATTTGATTTTGTATAACGCGATTTCAACATCTTTGGTATTTGGAGAGGAAGATAACTATGTTCGATCGTAGAAATGAATTTGACCGGATTGTTGATGGCGATCGTCAGATTAAACTTAAAAGTGTTCCTTGGAGATATGACGAAAGAAAATGCGTCATCAATTTCTTTGCTCCAAGATCAATTCCGGATCAAACTGTTCGTCCTTTCGTTTGTGATTTCAGCATTCCGTTTGTTTCCGATTTGTCAGAAACCATTAAGGAAGCCATTCAATCGCATACGGCTTCTTATGGAGGCAACGGATTTCTTGATTCGTATATGACGAATAAACCTTCGTCCAATAGTTTCTTAAAACCTGATGCCTATGGTGTTCTTTTCAAATCCGGATTTTTATCTGAATGCTGGACATGGATTTGTTTTATTGATAACGATGTTTATCGTGGACATAGTGGCAACAACTATAGATTGACGAACAGATTGATTTATACTGGTTTTGTAGCTGACAGAGAAGAACCTGTTACCAGTAGTTTCGGAAGACAAATCATCAATGAAAGAGCAATCTTAGTTCCGACACATTTTACGCAACTCAATGTTCAAGCTGAACGTGGTGTTACCGGAGATGGTGTACTTACTGTTCCTACTGTAGATTTGGATGTTGTCAATCCGATGGCAACAATTGTCAATAGTGATAGGGAGTATTTGCTTCGTCCTGAAGATTTGTCTCAATCTATGGGAGCGTATGAAAGCAACCGCGAAGATGAATGGTTTAATCGTGATACTTCTTTGGAATTTCAGGATGAACCTGGTAATGCGTGGTGCTCTCCAGAGATGTGCTCGCTTGCAAACAAACAGCACAACATTCTGGTCAACAGTTTAGACAAATCACCGAAACATCAAATCTCCAAAATTGTACGTGGTCTTAGTCAGACTATTCTTGGAACTGAAGCTGACAGATTCACTTCATTTGAAGCGAGAATGGGTAGAAACGTATCGTTTACGGATGCGCGTTCTAATCTGGAACTCTTCAAGAATAGTGTTGCAGATAAATATCCGAAAAACCAAATCGGACTTAACATTAATGAACCTATTGACTTTGGTGTATTGTTAAGACGATATCCTTCACTGCAAGATCACATCAATGTGTATTTGTTTAAATGTGATCCAATGCAATATTGTCCTGACGATACAGCTATAACACCTATCAATCTGTATACGGCAGTTCTTAGATCTGCCATACCTCCGGTAATGAGTAATTGCGGTATTTCTGATTGCTCGTTCTTCTATGCTACTCGTGAGCCTAGGAAAGGAACAGCGATTTTTCTTGGTAACAATGAACCGTATTATGAAAGACTTATTGGGCCATATCCGTTCATTGAAGAAGATCAATCTTCAACCAATTATCGTTGGTTCCAATTGAAACGATTCTTGAGTGAAACGGTATTTCCTATGGTTGAAGATGGATTGAGTGCGGATATCGAGTGTGTTGTCCATTATCACTCTTCTTCTGATTGTGGTATCAATCTATCCATTGTGGGAGAAAATGTCAACAATGATTTTCTTGTAAACAATGATATTCTTGGTGGTTTGACAACTCCGCTTGTTGGTACTGAAGACAATTATTACACGAATTCACAAGCACTTCGTGATGTTGTTAATGCGACAACCGAATCCAAAGGATTTTAACAACATGTCTTTTGCTTCATCTCAAACTGTTTCTGAATTGAGTTTTGAAGAACTTGTTTCTGAACTTAATGCACTTATTGATATGGATTCTGTAGACGATTATATTCTAAAGTTGAGCAAAGGGAATGAAGAGGATGATATTTTAAAGGCTCTTGAGTCGCAATTGTTTAACCATGAGGTCACCGATGTCTAAGACAGCTGATAAGTTCACGTTCAAGCACGAACAAATTACGGAATTTTTGACGAAGATTTTGGAACTTGGTCAATATTTGCATGTGCATGACGATGGACTGATTACTCCAGTTACAAATCCTGATGAACCGTATTACATGACGGATAAAACGAATGATACCGTACAAAGAAAACTTTACGTGTATCGAACGGATATCAAAGATCCTGATGCTTTGATAATGAATCCAATCAACGAATTGGTATCCGTCAGCAAAGAAAAGTTGTGGTTCTATCAGTCCATTTCGACGATTTTGTCAATTACGTACAATAAGGTGATGCAGGTTCTTATTCAGGTTGGTGTGAAAATCAAAACCGGTGAAGAAACTGGCGATCCTGTTCTTTTGTCAATTCTGTCATCGAACATTGATGATCTGGATGATAAAACGTTTAACGAGTATAAGAAAGTATTCGATGGAGCTTCCGCTAGGGAATTCATGAATATCTATTACGACAAGGCACATAAGACCAGTAAACTTCGGGTATGTTTCCAGAACAAAACGGATGACTTTAAAAACGCTTTTGGTTCTAAAGTCAGAAAAAAGTCTTGGGCGTTGTTTAGCCGTTTGACAAATGCTATTTTCCATGTGGATGAAGACAAAACGCTTGATGATGTTTATGTAAAAACTACGGAACGTCTTGATTATCCTCAGTTTGAAACGTATATGACGGTTTGGCTTAGAGCATGGAAAGCTCTTGCTCCGTTCTTCCCGTATATCTTTGATGCTGAAGTAGCCAATGCAACAGTTAACGATTTGAATATCATTGAAAAACATATGGATCATATTGATGTGTATCGTCAGAAAAGTGGTTGGTATGGACAAAGTGCTTCTAAGGATAGTGAAATCGTGAATGCAAAATCTTTGGATGTTCCTCGTTCTCGTCGTCAGACTGAAGACAACAATAATAATGTTCGTGTATATGAAGGAGATTTCGTCAGACGAAATGACGATACTTCTCGTCCGGCTTTCCGTGAACCTGAACCTGTTCCTAGTGGAAGAAACCGTTTTGAACAACCTAACGAACCTCCAAAACGTAAAAGTCCTTTAGAAGTTCTTGGACTTGATGACGATAGAAGATATAGAGATGATTTTTATAACAGTCGTTCCAGATCTCGTGACTATTATAGAGATCCAAGAGACTTCAGACCGAGAGAACCTGCAAGAGATTTTCATAGAGATGAACCGAAAGCTGATTGGGAACGTTCTCTTGAAGCGTATCAGAAAGAACGTTCGTACAATTCATCGGTTCCTCCGTGGAGTGACGATAGGCGTTATCGCTGGTAAATAACAATCGTTCATTGTGGAGGGTAGGTTCAAACCTACCCTCCATCTTGTTATTACATGTCATAATTTTTTTTTGGAGAAGTTTATGCAATCAGAAAATAGAAATCGTGAAGGCAGTACTATTTCCGAATTTACAGGATTGGTACTTGAAGATAAACAACCAAATAGTCGTATCATAAAAGTTCATTTGCTTGAACTGCAACCATACCTCGAAGGAGAGATAGGACCTGCTGTTCAAGATAAACAAGTATCGAGTGGTGAGAATGGCGATGGTTATGTCGGTAAAGTAACGACAACCAACGTTATTGAAGCTGTATATGGAGGTCATCATACAAATCGTATTTATCCTCCAGATGTAAAGAAGAAAGAACAAGTCCGAGTGTATAGTTTTGGTGATTCGGATACGTATTATTGGGATTCTTTTGGACGTGACGATAGACTAAGAAGAACAGAACGTTACACGATTGCTATTGCTGATACTTCAGATGCTGTCGATACGTTGACGACAGACAATACGTATCAGTTTGAAATGGATACGCTTCACAACAGACATATTCTTTTTCGAACAGCTAAATCGAATGGTGAATCTTATCAGTACCTTATAAAACTTGATGCTGTAGAAAACACTGTCACGGTATGTGATGATGTAGGTAATGAATTTCGTATTGAATCGGAAACATCGCGAATCCTTATGCGTAACAAGGATGGGTGTTTTTTGGATTTGGTGCAGAAAAAAGGTGTGCTTTGTGTCCCTGAAGATTTGCTTATTAAAGCTGGTGATCAAATTGTTTGGGATACTCCAGCATTTACCTTTAAAAACAATTCAAAACAAGGCGCTACTGTTTTAAATACCAACAATATGGTTGTCAATGCTAACAAATCTTTTGTGGTTGATTCTCCTATGTTCAACCACAAAGGAGGTTTAACCAAATTAGAGCAAGTAACGTCACAATCGATTAAAGCTGAAGCTCTTGGTATGGGGAGTTATGGAAGTAATATGACATCGACAACTATTGATGTCAACAAAGGGTATAACCAAAATGCCAATCCTCCTCTTCCTCAAGAAGATTCCAGTCATAGACGATCTGGTGACGACACTATGATTGACTATTTGATTCGTGCCGTTGAAGCTCTTTGTGATGTTGTTGATACGTGTGATTGTGGTCTTAGTACAACAGAACCTAGAAGATTGTGTGAATTAGCAAGAAACAACAATAGATTAAGTTAAAGGATGGTTTTATGTTCTTTTTTAAAAAGAAAGAAAAATCCGTATACGAATATCCTGTTACCGTAGAAATCAATCCGGATACGAAATTCTTTTCCATGTATCGTATTGTCGATAAAAGAAAGATTGGTGTTGCTTATGATACGAGTTGTGACTTTTCCACGTACATTGAAGGTATAGCTCAGATTAAAACTATCTTGGAAAATTGGGAAGTGAGCGTCAGCAGAACAAGAGATATCCTTGGACTTGCTGGACCAGATCCTATTTCTCAATATTTTAAAATGGTCAATATTTCAAATATCCATTTACGTCTGGATTCTATTCAAACAAGATGCATGATGGAAACAGAAAGTTGGATTTTATTCAAACGTTATGTTTTGTTTCCTATTGCCATGCTTATTAATCCAAAAGCTGTTCAGTTAGGTAAATACAACTTTATCAATAGTTTACTAAACACATGTCAGTCACATATTTTAACAACAGTTATCCCACAGATCGATCCAAAAAATATAGAATCTGAGGATTCGAATACTGTTTTTGATCCTCATGATCTTGTCATTGGTCAAGTTGTTGATGAACGTAATCTTAATGGTATTCTTGATTTGATGTTGCTTTATGACTGGGTATGGTTGATACCTCTTCAGAAGTATTATGATCCGAATCCTCCTATGAATGTTCTTAATCTCGCATAACTCTCTATCTGGAAGGGATGTCCCTTCCAGATAGAGTACAATTGTGTTAATCTTTTATAATTTCACTTGAGCGTAATTCTTTTCTGACGCTGCGGTAAGATTGTCGTAAACTGGTCAAATATTTTTCATCTGGAATGTAGAGTTGTTCGATATCGACAAAATATTCGTTATTGGGAATTTGATTTATCCAAAGTACAATCCAGGCTATTCCGGGATCGATATTAATGTGTTCAAGATATTCTTCAGGACGATATTTGTATTTGTCGGTTTCATAAACAGTTAATGTTCGAATGGTACTTTTACTTAAAATGATTCTTCTGTGATCTTGAATAAATTTTCTCCATTCAAAATCAAGATCCGCATAATCAGAAGCTTTGGTTTGTAAATATTCGATAAGAGACATAGTAATTTCTCCATTTATGGTAAAAATATATATTACTAGATTGGAGGTGATGTTTTATTGTACTTAATGTATCAATAGTATTAAGTCATAAGGAAACTTTGTTCGTTGCACCGGAGGAATGCGATGTTCGTAAGACCGACTATTGTAAGTAAACGTCATGATTCGGATAAATATCCGATGATGCGAAATTTGAACGCAGATTTGCGTTTACTTGGATCAGAAGCACAACTTGTACCATTTTGTCAGTTTATTTCGTCACAACGATTGAGCATGTTCTCAAGCAATTCTAACCAATGTATGATTACGGATGGTTGTGAGATGCCACTTGTTGCCAGTGGTGCGGAACGAGAATTTCAAAATTATACATTTAATCATGGCGTATTTGAAATGGATGGCCAAATCATTGATGCCATTCCTAAATACCGGACAGGTATCGGTTCTCAACCTATTAAAGCTTCACCAGTATTTACAGTAGTTTATCTTGGTGAAGACAATCTTATTCATTGCATGGAAGTTCCCACCTATGTTAGAGGAACAGATGGTTTTGGGTATGACATGCATATCGACTATCGGTATTTGAATGCAGGTATGATTGTTCCAAAAGGAACACGGCTTTGTCATTCAAATGCTATTCAAGGCAGTAAGTATTGTCTTGGACTTAATGCCAACATTTGTTTCATGACTGACAGTAGAACTGTCGAAGATGCTTTTTATATTTCAAAGTCGCTTGCCAAACGTTTGGAAAGTACGGCTATTCGAACATTAGCACTTCAAATCGATAAAAACATGATTCCACTTAACCTGTATGGTTCAGTGGACGAATATAAGTTTATGCCGGATATTCACGAAAATGTTCGTGAAGACGGTATTGTGTGTGCATTCAGACGTGTTAACGATGTCACTATCATGACTGATATGACAGATGAAGCTTTAATGGAGCCGCAATATGGTCACGATGATGTTTACTTTGCTGATTCTCCTGACAGTACCGTCATTGATATCGATGTGTTTCGCAACAATTCAAACAAAATCAAAACTCCGGCGCACATATTTGAACAAATAAACAAATACGAACAATCAACGATCAATTTTCACACACGCATTATTGACGTGTACAATAAAAAATGTATTCAGGAGCATTATGATCTTGCTCCTGAATTTAATACTTTAGTCACAAGAGCTGCCAGTATTCTTGATGCTTATCGAAAACGAGTGTTTAATTTAACGAGAAAGACGCCTCCTAAATTTGCACGAAAAGGAGACATCATTGAATTTATTGATCTTGTTATCACATATCGTTATAAAAATAAGGTAACTGAAGGAAATAAACTTACCGGACGTGAAGGTGGTAAAGGTGTTATTTCGTGTGTTGTAGATGATTTGGATATGCCTGTTAACGATTTCGGTGTTCGTGCTGACTTGGTGCAAGCACCAGAATCTGTTTTTAACAGAATGAATATGTCTCAGATGTACGAACAATATTTGAATTGTTTGTCCTATACGGTTATTCAGAACATGAAGAAAATGTCGATTCTTGATGCTTATGAATATCACATCGAATTTCTTTATGATGTCAATCCGTGTTATGGTGAACAAGTCGATAAGTACGTTTGCACATCTACGATAAAGAAAGAAGCTCTTGTTAAAAGAATTCTTTCAACGGAAACCATTATTCTTGTATGCCCTAGTTATCTCGATACACTCAATGTTGAATGGGCTATCAAAATGGAGAAGAAATATGGAATCAAGGCAACTCCTGTTGAATACAACATGCGTGATTCCGATGGAAAATTCATTCGTCGTGTTCGTACTTTGAGAAATATTTGGATTGGAAAGAAATATATTTATATTCTTTGCAAGGTTCCTCATGCAAGATCTTGCAGTCAAACCTATGTAAACCAGTGGGAAACGCCACTTCGTATCAAATCTGCAAAATTCAAATCGCAATATCCGATTGGTCTTACGCCTATTCGCGTAGGTGAGGATGAAAACAGAAACATGGTTATGATGATTGGTGCTCGTATGGCGTTTCGTATTTTAAGTTTGTATGCCAATGCTCCTGAAGCTACAAACAAACTTACTGAAACGTTGTTGACTGAAGAGTATCCGACCAGACTGAGTTGGGTTGATGTTACTGATGAACAATTAAGAAAATCCAATCAAATGATTAAAGTATATAAGCATATTGCTACAACCATAGGAGTAGATGTCGAAAATCCAATTGCGACTGATGAAGAAATCGCTGATTTTACCAGATTTAAGGAATCTTTGGTGTAAAAGGATTGGAATTGAGATATGCTTATAACAAAGGAAATGATGACGAAAAAATGGGCACGAGAGTGCATTACAAAACATCGTCATCCAAGAGGTTGGGTTGATGTAGAGTTTGATGACGGTATTGAAGAAATGCCAATTCAAGCGTTGCTTGTTCATATACCGTGTTTTGAACTATGCAATACGCTTAAAATGCCGTTGTTGAAAAAATATATTTTCACAATGACAGGACCGTATAACGCTAAGGTTTTTTCAAATTCTTTTACAAGAATCTATGCAGATTTTATTTTACGAGAAAATCTGACCAAAAAAGATATTCAACAATTCAAACAAGCGATTTATGAAGAAATCGTTTTCTTGAATGATTTCGGAAATTTTGAATTGGCTGAACATCATTGCGGCATGAGTCTTGTCGAACTTGCTCACATTGTAACAGACGAACGAGTTTCTAAAATCATCAATGTTGATTTGGAAAGTGCTGCATCTTCAGCACAAGTAGAAAAGATTTTAAACAATGCCAACGCAGAACTTACAAAGCTTATCAGTACTCGTGGAGCGTTAAAAGATAATATTTTACAAGTGTATCAGGAAGCTGAAGCGCTTAACTATGCGCAAATATCGCAAGTGCTTATTGCTTTTGGTCCAAGAAGTGAAATAAATGACAAGGTATATGGTCGTCCAGTATATGGGTCATCCTTGTCTGGTATGCGCGATATTATCGATGCCGTTATTGAGCACAATGCTGCAAGAAAAGCCGTTTATTATAACCACGAAGCCATTAGAAAATCCCAGTATTTTGGTCGCAAACAACATTTGCTTGCATGCTCTATTGCAAACCTTTATTCTGGTGATTGCGGTTCTCAGGTATTCTTGCCGTTCACACTTAAATCATTCATGATCAAAAACTGCATGGGCAAGTTTATTTATGATAATGGTAAACTTGTTCTGTTAACGGCAAACAATTTTGAACAATATATTGATAAAACGGTACTTATGCGTAGTCCTATCACGTGTCGTCATACGGATGGTGTGTGTGAAACGTGTATGGGTGTCTTATCTCGTAACCTTACACCTGGGATGAATATCGGTATCAATTCTGCTACCAATGTGGTTGAACGTATTTCCCAGATGATCCTTAAAACAAAACATATCGGTCAAACTAAGTCCAAGTTGTATCTGATTCCAAAAATAGCAGATGAATTTTTCGAAAGAGGTTCTTCTGGTATTTATCTTAAGAAACCGTATCGAGATGCAAAGAATCAGTGGTACATCGGTATCTGGTATGAGCATTTAAGAGGCAGCGTATCCGACCTGCACTCTTTAAATAGAGATGATGGTTTAACAATTCCTGAAGAAAGACTTTCTGATATTGGTGCTATTTATGTCAGAGACAGTAATGGAAATAACGAGCTTGTCAGCTTGGATGTCGATGGACAGACACCATTCCTTACTGCTGAATTTATGTATTACATGAAAGATCATTATAGTGAACTTATTCAAGACGAACATGTTGTATGGGTTCCTATGCTTGATTGCAAGAATACACCAATATTTAGAACAACCATTAATACAGATTCAATGATGGGTTTTGTGAATACTGTTGTTAAAGTTCTTGAATCAGGTAAGCTTGCTCGGTACAAAGATGCGAGTGCTGCCTTACAAGATTTTGCGGAACTTTGTTATGACAAAGTATCAACACATCTATCCCATCTTGAAGTTATCCTTAAAGCTCATCTTGTTACAGATAAATACGATTTGAGTATTCCTGTTGTAACGGATGTTAAAAACGTTAGATTCTCAAAGACTGTGCGTATTATTCAAGGCAGAACCATGTCTATGGAGATGGCGTTGCAAGGGCATAGAAAATATTTCTCAAATGCCAGAACGTATACGACACTTCATGAACAAGGCCCATTTGATGTCTATTTCGACATCTCTTAATGTATTGTAAGAATGGGAGGGTACCAACGTACCCTCCTCATTTTTTTTTTACGTTAATATTTTACTGTATGTCATTTTAAGGAGGATTGTAATGATTGTGTTTTGGATTGTTGTTGGTATTGTTTCAGTGTATTTGTTTTTAAACTGGAGACGAAAATATCGTTTGACAAAAAATGCAGAAGAATTTGATTATGAACCTTTTCAGTTTGTTAAACAAGCAGGACAAACGATTCGACATGTTTCGACATATGAAGGAGCAGCTATTGTTTTTCAAGTTGCAAACTTTGTGTTTCGTGGTGGTCCCATTGCTTGGGTGATTGGATTTTTGTATCTGCTTAAAGGTCTTAGCTTCATCATAGTTGCTTGGATCATTTCCAAGTATAATCGTGTAGCATCAAGTCTTATCAAAAAATAAGGAGAAATATTGTGGAAAATTTGCTCGATAAAAAGCTCGATGAAAGACTTGAAAGTAATTTGTGCAACAATACATTTTCTAATGAAAAAGACAATGGAAACAAACTGGTTCTTTATTTGAACTTGGCGCAGCTTGATATTTGTAAGATGATGAAAAAGCTTTTATTGTGTTGTCCTTATCTGCTTACTAGTGACATGTTGCAATACATTAAAAATCGGTTATTTGTACAAATTGATGGGAAATTGTATTTTGAAGATCTTAGAGCTTTTTATTATGCGCCAGTAATGGTTTGCATTTTTACAGATCCTTGCAATGCAAAGAATTATTTTAAAACCGATTTGCCTGTATGGAAATATCTTAATGCTATTTCTGAGAATGGTGATTTTGTAAATATGTGTCTTGAAAACGATGAGCAAAGTTTTCGTTTAGAAGTAAATCGTAAACGAGATAAATATATTTGTCAGTATAAAAATCTTGTCCGATTCTTGGAGGATTAAAAGATGATTCCGGCTAATGCTAGTTTGATTCAGCAAGAGTTTGATGCTTTCAATGTGAAACATTTATCAGATGATCAGCTAAGACTTCATGCTTTGGTTTCACAAAGCAATTCGTATACGAAACTTATTTATGTGAAACCTTATATTTTGCAATTTGAAAAGGACATCATTAATCTTACGTTTGAACGAGTTCCGTACAGTAAGGAAGAATTGTATAGTTTGTTCAAACATTGTTACGATGATGGATTTTTAACCAAAGTAAAATACGCTCCTCCACAAACGTCTTTTGTTAAATGTAGATTGTGTGATACTGTGCTGTTTGACAATTACGAAGATAAAAAGAAACATCTTTTCGGGTGGTGCGAACCATCCATTAATTTGTTGTTGTCATCTTACGATTGTTATACGTATGAGAAAAATATCAGAGATTATCAAAACATAAAGAAAATGTCTGACGAAGTTCAAGTACAAATGACTAAAACAACATTTTAAAAAATCATAACTGCAGTAGGATTAACCTACTGCAGTTGAATGAAATGTTATTCATACAAGTATAAATATACATTACAATAGTGAAATAAAAATAACCATTAACAAATAAGGAGTTTTGTTATGCGCAACTACATTGAAAACATCATTTCCGCTGTTCTGGCTATGGTTATCCTGTTCACCATTATCATCACCATCTGGGTATTTGCTCCGATGACGGCACATGCTCATATGACTCAAGAAGCATATGCTTACGCTGAAGAAGTTAACAATAATGAAGCTCCTGAAGAGTTCTTTCATATTGTAGATTTCGATAACGGTACAAGAGATTATGCTATTCATACAGATTACGATGCCAAGGAAGATGTATGGCAATTCACGTTGTATTATGGTGGACTGTATGTGACTTCGGTCATTCCATCCAATCGAGTTACGGTTATTGGTGCGTGTGGTGTTGTCACGCCTCAGGATTGGTTGAATGGTGATTATGACGGACATGATTGCCCGCAATAAGTTATATTGATATGGGAAGGAGGATAAAACCTCCTTCCCTTGTCGATTAATTTACGTGTTATTTTTTTTTGTTTATCGTGTATTTATGTATATATTACATTTATGATGTGCTTTAAAGCCTTATGCCGCATTTACTAAGGAGAACGTATGCTTTTTAATAATCAAGTTCTTATTGATATTTACGCTACGTATTTTACAATTACTGCAGATAGAAATGGATATATAACGAGTGATGTCAATATTCGGTTGTTTCTTGAATCGTTAAGAGAAACAGAATATATCAAATATTTACGAAAGACAATCGTTAAAGATCGGTATTATGCCTACGATATGGATACAGGAAGATATCATATTCCACTCCATGCTTATAAAAATTTGGATACTTATCTTAAGGAATACGATGTCGAATATACAGTTACAGAACACAAACCACGCGTACCGAAAAATCATACTTCCATTGTTATGAATCCTGTATGGAAGGATAGACCGGAACATGAAGCAGCTTTAGCATTTTTAACAGATACTTCAAGAACCATGCGTATCAACAATATGCAATGGGGCAAAGGCAAAACGTATTGTGGTATTAAGGTTTGTTCCATTTTTAATTATTGCGCATTAGTTGTCTGTGATGGTGTACAAAATCAATGGAAAATGAATGTACTCGAAAAAACATTGTGTCAGGATGATGAGGTATACATTGTACAAGGTGTTCAATCACTTGTTAAATTATTCAATAAAAACAAAAAGTCAGGATACAAACCAAAGTTTATCATCTTCTCTATTGGTACATTAAGAAATTATATTCTTAAGACAACAAGTCCTTACACGGAACTTCCAGGATATCAAGAATTTCTTGAAATTTTTGATATTGGTACGAAAATAGTTGACGAAGTTCATTTGAATTTTCATGCGGTGGTTATGATGGATTTGTGGTCAAATCTACCGCACAATCTTTATTTGTCAGCAACACCTAAGAGAAGTTCCGGTAAAAACAGAACCATCTTTAACACCATTTTTCCTGAAAGCATCATAGGTGGACGTAACGAATTTGATAAGTATATTTACGGTAGAATGTATAAGTACTATATACCAATCAACAAACAAGACAGATTTAATTCTGATAAAGGATACAATCATACAAAATACGAACAATTTATTTTGGGTAATGGTCATCTCAAACAAGATTATGTCAAAATCATCATGTCTCTTATAAGAAGTGAATATTACGAAAAAAGACATGAAAACGGTAAACTGCTTATTTTTGTATCGACAATTGTTATGGCAACGACATTAAGAGATTACATAAGTTATAATTTTAAAGACCTTGATGTTCGAACATATACAAGTGATGATCCTATTTCAAACCTTTATGAAGCTGATGTTATTATAGGAACACCAAAATCTTGTGGAACAGCAAAAGATATCCGTAATCTTCAAACAGCTATTAATACGGTATCTTTAGGATCAGAACCACAGGTTGAACAAATGCTTGGACGGTTAAGAAAACTCGATGGGTTTGTTGTTCGATTTATTGACATATACAACAACAACATGTACAAGCACAAGTATCATGCTAAAATACGAAGAACCATTTATAAAGCGTATTGTATCGAATTCTTTGAAACGAATTTATAACTTATAATGGATTACATGATAAGGAGGTGTTTGTATGTATAAATTCTCGAATATACTTAAATGTGATTTACTTGCTTTATATCTTTTCTTTGTAGGCTTTCTTAGCCTATACATTTTGTTAAAAATCATGCCATTGACTTTATGGCTTATTCTTATTTGTATTAATTCTGCTTGGGCTATTTATTGGGGTGACTATTATTCAGCTATAAAAGAGACAAAACAAGGCGACAGTAAAATCATCTTTTTTAATAAATGTTTGCTTGTAAGTTTTATTTGTGGTTGGGTTTTATATGGATATTACCATGCAGGTCTTGTTTATTGGGAATGCATCAACAAATGGGTGAATAAAGAATGAAAGAATTTCTTATATTTATGAATATCGTGCTCATTGTGTGGTGTCTTTGGTGGACAGTAAAAAGTATCAAACGATACGCTGATGCTTGTCACGAATATCAGATAAAAAGAACTGTTGCAAGAAAACGAGCTATGCTTGCTGTAATACGTGATGGTGGCCCTCTCGTATGGCTTTTGGTACTTGGATTGCATGCATTTGTATTCGTGTGCAATACAGTGCGATCATTTAAGGAAAAGAAAGTATGACAAAAAATCTAGTTTGTGCTATTACAGGACATCGTGTTCAAGCGTTCTTTGCTTATCAGAATACCATGCCGGATATTATTGAAAAAACAGGAGAACTTATTAAAGAGGTTATAGCAACACTTTATAGCAAAGGTGTAAAAACTTTTTTGACTGGTGGAGCTTGTGGAATTGATTTATGGTTTGCTCATGAGGTAATGATTTTTAGAAAAACGCATCCTGATTGCAGATCCGTCATGTGTATACCTTTTGAATGCCAAGATAGGTTTTGGCCAGAAGAAACCAGAAAAGAATATCGGTATGCCAAGGATCATGCTGATATGGTTATTTATATTGATCATGATCCTCCATCCACATATAAGTTTCATAAAAGAAATCAGTATATGGTTAATCATGCTGATGTCCTTGTTGGATTTAAATTTGAATCTATCTTAACCGGAGGTACACAATCTTGTTTGAATTATGCTGAGAAAAAACATGTTGTGGTTTTGACTGTCGATCCTTCTCAACCTCAGAAAGGATTAGTCTATCTTGAACGAATAAAACTTTTTGAAAATATTAAAAAGATTCCACTTCCTGTTAAAGAAAACTCAGAAATATTATAATTTGTTATTCTTTTTGTAAGGAGTTTTATCGTGAAGAAATGCATGTTGTTCGTTGAAAATATGGTTTTTCTCTTGTTTTTCGTATCGTTTACACTTGTACACAATGTACATGCTGAAGAAATAAAACCTATAATACCAAACGCACCAGTGCAAAAACCTGAAATAAACCACATACCAAGAACAGTAATACTTGAAGCATTGTGTGTTCGTACTGTTTATGAAGATGATAATAGTTATAACGCTGTAGTAGATGGTGTACGTATCAACGATGATACGTGTATGCCTGTTGATGAATTTTTATACAGAATCAATTGCGTACCTCGTGATGTTTCATTCGACCAATATCGGTTTGGTAGTACGCATGCGCGTTTCAGATATCGTTACACAATAACATGTACAAATTAAATGATTTGTAAAAAAGTACATAAAGAATGATTATATGTTGAATTACGGGTCGTTAACTCAGTAGGTAGAGTACGTGCCTTTTAAGCACGGAGTCGCAAGTTCAAATCTTGCACGACCCACCAAAAAGGTTTTTCTTTTCGGCATGGGACTTCAGAAGGTTGGTACGAGGTAGCTTCAAGCTACCTCGTATCGTCTATGATTATTTTTTTTTGTTATTTCGATATACACTATGACGATAACCTTTTAACCGATGAGGTAGTTATGTGGGCACATGTAAAACTGGTTGCATTCATTTTGTTTGATGCTTTGATTTTGCAATGGCTTAAAGTCCTTGTTTCTATTGTGATGCGTTTCTTATGGTTTCCTTCTTATAAGGAAAAAGATATTGAACATGTTGACAGTATTAACAATGTTCTTGAAATGAAAAGCTTGTTATCAGAAGACGATACGTTCAAACAGTTTAAAACCGAGTATCAGAAAGATTTGGATGATTATGATTATACAAAACTTACTGATGATGGTGACGGCTTTAAATTTCTCTGTTTACTGCAAGCTGCCGTTGAGCAAAGTCATTGCAAATGTAAAGATTTAAAACAAGTTATTTTGAGTTATATTGATGAAAATGGTGTTATTGGTAGACACCCTGTGGGCCATGCAGAACGAGAAAAAGCTGTCAATTTCTCTGGAGATATGCTTGCAGGATTTATGTATTATTTAGCCACGATGGTGAAACTTCATGACGATCCGCAGTTTTCTTTAGGATTTACATTCAATAAAAAAGATGCTTTGCAAACATTGTTTGAAATGACTACCTTTAGTGATAAGGATCATAAAGGAAGAAAGAAAGGTCTTTTAACGTTTGCTAGTCCTAGTGAAGAACTTGAAGATAATGATAGAGGATCTATCTATCGTTGGTATGGACTTGGGCCTGATGTTGTACGACTTCTTGCTTGGTTTTATCTTGGATATAAATTTACTGGTAAGACAAAATATAAGGTATATTACTATTTGATTCGTATTCTTAACGTGTTTACTTTGTTGACAAATCCTGGTGATTATGCTATTTTTATGGGAAGAGTGTGTGCCATTATGTGGTTCACAGGACATTCCAATATGTGTCATCACGCAGCTCTTTATATGCTTACAAAAAACAGTGCCGCTAAGATGGGTGCGAATCGTATTGTTAAAATGTTTCCTTCAAATGCTGATATTGTTACACGACATAAATTCCACTTCAAAAATGCAATCACTTTTGAATTTGCGTTAGCCATTAATCAAGTTTGTTATAACGTAGCACGACGTGGAACTGATGAATACACTAAAGCATTGAAGAAATATTTTACACTTCGTTCTTTTGAAACAAAAGAAATGAGTGATGAATGGCTTGATCCTAAATATCTTGGTCACAAGTATCTTTTTGAAAACAATCCGCTTACACCTACAACGGCAAGTGATGAGAGAAGAGCTACGTTCAGAGTAACTGATCTTTGTGTTAAAGGACTTGTTGTTAATAAAATGTAAAAGATATCGATATGTTATAACAATGCAGATGCTACCTATTTTGGTAGCATCTGCATGTATTGGAATCAATATAATATTTGTAAATGAAACTTATTAGGAATTGTTTTTGTTTGTGTATATTAGTAAAATCTGACACAAATTGAAAAGAAAAAACTTCAAATTATTGTATACTCCGAGTCTTATTAAATACAGCTTAGAGAATGTTACATAGAGGAGATACAGTAATGAATAATTGGTCGGTTATCAAGCGAGATGGGAAAACTATCGTTCCTTTTGATCTGAATAAAATCAAAACAGCCATCTCGAAAGCTATGAACGAGCATTCCGACAAATATGGAGTTTTTGTTAATGAGCACTCTCTTGCGATTGCTAAAAATGTCGTTAGAGTACTTGAAGAGAAATATAAGAATCAGGAAGTTCAAATCCATATCGAAGAGATTCAAGATATTGTCGAAACGGCAATCATGAACTATGGATTTTACGAAGTAGCTAAATCGTTTATTTTGTATCGCTTTAAAAGACACGAAGCCAGAGATTTTTCTCTGCAAGAACAATTGAAAATCATTGATGAATATATTGGTGAAGATGCTTGGGAAGTTCGTGAAAACTCCAATATGGATTATTCCCTGCAAGGTCTTAACAACCACATTGCTGCTCGCATTACCAAAAACTATTGGATGAATAAGGTTTATCCTGAATATATTGGTAAAGCAGCTATGGATGGCGATATGCATATTCACGATGCAGGTACGCTTGCTTCGTATTGCTGCGGATGGGATCTTCGTGATCTTTTATTGACTGGTTTTGGTGGAGTAAAAGGAACAAACGTATCAAACCCTGCTAAACATTTTGAAACAGCTCTTGGACAAATCTGGAACTTTTTATACACGCTTCAAGGTGAAAGTGCTGGAGCACAATCATTTTCGAATTTCGATACCTACTTGGCTCCATTTGTGAAACTTGACAATCTCACATACGAACAAGTCGAACAATGCATGCAGCAGTTTATGCACAACATGACTGTGAAGACACGTGTAGGATTTCAGACGCCTTTTTCCAATTTATCTATGGACTTAACTGTTCCTAAATATATGGAAAAAGAAGCATGTATTGTTGGTGGAAAATTGCACCCCACGTTGACATATGGCGATTGCCAGAAAGAAATGGATATGATTAACAAAGCTTTTTGCGAAGTTAATCTTAAAGGTGATGGCGTTGGTCGACCTTTCTCTTTCCCCATTCCTAACTACAATATTACCAAAGATTTCGATTGGGACAATCCTGATTACGAACCCTTGTGGCGTCTTGCTGGTAAGTATGGTAGTCCTTATTTTACTAATCTGGTCAACTCGGATATGAAACCTGAAGATATCCGATCGATGTGCCCGTTCCATCCTGAGGAACATATTCATTTTCGTATGAAAGTGACCAATGAAGATGGTTCTTATACGTATAACGAAATGACTTGGCCTATCAAGAAGTTTTATGATCTGTTTTTAAATAACAAAGCTATCAATTCCGTAACAGTAAAATATCTTGATAAATGGATTCCAGTTAAACGTGTACTCAAATTCAAAGCAACAGGATTCCTTAAGATTAAAACAACACGTTGCCCTGATGGTGTTGTTATGGAATATCACCACCTGCAACCGGTGAAATACGCACAACTTACTGGTTGTGAAACAACATTGACTTCCGTTAATGAAGTTATTGCAACGGCTATTAAACCGAATATCACGTATCTTCCTTATGCTGTTTCAGACAACAACACAGAGTGGTTTAAAGTAACGGAAGTTGTTGATTTAGGTACTGACGATCAAGAATTTGCGTATTGTATCGAGGTGGATAGTGAAGACCATCTTTTCGAACTCTCCGAAAACGGATTCATCACACATAACTGCAGACTTAGACTCGACAACACCGTTCTTAGAAAACGTGGTGGCGGTTTGTTTGGTGCCAATCCTCTTACTGGTTCTATCGGGGTCGTTACTATTAACCTTCCTAGGATTGGATATCTTTGTAAAGGCAATAAAGAAGCTTTTTATGAACGTTTAGACAAGATGATGGATATCGCAAGAGATTCTTTAATCATTAAACGTAAGTTCATTGAGAATCGTTGCGACCAAGGTTTCTATCCGTTCAGCAAATTCTATCTGCGAAATATCAAAGAACGTTTTGGTCAATATTTCTTCAATCATTTCAGTACAATCGGTCTTGTTGGCGGTAACGAATGCTGCTTGAATTTCATGGGAAAAGATATCGTCTCTGAAGAAGGACATGCGTTCATGTGTGAAGTTCTTGATCACATGCGTGAACGTATGACGATATATCAAGATCAGTGTGATGGTATTCCTTTTAATCTTGAATCTTCCCCTGCTGAAGGTGCAAGTTATGCTTTAGCTTTAAAAGATATCAAAAAATATCCTAACATTATTACAGCTACCACATTTGTTGATACTGCTGTTGAACCTTATTATACTAATTCCACACAGCTTCCTGTTGATTATACGGATGACATTTTTGAAACCATACGACTGCAAGAACCTTTGCAAGTGAAATATACAGGTGGTACTGTTGTTCACTTGTATCTTGGTGAAGAGATCACAGATCCGAATGCTGTTAAAGATCTTATCAAAACCATTACGGTCAATTCCGAAATTCCTTATGTAACGTTATCGCCTATTTATTCCATTTGTCAAGATCATGGTTATATCGATGGTAAGGTTATGGAATGCCCGAAATGCGGTAAGGCGACTGAAGTTTATCAACGTGTTGTCGGATTCTATACTCCGCTTTCTCGTTGGCACAAAGGCAAACAAGAAGAATCGAAGATTCGTAAGTCTTTCAATGTTGAAACTGCTGCGAAATTGAAATAAAAAAAAGATAGTAATAAGATAGGGGAATGTTTTCCCCTATCTTTTAATAGAAACATTTTGAGTAAAATGAGAGGATTTGTCATTATGCGTAAAATACCTGATGAATTGTTCATTCGAGAAATCGATACTACAAATGAAAAAGATTACAAACAATATCAAGATTTGTATGTCAATGTACAACTTGTGATGCTTGAGAATGACAAAAAAGTAAACAGTCTTGTATATCACGAAATCAGAAAATATGAAGATTTCACAACAAATGGTTTGAAGTTAGAATATACAACACTTATGCAGCAAGCTGTAAAAGATAACAAAACATACACAGTTCTTATGTATAAGGATATTCCTATCGGTATGTGCATGTTGACGTATAACGTACGCACAGATTGCCAACCTACGTTAAAGATTACAATGATTGTTGTACTTAAGGAATATCAAAATAATGGTTATGGTCGCTGGTTTTTAGAAAATTCCATCAAACTTGCACGAGAAAAACATCCGAACACATCGTTACTTATGCTTAATGTTATTTATGGAAACAAAAGAGCCAAACATCTTTATGAAAGTATGGGATTCAAACCTTTAACAGAAACACTTATAAAACCTTTGTAAATCGTTATGAAACATTATACACATTTTGATTGTTTGTATCATTTGTCAGAAAAGAAATTTGTTGATACTCATCTGGTACCAAGAGAAGTAAGTTCCATCGGTTTGAATGAAGATCCCACCATCAAACGAATATGTTTTGCGCCATCCATACATAAATGTTTGCAAGCTATTCGTGATCGTATTCGAGATGGAACAAAAACATTTTATGTCTATAGACTTTTGTGGAACAACGAATTGGAATATAAAATTCCTACAACTGATGATGTTTTTGATGCTAATGTAACAAATGAAGTGTGGATACTTTCTCCTTGTGATGTTGTTCTTGTGGATAAAGTAACTGTTGTTGATGAGTTAACCGGTATCGAAAAATACATGGCTCCGTTTAAACATGGTAAAAAAGCAGAAGAATGTACTATGCCTATATTTACGTACAAATCTAATCACTGTGATTTAAATTAATGCTATTTGTAAAAAAATACGCGGTATGAGCATTCTGTGTGTGTGAGTTGATTGGTCGTAGACTGGATTTATAAAATCCGTTTTGTCCATCAAAAATGAGGCACTGTAGTTTAGCTGGCAAAACAGTGGATTTGTAATCCACCATCGTCGGATCGTACCCGACCGGTGCCTCCACATTTAATACATACAAATAAGAATTATGCTTGAAAATTACGTAGACACAAATGGTTATGTATTAACGTATGCTCCCAAACATCATAGAGCTATACAATCTGGTTCATTTAAAGGGTACGTATACGAACACATTTTAATTGCAGAAAAAATGTTGGGACGAGAACTTTATCCAGATGAAGTTGTTCATCATTTAGATGGAATAAAAACGAATAACAATCCGTACAATTTGTTGGTGTTGTTGAGATCTCAGCATACCAAACTTCATCATTGGATGAGAAAACATTGGATTATTTCGAAACCATCTATTTTTACAGAAACGAAACGATGTGTTGTTTGCAATGCTGTTTTGTCTGATACAGACAAATACTGTTCTGTGGAATGTTCACGTATTGGACAACGTAAAATTCCGAATCGACCAGATCTTGATCAATTAGGTAAAGATGTTATATCAATGCCAATGACAAAAATTGGTGAAAAGTATGGTGTTAGTGATAACGCTGTACGTAAATGGTGCACTGCGTTAGGTTTACCATTTAAGAAAGCTGAAATAATGTAATATTAAAATATGGCGATGTAGCCAAGTGGTAAGGCAGAGGTCTGCAAAATCTCCATCTCTGGTTCAAATCCAGACATCGCCTCCATTTAACATTCGGAGATGATTATGAAATCTCTTATCAGTTTACTTGTTTTTGTGAGTTTGTTATTTCCTTTAACAGGATGCAGCAAATTCACTGGTGAGGAAGCGCAAGCTACAAAACAACAGATCGTTGACAATGCTTATGCTACTCTTGAAACGGCAGCTATTGTGTACAACACAAGTATGACTGCCGTTTCTCAGGCACAAATGCAAGGTATTATTACTGCAGAGCAGCGTGAGCAAATCAACGATATCGGTACGATTTATTTCAATTCGTATCAGCTTGCCGTTGTTGCTTTGCATACCTTTAAAACAACAGACGATGCTCTTCAATCCAGTCTGGTCGAAGCTATCGATACTGCAACAGCCAATTTGAATGAGTTCTTGAAGCTTGCTGTAGCACTTGGTGTATCCATTAAAGACGTAACTGTTCCGGAAATGGAGGTAAGCCATGAATAAAGAACTTGCTATTCAGTTGCTGTTGCTTGCAGTTCAGTTTGGACCCAAGATGGTTCTTGATATCGTAAATGCTTGGGATAAGGAAAACATCACAGCTGAAGATATCGAGAAACTCAAAACGCTTATTAAGAAACCTGAAGAATACTAAGGTTTCTTTTTAAAGCACCATAGCCAAATAGGTAAGGCATCGGGTTTTGGTCCCGACATGTAGGAGTTCGAGTCTCTTTGGTGCTGCCATTTTTTATAAAGATATAGGACGTGAGGACATCCTCACGTCCTATATTTCAATATGTTTTTAAATATACATTATTTATCTGTTATGACTTATTAACCTTAACTGTAGGGAGTTTTTATGTTTTCAAAATCCATGCTGGTACTTATGTTTTTTGTTGTTGGATTTTTTATTGGAATAATTTGTTTTATAGTAACATCTAGAAATTCAAGAATACCTGATGTTGTCACTATGAGTGAAACGGAAAAGACCAGTGTACTTATCGATTCACTTATAAGTCAAACAAAAGCAAAGAAAATCAAGTGGACAGTTCGTTTTGATTCCGACGAACCAAATTTTTCCACACAATACAAGAACACACGTTTTTCTTTGTATAATTATTCGACAGGTGCGTGTTTGGTTATTTCGTCTATAGGTGCCAAAACCATTGTTGTCAGGGCTTTCGAATACGAAACGTTAAACAGTCTTCTTACGGAAGTTAAGACCGTAACGGATTATGATACGAAAAAACTGCATGCAGATAAAGCTATGCAGCATCAGTTTGATTTGCTTGTTCAGGCACTTGTGAACAAAAAGTAGGTTGAATATGGTCATTCTTGAATATGTTTGTCACTTCGTACTCAATTGTATTTTTGTGGGTGTGTTGTATTGGCTATATGTGAAATATACGAACAAGGTATCTATTCAAACACGGTTTTTATGGAATCTTATCAGACTGACTCGATCAAGATCTATCAAGTGGGAGTATCAATTCACAACACCTTACAACGAATCTTCCTGTTATACAACATACGTGTATCTTCCAAATACGCAAACTGAATCAACGTATATTCGTATATACGAGAATTCGCCCGATTATGTATTGAGTATTCGTTTTTGTACATCACTTACAGATGATAGCAACAATGTGTGCTTTCAGGTGACAAATCATTGGGGACTTATGACTTGGCTTATACGTGAAATAAACAAATCCATTGATGATGTTAAGAAATCATATTCTTCAAAAGAAAGGTCTTTGTTTTGTGATTTTGTGAAAAATATGATGAGGGGATCTAAGCATAAATAAGTTGTAACTGTAGTTAGGAGTTTACTTCATGTATCTTTTTGAAAATTATCATCCTTTTGATTTGTGGCTAGTTGCTATGGGTGCTTTGCTTGTAGGGATTGTTTCTATCGTGCTCTTTTTGAAGAAGAACGATTCTTCTTATTCTGTTAATGGTAAATATGGTGATGGCACTCTGCATTGTCAACACGATCCTATCGTTGGAAGTAAACTTTGTACAATGTTAAGTACATCAACCAAAATGGGTTTTCTTAAATGGAATGTCTTAAAACATACGGATGATGAAGTTGTATTAACAGCGATGGGACTTGGCGCTTCGTGGACATTTGAAGCTTCTAAACATTTAAGCGAAGTATGTCTTCGTAGCGAACATCCGACACAAATGAGACTTCCTATGTATATTAACAGAAACAATCCTGAACTGGCACAACTTATAAGAAGTATGATGATTCAACTATTTGGTAAGGAAGAACAAAATGATTAACAGTTTAACTGATTTTTGACAACATAATCAGAGAGAACTCCAATTGGAGTTCTCTCTGTCTATTTTAAAGCGTATTATTTTTTTATTCAATACACTTTTGTACCTATATTACAACACCGAACACAAGTTCATCAACCTTTTAACAATCGAGGTAATGTATGGCCACGGTGTTTAATTATGATTTGTTTCTGAATAAGGTTCTTAAGGATCATCCTGCAATTGCTGTACTGAATTTTTGCGTGAGCGAAGATGATGATTACGAAATGTACACATTACGTCACCCTGATGAAGAAACAAAAGATATTTTGCAATTTGTATTCGTTGATGACGTGAGGTTTTCTGGACTTAGACATATGTTGGATGTTCTTGAACAAGAATATGGTTATAAACGCTATACAGTAACTCAAGAGTTATACAAACAATACGGACTGATACAGTGGACGATGAATTAACTCATTTTACTATCAATAAGGTAACAACTATGTTCAATGCAGAGAAGTTCATTGATACGTTGAAGTCAAGTGATGTTTATCCTGTTATTCTGGTGTATGATGTTGATGATGCAGGAACGACACATTTGTTTATTCATGAAAAATCAAAAATAAAGCCGTTTGCTCTTTTGTTTGTTCTTGAAGAATGGTTCGACAATCACGAAGAATGTTTATCATTTGTGAAGACGGTTTTAGAACAAGGTTACGTTAACGTGCTTTGCACTCCTGATGTGTGCCAGTTCACTTATTCGGACTATGGCCTGTTTTGTGATTAGCAACAACATGAAGAGGTGTAAGTTTATGAAACTTGTTACTGTTTCTCATCAAGCTAAAATCGCTATTGCTAATGTGTTGTCCACGGCAGCAAAAGAACAACAAATAAGCACTTTTAATATTCAGCAACAATTAGGTGCCTCTGAAAATGGCGAAGCTATTGCTGTTCTTTTTACAAAATGGCAGCACAGAGTGCATGTTGATCTTTTAAGACGTGTTGCTTCCGTACTTAACGTTGGTGCGTTGGTATCAAAGATTCTTCATAATCATGGAATAACGTATCACGATCTTAACGAATGTGAGCTCATGGCTTATAACCATAGTGAGGAACATGTTCAGTTATTGATGAAACTTAGACAACAGCTTACATCACGTCAACAGTTTATAAATCCTCACTATCAGCTTAAACCTAGTGCACCACTTGCGGAACACGATCTTGTTGTTTTTCTAAAATATAAAAACATTGTGATAGGATATGCCAAAATTGAAATATCGTCAGAAATAGATAATGCTGTCAATATACAAGAATTTTGCATTGACAGCAAATACAGACATGTTGGTTATGGTAGTAAATTTATTGATATGCTTTTTGAGTATATCAAAGAACAATATCCGTCAAATATATCGACTGTGTATATGACGGCTATTCGTAACGATGATATTGCAAATGAATTTTGTCAAGTCAACAAATTCAAGGAAGCGTTGGTAACGTATTCGCGAGATATTATTAGGAATGAAAAAGAAGATACGTTTACGTTTTCTGAATGACATCATACGTAAAAAAATACGTGCAACATTATAACATGTTTACATTTGTCCGAGTGATGGAATTGGTAGACATAAGGGACTTTGATAATTTATAAGAGGTGGTAGTACATCCTCGAATTCTGATGGTTCAAGTTTGGGTAGACCATCAGAGCCATATGGATTTGAAATATGGTAAACAAGAGCAGATGCGTAGGAATGCGCATGCTGAATGCGAGTAAACTCGGTGAAATCTTTCCCAATGACAACGCCGAGCCAAGCCTGTTTTATAAATAAACAGGAAGGTGTAGAGACTGTACACTCGCTCTCCAGACCGGAGAAAGACACAGTCCAGACTATCAAACTGTACAATGTGTGCAGGTAGCGAAAGCTATAGTAGTACGAAAATCCCTGGATCGAAAGATTGTGTGGGTTCAAGTCCCACCTCGGACACCAATTTGTAGTTTATCCATAAGAGAGCGTGGAAATTTCCACGCTCTCTTGCGTATTTCTTTTTTTACAAAAGAATCTAACAGTATGTTCTAAATACACATAACTGGTTTTAAGGAGTCTTTTTATGTCGTTGGATACGGAACTTTTTTCTGAGGCTATTGCAGAAAATAACTATCCTATCGTTGTAGTTGTACAAGATGGTTGTGTTTCTGATGTGTACATTCCACCATCTGAATCTACGACAAATATGTCAAATGATGATAATCCGTTGTATATGTTGCGTGGCGTAGATTCCGCGCTTGTTCTTGATTGCGACGGCGTATTGTCTTTTGATGATGTCGATACGGCAACATCGATTTTGTGCGATGAACTTGGATACACAGTACTTCCTCAGATTGATTCCGATAATCTTGCGTCGGAATTTGGGTTTGAATTGTCTGATGAAGATACGGATGACGACGATTGAAAATAAAAAGGAGTACTATCATGGCAGAAACACTTACTCACGATGAAACAGCTGAAACAATAGATGCTTTTAACGTTACAATGAATATGCTTGCTGGTACTATCGATCATGCACCGGCACTTGATATTTTAGATATCTTTTTCCAGAATAAACCTTTGTATGATTTTCTTAAAGAGTTTACAGAGAACTTTGGACAAAGTGATAGAGCGGAATTTTTATCCAGATTTCTTGGTATTTCCGTAGCTCTTTGTGAACAAAAAATTCCAGCATTTGGATTGGCATTTGTTTTAAATTCCATCGGTTCTCTTTACCAAACAGTGATGAAAAAGGATATCGAGGGTCAAAAACATTGCTACTCGTTTGTGCGACAGGATCTTTTTAGCAAGAACGAGGAACGTACGGAATATTTTGTTTCCGTAATACTTTCAACATTTGAACAAATTTCTGTTCATTTGATTATTGATCCTGATGATCCTCAATTTGGATTCATTGGCGTCACGAATCCTCGTGCCGATGAGCAAGCTGACAAATTGAGGGTGTCTTATTTACCATCCAGCTTTTGTATAGATATATATAACGAATATATAAGACCTTTGATGGATTATCGTAAGGAGGTTATGGAACATATCTCGGATATTGTAGAAGAACAAAAAGCGACTCTTATTTTTGATGATGCAAAAGAAGAACAATCAGGTGATGCAAAATAAATTATTTGGTAAATATTGATTAATACGCAAGAGAGAGCGTTTAACGCTCTCTCTTGTTATGTTTAACATGTTCGTGAGTTTTGTTATGAAGCCTATTTATCGTCCTGAACCGTTTTTAAATATCAACCGTAACGCGCTTAGACATTTTGTTAGTGTACATTTTGACGCTAAGGACTCATTACATAACTTAAAACAATTGTTGTACAATTCAAGTATTTGTGGTATATTGAAAGATAGACGAAACGACTTAGATTGTGTTATTCTAACTCGATCCGTATGTGATGACATAAAACAAGAACTTACTGATTGTTTTGTACATCCACTTACAAGCCAGAAACTTCATGATCTTGATTTTTGTAAAGCTTCCGAATTGGCGGTAGCTGTATGGATGTTTCATGTAGGATCTGGGTATTTTCGCATATGGCAATCACAAAGAGCGTTTGAACATATTTTACAAACGTTCGAAATTTATCGGAAATTACAACTCCATAGAGTTTTGTCTGTGACACATCAGTTGCTTACTGAAGTCCGTATTGTAGCAAAATCGTTGGATGCGTGTTTTGCTCCGGATGGTTTCACGATTGATGTTACTTTTCACAGAAAAAACTTTGCACGTTTTACGCTGAGGTTTGATACGCTTCAAAAAATATTTGTTTATCCTGGTTTTTTAAATCCGTCTTTGAGCTTATACAACTGTTTGAAGACAAGATCATCCGTAAAGAGGAACATTATGGACGAGCAGAGAGTCTTTTACGATTTCACGTATCTTAACGATGCGCTTAACACCGGACTGGAGAAATTGTCTTATACTGGAAATCCTTATAGAAGGATGTAAACTTTTTGTATAAGGTAGATTTCTTCATTCCGAAGAAGGATACCGTTTATGTTAAAGGCCAACGAATTCCGTTTAACGTTACGTCGACTTGGTTATAGTTCAAGTGAACTAAGAAATCATCAGTTGTGGACACATCCGGATTTGGATGTTCCTATTCTGCTTCCACGTAGCGCTAAAATGGGTTTTCGATACGAAAACGATTGCAAAAAGAAGATCAAATATGTAAAGAAACTTTTAGAAGAAAAAGCCAATAAGTCGGTGTGTTGTTATTACGAGACACAACAAAGAAACGCGTGTCCTCAACACGTACGAGGTAGAAATGCGAGTAGAAAAACTGTCAAGTCTTGTTGATTACATTATCGATCAATCGGCTGTTCAAGATGAGCAAAAGGAGTATGCTCTTTCATTCATACGTTTTATTACCATCAATGTAACATTTGGAAAAGATCTCAAGCATCTGCAAGATCTCATGTTTTGTCACTTCTATACACCGGTAAACAAATTGCTTAAAGATGATACATCGGTGTCGTGTCTGGTTGATACAGATCCGAATATGAAGTGTCATAGAAACATAGGTTTTGTCTGTACGGCACGAGACGAAAGTTTTAAACCTATTCCTCTTGGTATCAGGGAACATGAAAGTTTTGCTTTTACACTTCCTTTAACGCCAAGACTTTTTAAACGATTGCAAAAAGAATGTAGTGAATACGAACTGCGTTCTTTTAGAGATTCGTTTGATGTGAAGAACGGTGATCCACGTAATGAATTTTCCAACAATGCGTTACGGTATTTGCATTTTCCTAAAATGACCTTGTTTGGAAATTACAATTGCAATCTTCTTGTTGATATTAAAGAAGACCAAGAATACTTGAACATTTTGTTGGATGTTCTTCCTCAGATAAAAAATTATAAAACACTTGAGAGGTGTTATGATAAAATCGTAAATCATTTATCGTTTGCTTGTTTCAAATTTCCTTTGGTTATAGAACTATAGTTACGGATTGTTCACTAGACGGTATGAAGGATGCGTCCACATGGCACATAAAGTTTTTCCTATTTTGTTTAGTGCATTATCCGTTTTGTGTACGGTGCCCCAAAATCCGGGCACCGTACATCACAATAAGGCTTTGTATTATACCAAAGATCATTTTGGTAACTTTGTGGAATTTGATGAAAAAGATGTCGTTGTGATTGACAATAATGGGATGTCTCTTGTCGTTAAGTTTGACCAAAACTTTCGAGTTACGTTTATCCCGATTTGGACAAGAAGTCTTGATAACGTTCAATAAGCTCGAAATATCTTAGTTATTCGTATTTTGTCATTTGAAAAAAAAAACTTAGTGAATTTGGGTAGTATACTGCTTCGTAAAAATTTTGTGTAATTATTGAAATTCACAACATATCTTTTGACCCAGATAACAACCATGTAACCCTGTATAGTCAGGTGACACAGGTATCTTGTTGAAAGAAAAATTTGGTGTCTTGATAAATCAAATATGTGATTTTCAAACTTAATATTGCGATAAACAAAACCCGCTAATGGTGAGTTTGGTGAACTCAATGAGGTGTATGATCGTGGAAAATTTAGTAGATAGTCGGAACAACATATTGTCAAAGAATTTGGTAGGGATTAAAATAAGAATAAAAGTAAAAAACTTAGTGAAGATACGTATTGCAACGTTGTGAGTCATTAATTTAGTGTAAATAATAAGTAAAACCTATGTTTTTAAAATTTAGTATAGAAAAAAAAAAGAGCATACCGCAGCACAATTTACAAAAAGTAGGCAACAACTCTTATAACAGGAAGTTTGTTATTTTAACCCTGTAACTCAGTGACAGGTGTTCGCTGATATCTTGTTGTTTTGAAAACTTAGTGAACTTGAGCAGTAACGTTTCAACAGGAAATTTGTTTATGGTGCACAATAAACCTAAAGTGTGGTAACTTATTACCGTATATTACCAATCTAAAGGGAAAGGAGTTTCGTACATGTCTTCTAAAGAATCCGACAACGGTGAAGTTGGTGTGGTACACAATGTAACAAGTGATGAAGAGAAACGATTGTCACACGATCAGCTTGTTGATGAATGTATTGACAAAAGTTTTGACCAGTTTGATGAAATTTATAAATTACTTGCCTGAGGTTAACTATGTGTTCCGTGTTAACAATAAACGATATCATCTATATTCATGATCGTGTGATACTGCGCTATGGTGGAGCTACGGGATTGAGAGATTCCACACTTCTTCAATCTGCTGTAGGGCGAATAGATACCGGATATTACAACCACATTTTGGAAACTGGAGCAGCTCTTTTTGAAAGTATCTTTTTTAATCATCCTTTCGTTGATGGTAATAAACGAACGGCATTTTGTTCGTTCCATGTGTTTTTACAATTAAACGGACACGATTTACGTATTCATCCCGATCGGTTGTATTTGAAAATAAACGCATGGTCTAAAGAGCATGGTTTGTTTAAAGATGCCAATGATTTCTTTGCAAACTTTCTCGTGTAATCTTTATTTTTAAAGGACACCTTATGATTTTTAAAGCAATGATGCATAACGGAAGACCGTGTTTTCAAGCGGTACAACCTGTTGATCCTGAACCGTGGGCAGCGATTCCAGCAGCTGAACGTATCGCCATGTTCCAGTATCGGGAAGACATATCTAAAGATAATGAAGTTCGTGCGTTATCAGATCTTCCTGAAATGTATGATCCATATGCAGAACAAAGAGAACAACTTACCATGCTCATCACATCACTTGAGGATTTGATGAAAGTAAGAATTGCGCATGGTAATAGACTATACGCTTCCGTTATTCGAGCACTTGGCTTTAAACCTGGTGAAAAGATTTATACGAACAAAGTTCCGGAAATGACCAGTGATGATATTTTACCGGAATCTGAAGAAACTGTGGAACTTATCGAATCTCGTACTGAAGAACAAGACAACGAGAGAGAGAAAGACAACGTTGATGTTGGTAAAATTATTGAAGAACTTAAATACGAATTCAAGCGTGTTACCGACCGTATTGTTTGTTCTTTGTTAAATCAAACAGCAATCACCAATATCAAAAAAGCCAAGCTTGATATCAATGAGATTGCATCAATAGCTCTCAGTAGTTCAGGAACAAAAAAGCTTGCTGAAATTTTAAGAACATCAGAGGATATCAAATACATCAAAAATCCCAGTGTGTATGCTACGGTGAAGTATTACGTACAACTTCTTAACCAAGAAAAAGATCTTGAAAAACAATTAGAAGCTGTACTTCAACCATTTCCTGTGTATCGGTATTTCTTAAAACATGTAACCGGCATGGGTCCCAAGAGTTGTGCGGCTTTGCTTTCCAGAATCAACATCTACAAATGCAACAGTTCCGCATCAATGATTGCTTATTGCGGACTTGATGTTGGCCCTGATGGTCTTGGAAGAAACAATACCAAAATGCATTTGGTTCCTCGCGAGTACGTCAATAAAGCTGGAGAAGTTGCTGTAAAAGAATCTGTAACATATTCTCCATATCTGCAAGTGAAATTGCTTGGTGTATTCGCACCTGTATTTATGAAGTTGTCTCCGACGTATAAACGAGTCTATGACAACTACAAAATGCGTCTTTTAAATGAAGGGCGTCTTAAAATGTTCAAGCAGGTTATGAAGGATGGTAAACCGCAATTTGATCAAAACGGTCAGCCAAAATTAATGCCTGCGTATACACCAGCACACATGCATCGAATGGCTATCAGACACATGATGAAACATTTCATCATTGACTTGTATGTGAACTGGTGCGTTATCGAAGGTATTGTTCCAAAGACGCCATATATTCAAGAAAAACTTGGCATGCAAGCCAAAGTGCGTTGTCTTGTTCCTCACAGATACAAGACAAACAAGTTTAACATGGTTCTTTGTTATTATGACGAAGGACTTCTTGATGTCATGAAACACTCGATTGCTCTTATGAAGAGAATCGAAAAATCAGTGTCTCCTGTACGTTTTGAATTAGAGGACAGTGAGATATATGAAGCGGAGGAACAAGAAAAACAACAAAGAGCTGCTGATGCCGCACGAATGAAAGATATTGTTGCAAAAGAAAAACCGTTGCAAAAATTAAACAACAAACAACCATTTGAAACAGGTGGTCGAATTGTTTTAGGCCCTATCTTTATGCAAAAAGGCAAATAACCTATAACCTTAGGTATAGGGAATATTTTTGATTCCCTATACCTGACACGATCTTCGCAGGTCGCGAAACGTATCTTATTTATTCTTAAGTTTTATTTTCTTATGTTGAGATTAGTACCCTGCCTGAATATAACGTAATATTTCGGAATTTGGTAATGGTATAATAAAAATAAATCCTTAAACTTAGTGTAATGTGATAGGTAATGATCCGTGTAAATTTATTCATCAATCGTATAAACGTGTAATTAAAAAGTTTATTGATAGTTTTTCTAACATCAATGCAAGAGTTTGTTTTTATAGTAACATATAACACTTTGGCAGGTGTCCAGAGTTATCTTATTTATCGAAAAATTTAGTTTGATGGTCGTAGTAAATCTCTATACCGAAATTGAGTGTACAAAAAAGAAATCTAAAACAAGAAAATTTAGTGGTTTTAACGAGATCAATCTGAACATATGTAATTTAGTACGAAATGAGGTGATATATCTACCATCAGTTAATTTAGTATGACAGTGAGAAACGTGTACAATGATAAATTTATTTAAAGTAGGCAACACTTTAAAGATAGCAAGTTTTTTGTAATAGTTATATTACAACTTGTATAAAGCAAGATTGGTATTACAGTATTTTAATCTGCTAACAAGAAACTTTTAAAACAAGAAGAGAGTGATGTAAAATCACTCTCTTCTTCTGTAAGGAATTTTTATGTTGAATATTGGTGGTTTTAAAGCATCAAGTCTTATCAATTATCCGGGTTATGCTGCAGCAATTGTATTTACAAACGGGTGCAATATGCGATGTGCGTATTGTCATAACGGGAATCTTGCATTAGGAGAAGAACCAAGTATTTCAGAAGATGATATTCTTGATAAACTAAAACAAAATCTACGGTTTTGCAAAACCGTAGTTATTTCTGGTGGAGAACCAACTCTTCAAGGAGATGCTGTTTTAAATTTTTGTAAAAAATTAAAAGAGATTGGCATCACTCGTATTAAACTTGATACAAATGGAACTTTACCTGATGTCGTACATGCTTTGTTGAAACACAATCTTATCAATTATATCGCTATGGACATCAAATCTATAGACCATTATAACAATCGTAATGTTCAACGAACTATAGACTTGCTTTATCGAACAAGAAACACGATTCATAATCCTGATCGTTTTGATTTTGAATTCAGAACAACACTCGATAAAGGATATATAAAACCTGAAGATATCGAAACCATTCTAAGACATATCAGTTCTCATCACGTGACCTGGAAGGATGAACAAGAAGAATGTTGTACTCCGGTTTGGTATATTCAACAATGTAATATTCCTGAACCTCAGATATTGTCAATTGATAAAACGGTCTGTCCTTATACTGATGATGATATCGATATTGTTGTTAAGGAAGCAATTGATTTTCAGGTAGTCAATTTCAAATGGTTACCTATAAGACTTATAAGAAGAATCTCATATTAAAAATGATACGTACGATATCATGGAGAGGCAACGAGCCTCTCCATGATGTTACTCGTTTCATTTTAAACACTATATTACCATAATGTTGTTAACCTTTAACATATTTCAAGGAGTCAGTTTATGAAGGTACCATCATTATTTAAAACTGTAGAAGGTTGGATGCTTGCTATTGTTGTTGCATCACTTCTAGCTTTCTCCGGTTCATTATGGTTAAAAATAAATTACGGATATAATACCATACTGATGTCATGGCTTATTGAGGCTACAAAGAAAAACGAGGTCGTTGAGTTTAGAAGTCCGACAACTCTGACTATGCCTGAACTTGTGACAAAATTGCCTATGCCAAAACCTGTAGCTATCACGAAGAAAAGCACCATTACAGCTGAAACTGTGAATGGTAACAATAGTGTAACCTTAGAAGTTGATCCTAAACCGGATACGACAAAAGATGAAATAGCTGCAGCAATTACGGCAACATCAATTGCAAACGATACTCCAGTTGTTGATACTTCAAATGTTAAAAACGTATGTACTGAAGTACGGCTTAAGAAAAAGAATCGTTTGTACTCAGTTCGGTATGTCGATAAGCAATCATCAAACGGAAAGATACTTATCTGGAGTCATGAAGGAAAAAGAAAGCTTAATAAGAGAAGATTGTCAAGAACCGTGTATGCTGTTCTTGATAGAGTGACGTTTGTACCGACATCTACGAAAATCCACGACATGGTGATGGAAACAATAGCCACCGAATCAAACATGGGGTACTATGTCGTTCAAGTAGGTGGCCCTGCTCTTTCACTTTGTCAAATAGAACCAGGAACAGCTAAGGAGCTTGAAGCATGGGTTAAAGCGTACCACAAAGATGTGTATAAGGAAATCAAACAATTTTGGGAATATTCCAAATCAGATACGTACAACTATACAAACAATGTTCCTTACAACATTGCTTTATGTCTTGCCGTGTATTGGTGGAGAACAGGATATAATTTCTTGGATCTTTGCAATACGAGAGAATCAAGAGCAGCTACGTACAAGTTGACGTATAATTCTGTACTTGGTAAAAATTCAACCGAGCGATATATCGCCGATGCTGAGAGGTATCTCGATGACAAATGAACAAATGTTTGTTAATGCAAGTGCTCTTTCAGTGAGTGAAAAATTCACACACATCTTCAAAAGTGTTATGAATGAACGTCGATACAAAATAGATGATCTTGTTCGATTAACAGGATTATCCAAAAGAACTGTATATCGTGCGCTTGATCCTGAGGATACGACGACAACGTTTAAAACTATCACCAAACTTTGTGTAGCGCTTGATATTACGTTGACGTTATCTTTCTTCAAAAAACAAAACGATGAAAAATACACATTCACATGGTGCGCATGAAAATGAATGTTGATGTTGTCGTTATATTGGCAAATCTTTTACTTGGATGTACAATCATTTGTTGTGCATTTCTTTTCGCATTTACTTTTATGAGTATATGGAAAATAATAGGCAAAGCAAAAACCGTTGTTTTTCATAGAAACAAAAATCGAATAGGTGATACATGATTTTAAAAATCTTATTGATGTTTGCTGGAACAATATCCATTATTGTTGCTGTCTGGATAAGTTGTATCTTATTAGCAGATTGGATACGTAGTTCCACAACTGCAAAGAAAAACAGAAACAATGTCTTGTGGTGCTCTTTTGCTATTGCTACCTGCATCGCTATTCTTTCTTGCGGAGCGTTTACTTTATATGAAATAAGTTCGAAGTTGCATTGGTTAGCTAAGTAACAATGAAATATCCAGAGGGACACAATGTCCCTCTGGATGTAACAAAAGTCGTGTGATTTTTTTTTATCGACGAATTTTTAAAGAAGGTATTTGACAGCTTGTTTTTATAAAAGCTTCGTTTGCTATTTTCGTGTATCGTTCAATATTGAAATCAAAGAATTCTTCCATCTGAGCATCGTTTAAAACATAAGCATCGATTTCCGTTTGCCCATCATAAAGAGCGTGTACTGTTCTATGAAGTCCGTCAAGGATTTTATCGTTGTGCATGATAATAGGATATCGATCATATTCTGCAGCCAGAATTCTTTTTATATGTCCAACAATATTGTAAAGATTGACGGTTTCTTCTTTGACAACTTCACCATCTTTAATATGAAGTGTTTTCCAGCTTGAGCTTACATCCGTATTTTTAAGAACATCGACAGGAATTTCAATGCGTGTGGATGGGATGTTGATATATTCAAGATATTCGATAAGATCTTTAACAGCGTATCTTTTTTCTTTATATTTGAAAGTATGTTTTTCAAAATCCATACGAAACCTCCATGAGGTAATGATGTTATGATATTTTGAGACCTTTCATCCGCACAACATAAGGAGAACATTTTTATGTTATATGGTTTTCTTACTGATGATATTTTTATTAAAAAACAGAATTCCTATCTTGGTACGTTCGAAGCTCCGAATGTGTGTTTTTTAACAGAAAGAGTATCGAACTATTTTCATCAAAAAGGTGTTATTATTGATACAAGAACAGAACGTCTTACTTTCCAGAATAAAAAGATTACTGGAAATATGATGTTTTTCTTTGATAAGAGTAAGTACGAAACAAGTATTTTCGATGACATGGTTTCTGATCAAATCAAGATTTTCTTCAACATTCTTGAACGTGTATCTCTTGCTAATGGTGAAAATGTTCATGATATTGAACGTGATATTTTACAAGACAGTACTCTTCGAGAACATTACGTTGAAGATTCTTTGAAACTTGCAACAAAATCGGTAACAGCAACTATTCCTTATATCGATAGTTCGACAAAAAATGTCGAAATCCAAATGCCTTATTATTTTGACATTGAGTTGAATTTCCCTCCGAGTGAAAAAGAAGTTTTACGTGTATGGTTGAGTGTCGATTCATTTCTTCTTGATTATCCGTTATCTACTATTACTGATGTTATTTTGCCATGTGATCATTCTTATATTTTAAATCCGGATAAAGCTACTGGTGTTATTGATATGCTTATCAAAAGCAATCAATTCAGTTTTAAAGAACTTGATGATCCTGTTAAAACTGGCGATCATTCCGGATTTTTCACGTACAATACGAAATACCTTGTCAAATCGTCGCATGATGTTAATATGCTTCCGTTTGGTATTTTGTACCAAGGTGCTAAACCGACATCTCTTGAAATCAGAAAAGCTATTCGTGACAAACTTCTTGGTTACGGTACAGCATCAAAAGAAGTATGGGAAACTATTTTACCGGATTTATTCGTAACAGGACAGTTTTTTCTGATTCCTTTGTGGAACAATACAACACTTCGTCCTGAAAAAGAAATGTACCCAAGCATTTGTGATATCAAAAAAATCACACAAGTAATGCCTGTGGTATTTCCTAATATGGAAGAATCGTTTATTGAACAATATCAAGAAATTATTGTCATTGGACAAAGTGAAATCTTTATTACGACTATTCCTGATCCTTTGAATGAAAAAGAATTTTCTATTCAAGAAATTCATCCCACATATCAATACCACATGCAACAAGATCCTGCATTTATTTATCAAGAATCGAAAACACGTGAATTTAATACAAGACTAAACAGATGCATGGCCGTGGCTCAAGGTGAGTCCACAGTCACAGATGTCATCAGAAATGAATTTGATGGACTGATTTATCTTTCTTTTGTTGCGAGTGGTATCGAATACCACATGCTTACTGAAGAAAGTTATAATGAGTTGTTTTCTTCATAGATAGAAAAAGGAATCGTTATACATGTTTACATCGCCTAATTGGGTTACTACAGGTAGTGGAAGCGGTGAAGGAGGTGGTGGCATCACCTCCGCAGAAGTCACTGCTATTGTTGATGCAAAACTTAAACCAGTTTCCAATAAGGTAACGACACTTGAAACAAGTGTTACGAGTTTATCTTCTGAAGTAACTGCTTTAACAACAACTGTTAATGAACATATCTCTAATAAAAATAACCCGCATGGCGTAACACCTGCTCAGATAGGTGCAGCCAC
>OIAX01000042.1_pt1 | contig 62019 bp, 91 predicted proteins | sample 1580821 | NCBI WGS metagenome assembly OIAX01 (sample SAMEA3882524, study PRJEB24775) | human gut metagenome | biome: human-associated habitat; feature: intestine environment; material: feces | place: Netherlands | collected 2009/2010 | reverse complement strand
CAATGATGAAAACTTTGGCAGCTTTGGAAGTGAGCTTAATATGTGGAAGTTCTATAACTTGCTTACAGGAGCTAACAAGTCAAGCTATATTGATTCGTTCTTAGACCGTTCTTTGAATGCCACTGAAATGGCAGTTGGAATCAATGCGGCTTTACATGGGGATGAGCGTTACAAATGGTTCATTGATTAAATGGGCTTTATTGATTGAGAGAGGAAAGGGCAGCCATTCAGTTAGTTGTCCTTTCTTTATGTTTAATAATTAACTATTTATATTTGCAAGTACGCAAATAAGTACATACCTTTGCGTTATAGAAAGGAGAACTTATGAGAACAGCCAATTACACAGATTTAAGAGCCAACCTTAAAGGTTATATTGACTCAGTTATTGACGATTGCGACACAGTGGTTATCAATCGTGGCAATGGCACAGGAGTAGTAATGATTTCTTTGGAAGAATACAATTCTTTAAAGGAAACTGAATATATTATGTCCTCTGAACAGACCATGAATGATATTCGTAAAGGAGAAGAAGACTTAAAGGCAGGCAGAGGAATAGAAGTAAATTTGGATGAACTATGAAACTGATATTTACTCCTGTTGCACAAGAGCATTGGAACTATTGGAAGAAGAATGACCCCAATATAGCTAAGCGCATAAAGAAACTGCTTGCTGATATATTGGAACATCCTTACAGTGGAATAGGCAAGCCCGAACCTCTCAAATATGAATTGGCAGGTAAATGGTCAAGACGAATTAATTCAGAGCATAGACTTATTTATTCTGTGCATAATGATATGATAGAGGTTTATATATTCTCCATGAAATATCACTATTCCAAGAAGTAACTACATTATCATATACCATTAATTAAAAGGACATCTATTAAGTTAGGTGTCCTTTCTTTATTTCTACCAACCTATTAATTTTATATAAAATGTTTCTTATTCAGATGGAAGCAAAGCATCGTAAGACATCCCCCAATGTTCTGCCAGGCGTTCCGCTTCCTGGCGGGTAAGATGAATGATTGCCCCATGTTTGGGAGAAGTAAAGTTAGTAGTCCTCATCACTCCTTGGTTAAACTGTCCCAAAGGAGTGAAATGTACGAAGTCGGAAGTTTCACTGAATCCGAAATTATGAACCTTCTGCCCGTACACATCATACATCAACACCCATCTATCCTCACCAATGCGTTTCCACAAATTCGGAGCTTCGCACGCCGTGGGTTCAGGATCATACCAACGGGCATTATACTCGTAATCACTGTTTACCCTATCCGAAACAGCCTGCTTGATACCGGCGCCCCCATCGTGCGAAACGTAAAACATGTGATATTTATCTTCTATACGGGTAATATCCGCATCGATAGCAGAAATCTTCTCATCGGGATATTGAAAAAGAAGCTGAGGTAAAGTTTCCAACTTATCAAAGTCGTCATTGACATATACATAATAAAGTTTGTTCGCTTCATTCTTAAAGCGCATGGTGAAATACATCATCAACTTTCCTTTTTTATCATCATAGGTCACTTCAGGAGCCCAAGCGCAACCTACCTCACTGTAAGCAGCAGATAATTTGTCAAAGCGCAGATTAGTACGCTTCCAGTGAATCAGATCCCAAGATTTCATCAATACCAGCCCCCGGTTGTTACCCCATCCGTACTCTTTTCCATCGCGTTCCCATTCTGTATCACGATATCCGTCACGCTGCGCATAAATATGCAAATCGGTCATCGACAGATAGAATGCTCCATCCGGACCACGGAAGATATGCGGATCGCGGATACCTTTCTGTTCAGCTATCGTATCTCCGGCTATGACGGGCTTTCCTTCGTTCAAGGCGGTAAAAGTGTAGCCGTCGGGACTGATTGCCATGTGAAGTCCATGGTCCTCGTCTTTGTGGAAGACCATCAGATAGGCGCTCATATCTTTCTCTCGCGGAACTGCATTCCGATAACGGAAGCGGCTGAAACCCGAACTTCCTTTTCCAGCGGAAAACAGACCAACACGCAAAGCATAAAAACCACCATAATTATTGTGATGCAAGGAGGAAACATCCATATCACTGGCAAGGACAGTCCATTCTTCCCCGTCTTTACTCACCTCGACGGACAGACGGTTACCGCAATTGTGCAGTCTGGCAAAGAAATGTTTCCCAATACGATTGGGAAGTTCCGTCTTGTGCTCCGCATTCCGGTAAATATAGAATCTCTTTCCATCGGAAACGACTCCGGCATAAGCCTTTTCATTATAATACAGGATAAGCCCGGCCACATTTCCATTCCCTGTCCGGATTTCCACTTGTGTTTCGTAATTTTTGTCTTCAGCGGTGGTCAACAACACCCGTCCGTCGGCAGAAGTCCGACCTTTGGCCTTCATCCGCCACCGCCCATTCCAAATAGAGCGAATAGCAAAATAATCCAGACAAAATCGTTGCCGAATCCATTACCAAATCCATAACCTCCAAAAGGTCCGTATTCAAGATTTGGTCTTGTTACAGCCGCGATATCAGCCGGTGACATTCCATCTGCCATAGTTGTACCTCTTTCTTTTAAGTGTATTACCTGTCTCGTTCACGCCTAAAAGACTAAACGGAATATCACGCATAATGCGGTAAATTATTGAATCCTCAATCCGAATTGATTTGCAGTTTGAGTGATGTTTTGGTTCCTGCTTTGATACAGGTTCCTCATAAATTGTTCCTTTTCTTGTGGGGTAGATTTACTCTGTAATTGTTGCAGAGCATTTATAAGTCCTTGGTTTCCTCCTGCCATTTGTTGTGCAACGGCGAAAGGATTCTTTGCCTGTTGAAGTTTGGCCATCATTTGAAATATAGGATTATTCATCATTGTTGGCCTTCTTTCTTAATTTTAGGCTGATTATTAGGAACTAAAACTTTATAAATATCGTCAACTTTGTTAGTCAATTTTCTTAAATCATTTTGAAAATCTACGGTAGGTTTAATCTGTTCTTTAGAAAGTTTTATTTGTTGTTCCTGTGGTTTCAAAGTAAAAGTAATCAATGGGGCCGCTCCTGTCTGGTCAAGTTGTTTCATGTATATTTCTGTAGTCGCTCTATTAAAGAAGAAAATAGGATTACCAGACAAATCAGCCGGAGTTGCATTTGCTTCCTCGATGTTTGAAACCGGTTGAATTTTCCAACCCATTTGAGAATTTAGAGCTTGTTGAACATTCTGACTAAAATATTGAGGATGTTGGTTTACTAATTGCTCTATCCTCTGTTGTGGATTCATCATTAGGTTGGAGTTGGGGTAAATTGGGGTATTAAACATTTCTTTCCTCCTAATGATTTTATTATATAAAATTAACCCTTCACTTGCAAATAAAATGAAGGGTTTTATTAAATCTATCGAATTATATTTACTTTCTATCTCATTATCGAAATTATATACGAGCTAAATACCATCGTACTTTGGTTCTTATGAAATCGCCAATTTTATCTTTTTGAATCCAAGGATAAGGTGGTAAATAAATAATATCTATTTTACCATATGAAGTTGTTTTTGGATGAGTTTGACCAAATTCATAATGTGTTAGAACTGTTTGTGGTGTAACTTTAATACCATAAAGTTTACATAATTCAGCAACCTTTTTCCAACAAGCTTCACATTGAATGGCAGTAAGCGGGTAGTTGGTTGATAAAGGTTTACCCGCCACATATCCATTCATCCCGCACATTGAAATACCAATCGAACCAGTATTTCCTCCTCCACAATGAGCGGCATAGACACCATCAGTACAATTTTCATTGGCCTGTGGCCTATGTTTCCCCTCTACTATAACTCCATCCTTGTTGACAAGGTAATGATAATGCTGATAATCCGTATTATTAGGCTGGCCGGTTCCTGCCGTCCAATGTATAATAATTCTTTTTAACATATTATTTCGCCTTTATATTTAATGCTTGACAAATTAAATCAACTTTTCCATCTAAACCAGCTAATAATGAATGGTCTGTTGCAATAGTTTTATATATTTCTGCTCTACATTTTTCGCATTTATCGTGAGTAACATATTTTTGGCTTATAATCCAATCAATTGCTTTGAATATTCCCACGATGCCTCCTATTCCAAGAAGAGCGAAAAATCCATATACATATACCATAACTTGTTCAAAATTAGGCATTTTTCCATCCTCCTACAATTTTTTGATAATTGTCAACGGAATGTTTAATTGCCCATCTTGAAAGAGCATTTGTTCCGCCTGTTTGACATAATTTTTCTAAAACAATGGTGGACAAGTATCTATCATTATTGATATATGCGTGGTTTTCACATAAAGTATCATGAATCATAGATGCTATAAGAAATCTCGGGTCTGTTTTAGGCCCGATTAGACGCCAACAAATTCTTGGTATAGACGCACCATCCCAAGTGTAATCTGCCGGAACAACGAAATTATAAGTATATATTTTATCTTTGCCTTTTGGACTATACAGAATTTGAACACCTATTTCTTCTATATTTATAAAAGGTTTTTCAAGTTTTTCTTTCTTTTGTTCTTCTGTATCGCCAGGACAAGGGTACCTAAAATCCACATGAGGATTTTTAGTGAACAAAATAGCGAGCTCGTCATTTTTGAAATACGGTATGCTATTTGTCGGAAGTACCATTTTCTTTTACCTTTCCATTTACTTGTATGATAATGCACCATTTATTTTGGTGAATACCTTGTTTGTGTGTGCTTTCTGTTGCCGGTTGTTTTTGAATGGCAATAGTTGCGGTATTGTTTTCTGCTTCTTGTGCCGGTTGTTGTACTTCTTCGGCAAAAACAGGAATACCTAATAATAGAATTGCTAAAATAACAATTAAGTTTTTCATATTACTGTCCTTTCTTTTGCTTCACTGCGTACTACTTTTTTAATACCATTTTGAAAATATATAAGTTTTGATTTTATCCAATTACGGACAATGTCGGATACATAGTATAATTTTGTTTTATCTACTTTATCTGTATAGATTTCAATGTTCTTATTTCTAAATATACCATAATCGCATTGACCGTAATGTGTAAATTTTGTTCCTTTATAGATTCCAAAAGTTGGACTATTCTTCGGTATCGGTTGAACCTTCATCTTCTTCCTCAGCTGGTTGTTCTTCTACTTCTTCTTCAACTGCAGGCTCTTGTTCTGGCTCTTCTGTAGGACCTGAAAAATCTCTTATTTTAACTTGTAAACATTCTGCAATAAATTGAGGTGTTACAGGTTGATTTAAGATTTGTAGGCTTATCATATACTCGTCTGTAAGTTCATTTGTAAAGTCTGGTAAACTATATGCGACCGGAAGTACAACCGGTGTATTTGATTGTAATGCAATAGCAAAAAGAGGAAGGTCGTTGTTTAGAAAATCATCTTTTGTTCCGTCTGCCAAAGTTGGTTTTCTACGAATCCAACCTAAAGAAGTTTCAAAAAATTCTTTCTTAAAACCTTGTTCTCTAATTGCTACTTGAGCATCAACCCATTCTTGGTCAACTACAATTAAATCAGTAATCTTGTCATATTTGTATTTGTCTTCGTGTGCTAAATAATCATAATAAAGTGTTTCAGGTACCGAATAACTTTTTACGGTGCTTGAGTCTTTTCTTTGATTACTTGCGTTGATAATTTTTCCGTTTTCTACATTAAGATAATAGGCCATTTTATTTCTCCTTTATTCTAAATACCATGCGTTGCCCTTTCTCTTGAAAGTGGCTTTGAAAGGGAAGTTTTCTGTGTCAATTTGTTCTAACTGCCCTCTAATTATTTTACTTCTCGTAAATGTAACAAACAATTCGTCTGGTTTTTCAGCATAAACGAATTGTATTTTCTGAGAATCTTGTCCATCTATTTTACAAGGCTTCCAAGCGGTTATAATAACTGTTTTATCGAACATTGTCAATATTGAAATCTTTTTACCTGTAACAGGCAAATCAGGTTTTGGTCCTACTTGCTTAAATTCTTTAATTGTCATGTCTTTTATTAAATTGTCCAAATCCAAGCTCCTTATTAAATTGTAGGTGTAACAATGCACCGCATAACCTTTATATGAATTTATTGTTGATAACTTTTGTAGAAATGGTCTATTGTCTTTGCCCTTTCTAATTCTGTTTACAGCTTGTTTGAATTTCAAGGCGGTTCTTTTTCTGAGAATTGTATATCCTCTAAAATGCCTGTATCCAAGAAAATCAATGCCTTGTTTTATGTGGAAGACTTCACTATAACTCATTGTCTGTTTTAGTTCTAAATCAACGAATTGGTGAATTTCTTTTTGTATTGCAAAAAGTTCCTCCTTGCTATTAGATAGTATAACACAATCATCGCAATATCTACAATAGTTTTTGACTTTTAATTTATGTTTTAGTAACTTATCTAATTTATTTAGATAAATATTACCAAACAATTGGCTGGTGAGATTACCTATTGGACAGTTTTTACCACCTTTGACTGAAAATACAATATTCTTGATAATTCTTAACAATTTTACATCTTTAATTTTTCTACAAATTTCATCATATAAAACTTGTTGGTCAACTGTCGGATAAAACTTCTTAACATCTGTTTTTAGACAATAGTCATTTGTCATTATCAATTTACGAACTCTATTACTTCCTTTTATTTGCCCACGGCCGCTGATACAACCGTAGGTGTGTTCTATAAAACCTTTAACAAATAAGGGCTCTATAACATTGTTCAATGCGTGTTGAACAATACGGTCTTCTAAAGGAAGTATATAAATAAGTCTGTGTTTACCATTTTCACAGATTCGTTTCTTTTCATATTTAGAAGTTTTGAATTCACCACGAATTACTTTTTGTCTTAGATTTTCAAGGTTCTGTTCTAAATTTTGTTTGAATTTTCGTACATCAGTTCGGTTACCTCGCCCGATAGAAGTTTTATGCCAAGCAAGGCGGAAATTTTCTTTAGATATAAACTTGTCCCATAAATTACCATATCGCTTTGGCATATTCTATCCTTAAAAGAAAATGAAAAGGCCAGAATTTTCACATATTGCTACTCAAACCGACCTCTTCCCGTATTGTTTTCTCGCCATTTCTGACGAAGGATTTAGGCCCCAGCTTGCATTATATAAAAAGATTTCTTTATTCTATGCAATATCCACACCGCGAGCCCCATTATTCGCATTCGAATTCAACAGGTTATTGTTCGAATTACGGGACCACGAACCACAGTTCGATGAGTTATCGTAATTGCCACCAAGTTTCAACACGGTAGGGCCTTAACCCTTTATTATTTAATTTGAAATGTACGAATTTTGTTTGTTGTCGAATGCTTTATGATTTTAGCATTTTGATGGTTGTATGTGTGTTGTGGTCCATCCTCAAGGCTTTCGCCTTTTCGGAAGGAGGTTATGCGTGTTGGCGTTCTATGTGCAAGCTCACACCGCGAGCCCCAGCATCCGCATGCGAATTCAACAGGTTATTGTGCGAAGTACGGGACCACGAACCACAGTTCGATGAGTCACCGTAATGGCCACCAAGTTTCACCACATAAGGAACACCATAAGTTCCACCACGATTAGTATCTGCATAAGTATTCCAATTTGATGAACCTGTTGCTGATGGGTCTCTGCTTATTTGCCATAAGTAACCGCAACAACATTCAATGAAGAATCCAGATATCATTCTCTTACCGGCAGTATCTAAATATCCACCAGTTAGTCTTCCTGACGGAATTGCCGCCCCTTGTATTGCAGTTTTTTGGTTAGAGCCTTCAGCAAGTATCATAAATTCATCATGACTTGGTGCCATTTTACCAACCTTAGCCAAATCACTAAACATCAACTGATATTGTCTGTTGCTTGTTATAGTTCCTTGGTAAGAAGAAGCAGTTGAAGTTCCTGTTCCTGACATTAAATAAATATCACACCAGAATTTATGGCTTCCCCAATTTACTAAGGCTTGTCCTTTGTTTCCTGTTTTAGCCATTGACTTAAAGGCTTGAGTCCAAGATGAATTAGGTATAAAGTAACCTGCATTATAACCTATTGCCGGGTGGTTTGCCCACATATCAGTATCAACAAGTGCCGGAGCATTTGAAGATGTAACACCTACGCATAATGTATGAGCCCCGCCTATTTGTACTGTGTTTGTTGTATTACCAGAAACAGGAGCTGATTCATTAAGTGATGCTACCAAGTTTCCAAGGTTATCTATATAGAAATAATAGTCTCTACCATTTGTAACAGAACCTGTATCAAGTATTTCTGAAATTGGTTTTACTAAATCATTTTCTGTATAAAAATATTCACCATTTTTCTTTCTTATTGCAGTTCCACCTTTTATGGTTACATATTGTTTATCTGCTAAAATAAAATCAGGTGTTTTGTATTCAAAATCTCTATCAGCATACCATATAATATTTGCTTTTTTAGGTAATTGATTTAGACATTGAGTTGTATTAGCTAATGATTCATCATCACTTCCTGTTGCTAATTGTACCATAGGACGGAGTTCTATGATATTTGTAGCATTATCAAGGTCAGCAACAACACCTGATTTAGTTGGGTCAGTAGTAATACCAATAGTTTTACCGCTTAATGCACCATTAGCACCGTATGCTGCACCTACGTTTGTCCCATAACTTTGCAACCTAGGACCTAAAGCGTTTGAGCCATAATCTGCTAAACCTGCATTATTTGTACCATCGGTAAGACCTATCGTCATACCATTACCAACAACAGGAGCAGTACCATTATGAATAAGTTTTGTGTTCAACTTAGGCACCTTGAACTTTTGATTTGTGGTATCTAAACCAAAATAATTACAAGTTCCGCCTGTTCTTGTTAATTCTGCTTCATAGTCTGCATAAGTTAATGCCGGTAAAGAACCCGCAACAAGTAAATCATACGGGTTTGTCCCACCTGTAAAATCTGCGGCATTGTATTCAGCACCGTTGCAATCAAAAGCACCATTGAGTGAATCGTCTGTTCTGTAAGTCCAGAAAATGTCGCCTACATTTCTACCTACTGCTCCTTTGTTTTCCATTAAGTAAAAACAGTCTTGAGTTGAATCATAGCGAAGATTTACAACCCAACCTTGAGGAATTGTTCCTGTTGTAATTGCTTGATTCTTAAGTGTTTTAATTTGTTTAGCACCTAAACCATTTACATTGACATAAGAGTCGCCTGAGTTTGCTGAAACAGACTTGAAGACAACTTCCATACCATTAAAATAGTTTGTTGGTGCAACATTCTGAGATTCATCTGAAAATTCTATAGGACTTAATGTGTAAGTGCTATTAGAGTAATCAGAATTTTGATAAAAAGACCCGTTTGCGGCATATACAGGCATAAGATTCATGAGTGTGTTAATTCCTTGCCCTATTTTATTCATATGAGCAGGAAGGACAGTCTCATTTTCTTGCCAGTTTACCTTTTGGTCTGCAACTAAATTTGATGACATTATACATCCTCCTTCAATTTAAGTGTGTGTACCATTCTAACTGTATCCGGCACCGGAATATAGACATTTGCATTTTCTAACACATTTTCGTCTGTGTCTAAAATTTTAACATTTGTTATATTCTGAACCTGACTTCTTGTAACATCATAAGCCAGTCTAATTGTATCTAAACTGACTGTCTTATTGTAATCTTCAATTACTATATCGATTTCATTATTTAAGCGAGCCTTATAGAATTTCCATTTATATTGCTCTAAAGTGAAATCAAATAGTGGTTGCTCTAAACTGTTGACACTCGCCATTTTTACGATATCTCCTTGTTGTCTTGTAAATGGTTCTGCTCCCAATTTCCAATTTCCATCAAGTGTATAATTGTAAACAGTACCACCATCTATACTGAAAAATGGTCTTAAGCCTAATGCCCAAGTTCCATCTAATTTATAATTCCATATAAGTCTTTGAGCATATATGGTTTCATTTATGTTTAATTGTTTAGAAACTCGTGGTGTGTTTAAGAATATCATATTACAAGGTTTAATTAAAGTCAAGCTCACCTGAATTTCATGATACCATAAACTGTCCTCTGACGAACTTTCTAAAGTAATTAGGTAATCGTTATTGTTTACTTGTAAATCGTATTTCCCTACCCCAAAAAACCTATCAAGCATTTGTCTTAAATACCAATAAGTATAAGGAGGTCTCAAGCTCTTCATTCTTGAAAGAACCCTTTGTTGGCGAAATTCAAGACTTTCTGTGGTCGGGTCCGCTACAATATGAAATATATCTTCATAATAACCAATTGCTTTTAAGCTACATTTTTGAATAAATTGGTCGTTCAAAGCCGTTTCAATTGTATCGTTATATTTATTGATTTCAATTGATAATGCTTCTTGTTCTGTTTCCGCCTCTACGATATCTTTATAACATAAAGGTAGATATTCTTTTAAGTCAACCTTATCCATCTATGTTAATTTCTCCTATAATCGGAAGTTGTTGTTTTACAGAATCTTCCTGTAAAATAATATCTTCTTCAAGTTCATTTATTGTGCAACTTGTGATATTTTTAACACCTGCACTATTTAATATCGTACTTTTAACTCTTTCGTAAATTATTTCTAATGAATATTCATTTAAGTCTGTAGCTTCTGCCCATTTTTTACGAAGTGATAAAAAGTATGATTGTAAATTAGTTTTAATGCCTGGTATTACTTGTTGAAGTGTTCTTCCATTTTCTACTTCAATTTCTGCGTCAATGTTTACTGTATAATCTTCAGGGCCTACAATGGTTACAACATGACCAATTGGTGCGGTTCCTAAACCTTTACCCGCATACTCATCATTATAATGAGGGTCGACAGCTTTCTGTACCTCATTTATTAGTGTTTGACTTGGTCTGTCGTATTCTGAATTTATAAAACTTATTTTAACGGTTCCGCCACCATCCCAGACAGGATAAATTTGACAAGTGCCGACACCGTCTAAATTTGTTACAAATTCTCTGTATTCTGTAATATTACCTCCGAATGCTTTTTGATTTACAACATCAAAATATTCCTGTCTTAAATCTTCAATATCTTGTTCCGCTTCACCAGGAATTAAAACATCTGACAATGTAGCAGTGGCCAAACCTTGTAAATTATAAACAGGAACAATTTCACCAAAGTATTGATTACCTATCTCGCCAACTTCATTACAAGTTAGTATATAGGAACCTGGTACTGTTTCTCCGTCTACTGTATAGACTTCTGTTACTGTGAAATTTACTAAATTAGTCTCATCAACTGTTGAAAATTCTGTTCCAATAGTTACGGCATAAGGACCGCCCTGCCCGTTTGTAAAAACACCAAGTCTTTTAGCATAAGTGGCAGGGTCTCTTCTAATTCCTTGTTCTTCGCAACGCATTTCCAAATAAGGTGATGGAGCTGAGGCGGCAAAACAATTTAATATCATTGATTGAATATACATATAAGCAATGGCCAATTCAATACAAAGAGGAGCACCACTATCCCAAATAATAGAACCTTCTCTTTTATCCACATCATTTCGGACATTACCTAAATATCTGGCTAAAATGTATTCATAATCCTGTTCGTCTATATAGTCTGGTACTTCAGGTATATTACTTGCCATAATTTATCTCCTTTGTAATTCCTTGTATCATACCCTCTGTCGTATCAACATCAAAGGTAATTAAACAACTATCAATTTCTTGTTGTTCTACGATTAAGTTTTGTATAGCATTTATTCTGTCATCTTGTAACAAACAATCTTCAATATATGACTGAATATTAGTTTGTATGTAGTCTAAATCCTGGCCTATGAAAGGTTCCATATCTAAACCGTAAAGCCAACCATAAATTTCATACCCTAATTTTTCAGTGTCTAATGCTTTATATATTGCCTGTATAACTGACTCTTTACCATCAATCATAGAAGAGATATGTCCTGTTTTAGAATTGATATAATATGTTAATCCTGTTTGTGGCATAATCTCCTCCTGACTAATTATAGCATAAATTTTCAAATTTAACTACGGTACATCTTATTTTGATTAAGAAATTCCGCCATTTGTTTACTTGATTTTGTGAAACTTAACTTTTTAAGGGAATTTGAGACAGCCTTGGTATCTTTGCTTGTTATTTTAGCGAGGCCAAACATATTATTAAGGATACCAAATCTACCGCCTAAATCTTGTAATGAACCCTTTATTTTCCAAGCCTTTAATACTCCATCAAATATTAAATACCTTGCACCATTATAGGTTGCAAACGCCCATACTAAAGACTTTGAAACAACCGGATAACATTGTTTAGCCCACTTCCAAAAATCTTTAATATTTCTAATTTGCTTAAACTTAATACTATCAGATACTTTTATTGAACCCTCATCAACTACTGCACCCTTGGTATCAAGTAATTTTGGACCTATTTTAGTCCATTTTACAAGCGAAATTTCATAACTATAATCACCATTATTTTCAGGTTCCGCACCGAAAGTATCAAGTGTCACCTTTGTAGCTGGTAAATTACCACCGTCATAAAAAGTCATCGAAACCGTAAATGGTTCTTCTGTTTGTGTAAGTGTTTCAAATACTTTAATATAAACTTCAGGTGAAGCATTAGTTTTCTTTATACTATTGAAAGCATCTTGAGCAAAACCTTTAACAGTATCTACATAATTCTTTAATGAACCCCACGAAAGATTTCTAACAGATGTACTTAAATAAGGTGCTTGAGTATCATAAGGAAAAAAGCTCTCCCACCTAAATTGTTTAGCTTTTTGATATTTTGGTAATACAACTTCACCAATTCTCGCTATATTTTCAGTATCTTTTGAATTACCGAAGTCAATTTTAACAGTTGGCGGCATTACAGGTATTTCAAATACTATTGTTTTTGTATCAGCCGCCGGACTAAATTTGAATCCTTGTAAACCACGCAAAAATTCAAAATCTTTATTATAAGTCAATGTTATAAATATTCTTGCCGGTGCTGGTGCCTTTGTTACACCCGCAAAAACACCTAAAGGCAATTTTTTAGATTTTAATGAATCAATTAGAGCCATCTTCTACCTCCGGAGTTTCATTTGTAATCATTTCTTCTCTTTCCATAACAAAATAAAATTGACCGTCTTGTATTTTTAATAACCTAACAACATCGCCAACTTTCAATCCACGCCATAATCTAATTTTAGGCAGAGAAAATTTTGTCCAAACATCAATGGCGTGTTTGTGATTTTGAGCCCCTTGTCCACCATCATTAGCTTCCTCAGTTTCGGCGACAATATGGTGGCGGTGCATAAATACACCGTCAGTACCACCATCCTCTGAAGGTTCGTCGCCTGTTGTGATAGGGATATCAATCCAAGTCTCTTTTACAGTAGCAGAAAGGAGTAAAGAGTTCTCTTCTAAAATAAATTTTTCATTTATTTTAATTTGAAGCGGACTAACGGATATGACCTCCCCTGTTATAAATAAAACCGGTTCTTGTTGTTCTTGCTTTATAACATTCATTACATGGTCCGTAATAACATTCAAAAATTCAGATAAATCCATCATAAGTCCACCTCCCCATACATTCCAGAACTTATTTTTAAGTTCATCTTTAATGGGTATTCAATTATCAACTCACACTCTGTAACAGTACGATAAACAGGTTGTAAATAAGTCTCACCTGTTTGTTCATCCGTTTGTTGTATGCCTATTGTAGTACCTCCAATATCATTTAAGGCTACAGGCACGAGATAACCTGCTCTCATACCAATGATACCGTAACAATTTATAGAGAGACTATGTGTAGGCCTGTTTAATATTGCAAGCAATTCATCGGCTATCTGTTGCATCTGAGCTTCTGAATAACCATCCGGTGCTTTATGGTAATAAGGCAAATAACCATATAATGCTTTTGATAAATTATCAGGTGCTACTTTTTTAATTTGGGTACCTGTTTTCTTACCACTCTTCAAGGTTTTTCCTGTACTACTTAAATAGGTTTTTTGGTCTTTATAAACTATAATTTCATTATGTGTTTGCTGGTCTATTGTAGTTTTGAAATCATAATTATAAACCATATCATCGTTAATTACTGTATCTGTTTTAAGACTATTTCTTAAATACCAACTGACTCTACCACTTGTTTTATATACTTCTTGTTCACTCATTTCTTTTTCATAGTCTTCTTCAAAGAATGTTTCGTGAAAATATGTAAAGTATTGCCTATTATCTCGAGGAGAGTTTATTAAAGTTTCATTTATAGCGAAATCTAAAATATTAAAGGCTGTCTTTTGTGTGTAATTTTGTGGTGTTATAGGTATTTGTGAATTTGTTATAACATTAAAAGGAATGGCTAAATCCTGACATATTTTTCTAAATATATCACTCGCCACCAACCCTTGTTTTGTAGTATCATCAATAAGTTGATTTTTCCCATATAACAATGGGACTTTGAAATATCTTAAAAAGTCAAAAGCTACAATAGACATTGATATACTGCTTTTATAGTCCGTGGTGAAAATAAAACCACAAAACCAACAACGGCCATCTAAATATACACGGATTCTATCGCCTAACTTAAATAATTTTTGACACTCTTTATGAATAAGTTTACAACTAAATTGTCCACAATTACTTTTCAAAAATGTTTTAATTCTACTGTCAGTAGCACAATCACTGACATCATAGGTTTTGCTATAAAGTTTGGTGATGTTTGGTTCCGACCCTGTTGTTTGAACACTATCAATATATATTTTAACCTCTGGGTAGAGATTAAAATATTGAAAAAGTTTTATATTTGCAGGTGTTCCGTCATATTGTATTGCTTCCTCTAAAATCATGCTGGGGCTCCTCTCATTGAAGAAGCAACTGCGATTTTCATACCGCCTGTTAAGGATTCAGCAATTTTTTCATCACTAACATCAACATCTTTAGAAATGTGAACATCAACCTGTTGAGGAACGGTTACTTCATTTTGCATTACCCATTGTCTTTCTGCAATAGCTTTCATCATTTCTATACCGTCATTGTCAATACTAATTTTATCATTTACTTTACCAACTTCTTTTACTTTACCAACCATTGGCACATTCTTAGAAGAGTCAGCCATGCCTTTTATACCATTTAGTGCAAATGGGTCCATCATTTCAGGTCTAAATTGTAAATGTATGCCTTTTTTCTGAGCTTCATTATATTGGTAAATTAAATAATCTTTCATTTGGTAGGCTCTTGCTCTTTGTTCGGCAATTTGGGCATTTTTAGCCTGTTCTTCTGGTGATAATTTAACTTCTTTACCAGGAGCTGTTATATAAGTTGGCATTCTGTATTTTTGGTTAATATAACTATCAATATCCCTTTCAAACCTAAAATAAGCATTTTTGTCTGATTGTTGCTGGCGTATGTAATTAGGGTCAAATTCTTTATTAAGTTTTTTAACAGCCATTATACCGCCGACAACTAAACTGATAGCGGCCAATACTGCGGCCAAAGGTCCTAACCAACTTAATATGACAGGTCCTATTCCTGATAAAGCCGTTCTCAACATTACGGCTCCTTCTGTTGCAGAAATAAACCATTCATAAAGTCTAAAACCCGCTATAAGCATTTGAAAACCTGTAAATACGGATTTTAACATCACACTTATAGCAATTAAAGAACCTACGGTTATTGCTATTTGTTTTAGATGTTTGAGCATCCATAAGACAAAAGGTGCAAGTTGACGAGCGAGTTGAACAGCTTTAAGCATAAAATTATTCCAACCCCTAATCATTGCTGAAATGGTTTCTTTGCCTTGAGGTGTGTCCATCCAAGTTACAATATCCTTAACCAAATCTCTTAATGCTATATAACCAACGAATTGGTCATTTATAAGTTTTTGCCACTTATTTTGTAGTATGGTTATTGTTTGGTCAATTGTTAATGGTGCTTCTTTGAATATTAAATCAATTTCATCTTGTACTTTTTCCATCGCACTTAAAATAGCCTCAGCAGTCAATTTACCTTCGGCTCCCATTTGTTTCAAAGCACCCGGGTTTACTCCCATACCTTTTGCTAACATATATTTGAATAAAGGTGCTTGTTCTGAAATTGAACGGAATTCATCACCGCCTAACCTATTAGAACCTATACCTTGTGCTAACTGTAACATTACAGCTCTATTTTCTTGAGCAGTAGTTCCTGATATTGCAGTTACTTTGTTGAATGATTCTACAAATCGTCTTATTCTTTCGTTATCTGCTTTGACACCGGATAATGCAATACGGTTATACAACATCATTGAAGCATCAGCTGGTGCTCTTGTGCGTGATGCCGTATCATACAATTGACCCATCATTTCTGTAGGTAATAATTTTCTATCATTGGTAAGTGCCATTCTTGTTAAGTTACTAATATATTCAGATTGAGGTCTTATAAAAGTATCTTTGATAATACCACCTACTCTGCTAATTATATCACTTAAGAAAAATACAGTAGCTGAAAGTCTTAAGAAATTATCCATAAGACTTCCGCTTGAACTTGTTAATCTCCCAAATTTTCCTTCTACGGCATTTAGCTTATCACCAAAATTACGCATAGCCGTATCAAATTGTCCAAATCTTGCTCTAAATGGGCTGGTTCTTGCAAGCACTCTCTGGTCGAATGTCATACCGTTTACGAGACGCCCGTTTTCAAAAATCATTCTGTTTCTTCTTAGTTGTGCATCTTGAAGTCTTTGGCCGTATCTAATTAAATCAGAATTATTTATGTATTGTTTTTGTCCGTACAATGTGTGGTGTTGAATGCCTCCATATCTAGCATTCCATGACAATACACCTTCTCTTTCACCAATTCTGACAGCTCTTTTTAATGCAGTTTCGGTTAATTTTGCCTGTTTTTCAGTTTCTTTTAATTCTCTTCTTAAATAAGACATAGACGCAGGCTTCTCTAAAGACTTAATATTAGCCTTTAGAGATAGCATTCGTTTATTTAATCTTTCCGCCTCTTGATAAATGCGTCTTAACGAAGGCGACATCCCATCAACGAGGGTTAATTGTTCTTCTGCCATTTTACTTGCCCTTGTCTATTTTATCCTGTAATGCCTTTTCGTGTTTGACTTTCTCATCCACAAAGGCTATCATCGCGGCCTTCTCCCGCCTTGGTGCGAAACAGAAGTCGGAGGGTTTGAGATTACATTTATGAAAACAATAATATGCGTATATTGTTTCCGCATCTCCCTCCGCTATGAGTTTTTTACTTCGTCAACCAAGTCATCCAATGAATCTTCAAAACCACTAACAATACGAATCTGTTCTGCTAATACTTGAATTTCACCGGATAAAAGGAATTTGTTGAGGGCTTGTTCAGGACGAACACAACCTGCCTTCTGTAAAAACTCTGCATCTCTAAAATTAGGTGAGATAGTATGATTCAAAATCAAAAGCTGGTTAAATCTTTTAGTATTGAAGTCAATTTTTCCACCTTTTTTAGCTGTTGTGCATTGTTCTTGGTAGTTCAAATATTCTTCCTGTAACATTGGTTTAATGGTAAACTTATACAATTCACCATTCTCATCTTTTAACCTTTTAGATACCACGACTTCTTTTGTCATGTTGTCTACTGGGTTAGCGAGTAAAAAATCTGTAAGTGCCATAATTTACCTCCTTCGTTTGCGACTATCTTAGATTTTCCGGAATCTCAAACGAAGATAATATTTCTGCACCTGTGAATGAGAAGTTCATGTTTTCATCCATTACTTGTGATTCTGTGTCGAATTTAGCAAGTATTGTTGAATCCAGGTTGACATCATATAGAGCTACCGTTTGCGACCCGATTGTGCTCGTTGCGTCATTGTTTGTAATGACAAGGTCAAAGAACAAATCTTTACCTGTTTTAATATATTCTACCGCCAATTCTCTGAAAATAGAAGAACAGTAGTAAACAGTCATTGAACCTGTACCTTCCCAACCTACTGTCTTTTTCTGTTTTACTCTATTTCCAAGAGTTCTGACATCTATTTTTTCTTTGTTGAAAGTTGCTTCAACTGATTTAGCGAAGAACAAATCTACCACCGTACCATTTACATTCATGGTAGCGACAGCTTCTTGACCGCTAATTACATCCATAGCCTTAAGCATTTTGAATTCCTCCTATAAATTAAGTATCTTTTCTACCAACTGTAAAGGTCATGTATAATTTTTCCATTGAATCTACTGGTTGTATTGGCCAATTTACAACGACGGCATCAATATCATCGCCCATTTGAACATCAATATCATCAGCACCTTCAAAGTTTGTGATTGCGTGTATTCCTTGAAGAATATTACCATAAGAAATTAGGTCTGCTTTGTAAATATTTCTTCCATCTGCATCGTTGTCCAATTTACCGCAATAACTTTCATCCCATGTATCCATACAAGTATTTCCACATTCATCTAATACACGAATTACTCTGTTTTTAGAGAAATCATAAGACTTTTTAGCAGTGAAAGAATGTAGTGTGTTGATATCCTTTTCAACTAAAATAGTACCTTTACGAGTTCTTGAAATTATAAAGCAACCATTTTGTAATTTGTCTATAATCTCTGTGTTTGTATATTCGTTTATGATTTCAATAGCATCTTGAACTGTTTTATGCGTATTAGATTCATTTATTTCAGCCCCAGCAGTTGCACCAGTTACCCAAGCAACAAAATTGATAGGTGAAATTTCCTCAGCGGCAGTTTTGAAACCTTGGTCACTTGAAATAATACCTTCGTAATCGTAACCTGGTTTATTATATACACAACCTTGAACCTTAACACCTTCATTTTCTCTGAGGTCTTTAATAAATTCGCAGAATGCTGATTTAACAGTTTCATCTTCGCTTAAAAGACCCATTGTGTTGAATGTTTCTGTTTTCATTTTAGCCCAGAATGGAGTGTATGCAGTTGATTCTGTAACAGTTCCATTTGTTCCACCTGTTAATGAAGTGCCAGCAGTTACTGAAAGAACTGTTGCTTCTGTAACATTCCAATCAATGAAATCGTTATCTTCAAGAGCTGAAGCATTTGCCAATTTAGTTTGTATATCCTGACGAAGTCCATTGTATAATGTTTCAACAGTATATAAATTGGTTGATTCGTCTTTCAAAACAACGATTTGGATTTTGTTACCGCATATACCGGTGTATTTTGCAGTTGGTTTCAATGCAGTTTCACCAGTTCCTATTGTTGCAGTAGCTTTGGTACCGCCTCTGTCTAATCTCCAAGTTTTTAATCTGTAACAATTTTGTAGAGCTAATCTAAATAAGAGTGACTCTGTTTCTGTTCCAGAATAGCCAATTTTGGCAATACTTGAACCATCTGTTAAGTCTGAACTTAACAAATCAATAATTTCGCCTTCAGGACCCCAAGACATAGGAACGGCAAATGAAGCAATACCTCTATCGCTAACATTCATCAATGATTTGGGTTTTGCGACGAAATTGATGTAAGCACCTGGTCTTACCTTGTTTTGTACTAAAAAAGTTCCGCCCATGATTTATCTCCTTGTTTTGTGTAAAATGTTTACAGAATTTTTCATCTGTTTTACTTTTTCTTGTGGTTCAATTGCGACTTTTATATCATAGTTTACATAGAATTCTAATTTTTGATTATCTGGATAAGAATTTATGTTATAGCCTCTTAACTTATCCCCATTCGGAAGTTCTATCATCCTCAATGCTTCTGTTAGTTTATAGCTTATCGGATTAAATTCTGAATAGGAGGTTTCCGGAAGCTCCTTATACTGATATAATACACTAATAATGAAAGTTTGTAAATAGTTTTCCCTCATCAGTTTTTCTTCAGAAAAATCTTCTACAATAACCATAAAATATGGATATTCACAACCTTCATTTATTTTTTCATCATATACATCAATGTCAGGAAAAGCACCGTTAATCTTGGCAATTACGGCATCTATTATAGTATTTCCTTCAACTGTTAATTTGTTTGACATTTCTTTATCCTTTAGAATCTACCGAATTCAGTTTCCCATTGTTTCATTTCTGTGTCTGACATGAATCCTGCTTTATTGGCTTCCCATAATACATCAGCAATAAATTTTTTGAATTCACTATCAACTTTATTCCTAATGACTCTAAGTTGTTTAGTATAGAATTTAGTGCGTTTATCCACAAACGGTAAGTATCTTTTAAGGTTATGGCGTCCAACCCTTTTCTTTTTACGATGAACGGTGTTATTTAGCCCACTTTTTAACCTTGCCTGCTCCTCTACGGTTGCAGTATTATTCAAATAAACTTGCCAAGCCCTACCTGTATGTGATAATAAATAAGCCGTAGGTAATTGCCAGCTTTTTTTCAATAATCCTGTATCCTTTGGGTGTGAAGGTAGCGACTCTAACCTATCTTTTAATAACCTATCCATCCTTGCAGTAAATTTCTGCATTATCATCTGTATAGTTTTAGGTTGTGCAAGAATTTTATACCTTTCTGCAAATTCTGCCAAGGTTTCCTTCTTACCGTTTATATTCAATGATGCGACTTTTCTGGCCATTAACTATCACCCCTCACGTCTAAAAGAACTTCTTGATGGGTTAATGAAACCTGTGGTAATCCCGCTTGTCCTTTATAAGTCCCTATCAATTCACGGGTTTTTGGGTCATACCTTCGAGCTTCTATGTAATAACCAGGTTCAACTTTATACTCAACCTCCATGAATATTTTAGGTTGTTTTTCGTAATTTGTTGTATCAATTTCTTTCCTTGAGAACATATCCCAAGTTCTTAAACTGAATGAAATTTTACAAGGTACTTTTTCGTATATAGGTGTTAAAGATTTTTTGGTAGAGGTTGCACCATTACTCTTTTTCACTTTATCATAAATAAATACATCACATTCATCGTGATACATTAGTTTTCTATGAATTCGTTGTACTGATTTGAAACTTACCATTTTGTCAACCTATATTTATCAAGTTGTTGAGTATAGTTATATAATAAAGAATCAACATCAGCGACATGAGCCCCTGTGCCTGTGTTGGTGGAAGCTGAAGTTTTGAATTTTAATTCGCTATCCCCGTCTTTTATAGACGATAATGCACCGAGCCCGATGTCTTCTAATGCTTCATTTTCTATATTGCCATTTAGTGCTTGAGATTTGAGCAAGTCCATCGTCAAATTTACAAATACAAACCTTAAAGGTTCGGGCACATAGGTTCTATTTATGTAATTACAAATAGTGGTTTCAACTTCTTCTAAATAATCCATGAGAATGTCTTCTTCAAGTTGATTATCCGCTAATCTATTTTGAACCCTGTCATAAACCCATTCAAGTTCCACTTTTTTATATTTAGGACGACGACAAAAAGACACTATTTTGCCTCCTTACTTTCTTTCTTAGCAGATTTTTCTTCTACGAATGCCCAGGCTCCCAGAGGCTGAAATAACCTCCGGAAGTCGGACGAGTCGCAATTGAATTGAGTATATGCCTTATGCTTTTCTCCTTTATATTTAGTATCAACAGGACATATTATTTTCATATTGTTTCTCCTTTATTAAAGCGACGAGAGGCAAACCATGGTTCACCTCCCGATAGCTTTTCGCCGAGTTATTGTTTAACTTTAAGAACAAATACATCGCCCATTCTTTCAAATGAAGGAAGAACGATTTCTGAAACAGATGTGATAATGTTTACAGGTAATGATTCTTTCTTGTTAAGAATTGCGATACCAGTGTTTACAATAGAAACATCAGCATCTTTATTACCTGACATCAAATCAGCTTCTTCAGGAGTTGTACCATACCAAGTATTACCCAAAGTTCCAACCGGCATAAATGTTACATAATTATCCGGATAGAATTGGTGGTCAACACCTGCTTCGTCTTTATACATTTTATCGTAAACAACGAAGTTGATACCTAATTTTTCAACTAAATATCTACGAACATCAGCATCACTAATTATAATGTTTTGGTATCCGACAGGATTCATGTCTTTCTTAATTGCATTGTTTTTGCAAATATAAGACCATGTCTTAGTTGTGCAGATAGCTCTTGACAATATAATACCGCGAGCCTGTGCATCTTTTCTAAGTTTGTCAATATCACCGTAAATATCAGCATCTGGGTCAGACCAATCAGTTGAAACTGTATCTGTGTTAGAATCTACCCATTCACCTTGTGGGTCATAATTGTATTTATAATTTACTACTATACCTGATTTATTAGGTGCTGAAATATCAATAGTACCATCTACAAGTAATGACATTCTCATTCTTTCAGACTGTACTAATGCACCTGATACAAGGTTTGCTCTGTCATCAAAGATTTGTTGCATCAATTGACGAGCATATTGATTATTCGCAGTTTCTTGGAACATCAATAATTGTTGTCTATCTTCTTCATTAAGTTTCATTGACTCTCTGAAGAATGGCATTTTGGTGCTGAAATCTTTAACACCGATTCTACCTCTTACAGTAGGTTTGGTATCAAAAGCTGACGGCATCAATGCGATTGGGAGTGAACGGTATCCTTTAAGGAATTCCAATTTCAAACCTAATTTTTTCCTATCCGGAAATAAAGCAGTACCAAGATAAGGAATAGAATTTGAGTAAATTTCATTCCAGTATAATGCTATTGCTTTTGAATCGATTAAATCGTAAATCGTCTTATACATAATCTGTTCTCCTTATAAATTACGCAATTACCAATGATAATTCATTAGATGCAGTACCGTTTACGACTGTTGCGGCTTTTGCCTGAATCTTCAATGTACCAGCAACGGCAGTACCTGTGAAGTCAAGTCTTACTGATTTATCACCTAATCTTGTTGCTTTATCTAATGTCAAAGCGGTATCACCAGCAGTTATTGTATAGTTGGTTTTTAATTCAGATGCTTGTTTTGGTGCAAAATCAGTTCCTTCTAATTTAAGGATAACATACGGATTTTCGGCACCTACGGCGATATGTGCATTTGTTGAAATAACTGTTTCTTCAGCTACTGTTCCACCCAAAGGATAGAAGAAAATAGCATTTTTAAGAGCAGTTTTGCAATTTGCAGAATAAGTACCACCGAAATTTGCTTCAGCTCTTTCAGTGTTAATGTGACCACGAACTAAAACAGCTCCGTTTTCATCACCTTCAGTTACATCCAAGTCATTAAGAACGATACCGGTACAATTAGCATCATTAGAAGGGAACGGAGTTCCTGCCTTAATAATGTAACGACCATTTTCGTCTTTTACAGCCAATGTCGATTGCTCATCAAAGAATTGAGGTCTTGCTACATAATCATCTGGGAATTGCAAGATTTCAACTTTGTTTGCATAAGAATTGGTAACAGATTTCATTGTCATAATAATTTCTCCTTATTGTTCTTTACCAAAGTAATGTTCACTTGCTTTTGTTGTTGCTTCTGAAACTTGTTTATTGTCATTTAACAATGAATTTACAAAATTTTCAGAAATGGATTTTTTGGTTTGTTTTTGAGAATCATTAGGGTCGTCTCCTTTGAAAGACCATCCTTTATTTTCTCCACCATCGTCGTCCCCTTCGCTTACTTCCTTGAAAAGTTTTGGTTTGTCTGTTTTGATTTTTTCAATCTGTTCATCTAAACCAGCTACGGTTCCGTCGTCTTTAAGAATGATGTCAGCCTTGTTTATTAAACCTAATACCAAGTCGGCATATCCTTTTTCAACTTTACCATCCAAGGCATAATTGATAGCATTATCAATTTTTAATTCTTTGATGGCTTTGGCGTTTTCTTCATCTTTTTGTTTGTTAGCAGTTTCCAATTCTTCAATTTTAGTTTTTAATGTAGCATTGTCGCCTTCAAACTTTTTAAGATTTGTGATTTGGGTATCTCTTTCTTTAACATCTGTTTCAAGTTGTTTATTTTTTTCATTAACCTCATCGAAACGATGTTTCGGAATGAACTTATCATTTATAGCTTCCTTGATAAATTGTTCAATCTGCTCATCTGATAAACCCAATTCTTTAAGTTTCGCCTTAATTTTATCCATTTGCTCCTCCTTCGCTTTTTTACATGATGCGTCCATGAATAATTATTTACAATTTTATTATATATGATAATCTGAATAATTGCAAGCATATTGATAGATGATTACAAATTGTTAATCGAACATTGTAATTTTATCATTAACTATTTTTATCACCTTTGTGCAAATCCATTATGAACCTCCTTGAGTATTTGTAGTCGTATATTGTTTATTTATACGAGCGGTTTCTTCCTCTTTCTTAATTTCATATTCTAATTGTTTTTGCTTGTCTGCTTCAATGTCTCTTATTTCTTCATCAACATTCTTAACCCAAGGATGGTTTTGAAGTAATGTTTTCTGACTTATAGAATCTTTGGTTACTGCAAGGTTATTGATGGTTTCTGTTTCGTTTATAATAACATCTGTATTAAATATAAAGTCGCTACCTGTATCATCAACCTTTATACCTTTTGCTAATAAATCTTCATTTATAAACCATTGTAATTGACGCATAGAATATCTAAACTGTTGAGCCATTTCTGAACAGTCCATATCCAAGTCTGCGTACTGAAAACGAAGAGCAACACCTGCCACATCTCTTAGGTCTTTTTCAACTGTATCAACACCACCACCAAATTCAAATATATCTTTGCGTAGGCGTTTTAAGTGTATATCGGCACCCTCTAAATCTAAATCAGTGCTTAATGAAGTTACATCCCCACCTTCTGCGACAAATATATTCCTAAATATTGCCAAGTTCTTTGAAAATTCTTCTTTATCGTTGTCCTCATAACCCTTAACAACTTTTATAGAATTTGGTATATCTGCCAAGTTATTTGAATTATCACTGGTTTGTTTATCGTAGTCGTCAATAAGAGGTTTTATCCAATTTATTAAACTGACTTCTTCCATATTATATTTGAAAGCTACAAAAGGTACCTTTTTCCAAGTAGCACTGATTTCAGTTTCATCATCTTTAACTACCTTAAAATGTCCTTCTCCGTCAAGCGGTGATAGTAACTGTAAATTACCGCCTGTTTTGAGTCTTTTATACTTCCACAAACCTTCAGGTGTGTAATATTCAATTATCTCGTAGATTCTTTTTTCAATTTTATCTACTTGATATTCTTCTTGTTCATAAATTCTAATAACTGCATCTAATTCAGTGTGCTCGCTATCGTGCCAGAAAGGAATAATTTCGCTACTCGGGATGTGCTTGAATTTCAGTTTACCTTCTTTATTATAATAAACCTGCATCCAAGCTACACCACATCGAATAGATTCCTTGCCTGTATTGACTAATGTTAGTCGAAACTTATCATTGAAATATTCATTCAATTGTTTTACATATTGTTCATTGCCACGAATAGTGAAATCTTTAGATAGTAAGTAGTTTACCTTTTGATTGACTAATTTACGCATAAAAGGGTGAGCCAATTTATTATTCGATAATAATTCTGTTTTTACGGGTTCACCTTTTCTATCAATATAAAATCTTTCCCTATGAATTATATCATTTTTATTAAAGAAATAGTTTTTGCCAACTTCCATGGTTTTATAGACTTCACTATCTCTATATTCTTTAATACAAGCAGTCAAAAAATCTTCTTGGGGCTGACCATAATTTGAAACCAGCCCGACTCTTATGTCTATTGGCAAATCTACTTCATCCATATTTTGAGGAATTTTGAATAAAACCGCCATTTATTATCTCCTTTGTTTATATTATATATGATATTTAGAAATTTAGCAAGTAACTTGACACTATCTTTGATATTTCTTAAACTACCAACTAAATTTCTTTATTGTCATTTCTTCACTACCGTATCTCATAGCATCCATTAAGTGGTTATAATCATCAATTGGTTTAGAAGTAACTACACCGTCTTTGACATCCCAAGCATAATTGCTCAATTCTATAATATGATTTTGGCAAGTTGGGTGAACAATTATTTGATAATCTTGTAATCGACGAATACCTGCTTTAAGAGAATCCGCTCCTTTTTTGCAAGGATAAACTCTTGAAATACCATAATCACGCAATTCTTTTATAGATTTTGGTTCGGCACAATCTGCCTTTATTTTCTGGCCTGCCCATCCTTTATATTTTATTTCATCAGCCAAATTCCTATTTGTCATCCCTGTTCTGTAAATTTCATCGTAAATATAAATAACTTGCTGGTCGCGATTACCAAGCATAGCACTGACGGCGGCAGGGTCATTACTGAAACCAAAGTCTAAACCAAATAGGCGTCTATAAACTCTATCGCCATTGGCATCAGTCATGTGCATAATTTTAGCGATATCAAAGTCTTCAATAGACCAGTTTTCGTAAATAAGCCCTTCAGAAATACCCCAATCTCCAAGCCCTTCAATTTGATAACGACGAGGATTTCTAATTTTCATTTGTTCGAATAATTGCCTATCGTCATCACCAAGAAATTCATTTTGCATATAAGTGGTGGTAATTGCAAAAGTATTTTCGTCTTGAGTATCAAAAAACCTGCGTTTTATCCAGGTTTTATCGCTCCAAGGGTTGAAAGTCATCGTAATTTGCTTAAAATACCCTTCAGGCATTTCGCCTCTTATACTCATGTCTAATTTATTGAATGCAGTCTCATCAGTAACTTGAAAAGCTTCCTCTATCCAAACCCAACAGAGATAGCCAGTTTCAACTGTAATAGATGTGATAGAATCTGCGTCATCAAAGCCTCTGAACAAAATCTTTTGGCCTGTTGGTAGATAAGTAAGTTCCATAGGAGAATTGGTGACTTTCCACTTATCTTTGACGCCCCATTTATTTATTGCCCATTTTAGCTGAGCGAAAGTTGAGTCTTTATGTGTATTAAAATACCTACGCATGACAAGGGTGTTGGCGAGTGGCATTTGCATCATCTTATAAATTATCCACAATGCAGTGGTACAAGATTTTTTTGACCCTCTTGACCCTTTACAAACTCTATACCTTTTTCGACATCGCCAGAAATCTCCATAACCTCCGCCGACAGTTTCTAATAAATTTACAGTTGACATTTTTGCTCCTCGCTATGATTATAAGATAGAATTGACTAAAATGCAAGAGCAAAACAAAAGACCCGGTGTTAATAGTGTTTTAAGGAGTATGAAAAAGAGAGAATACAACGAGGTTTCCGGGCCCTAAGAAAGATATTATGAAAAAGATTTAGCTTTACTGAAAAACATTATACACACTTTCATGATATTTTGCAACCCGGCCGGGGAACTGTAAACATTTCTTAACAGTTTCCTGAAACTGAATTGTTTATCAATAGAATTGACTAAAACAAAAGATAGATTGAGATGTTGAAACGGGTATTTTACACCGAGAAAAATTTCAATATTCGAATTTGTGAGATAGCGAGATGAACAACTTGTGAGCTTTGAAACTTGTTCGAACAGAGACCAGGGAAAATCGGCCGAAAATCGCGAGTGGTACCAAGAAACCCGTTAGACACCGAAATAGGGGCTATCCCGGGTGGTTGGATTGAACATAAACATCCAAATTGACATAAAAAGGTCGTATTATATAAATGTAAGCAATAAACAAGCAAACAAACAAAAGATATTAAATTTATAGTTATTATTATTTAAGTGGGTAATACCCAGAAAGGACATCATTATGCAAAAAGCAAATTCAAACAAAGGACAAAAAGTTAGTACAAAAGCAAACAAGGAGACAAAAGCTATGAAGAAAGCACAAGAACCACAAGTAAGAATTGAAGACACTATTTACCAAGCATTAACAGAAGCTAATAGTAAAGACAACAATATTAGAGTTCAAAAGGTTACAGGTTATGTTTCTGTAAAATATGGTAACAAAGTTTTATTTGAATTTCATGACAAGAAAAAAGCTATTAGCCATTTAACCTTTGCTAAAACACAAAAAGCATACGAAATTCTTAAAGCAAATAAACTTATACAAAGAGTGGTACCAAAATCTTATGGTTGGAAGTATGACACTGAATGTCTTTTAACCAAAGATTTTATTAAACATTTCCCGGCTATCTTAAAATCTGTTATTGCAGAAGCTATAGAAGAACGCAACCTTAAAGATGCTCCTAAAAAGGCAGAAAAGAAAGTTGCAAAGGCTTAAGAAATATACCAGGGCGGGCTTAATTGCCTGCCCTTTATCCCAAAGTAGTATTATAAAGTGAGGTTCATTATGACATTAAAAGAGCAATTACAAGACCAAACAGGCGACACTAAATTATACCGTGAAACTGTCCTAGACAATTGTTATGTAGACTTATTTGACATTATAGTAAATGGCGACAATGCTGGCTATGACAAAGAACTTATAATTAAACAAGCTAAAGAAACACTATTGCAAACAAGAAAGGCGTTAGAATTATGTGGTTCTTAAATACAATTTGGACAATAATTATATTTTTGTTTATTGCGGGCTTATTTATGTAGAAAGGTAAGAATTATGGAATTTATATTTGTTAAGACACAAGAGCTAAAAGAATTTGAACAGGATATTACAAGAACAATTAAGCATATAAAAAAATACACTTGGCAAACAATTTTAAGTAGTTTTATATTTTATGTTTTTATAGTTTCCCTAATAATATTACTCCCCTAAAATTTACCCCACTTTATAAAATTTTACCCAGGCATATTACTTGTCTGGGTTTTGTTTTGTGCTAACATTATCATTCTATCTATAAATCCGTGAGATTTTCTTATCGCTTAATCTCGTGGCTCTAAGGCATTTTACTATTTCCAGGTAGTTTTATACCTAAAACTTATTTTACCCGTCTTGATGCCTAATCTCGCTTGTCGGATTTTACATTATTTTACCCTAATTTGCTACAATTTTATTTCCTTTAATTTTTGGACTTAAAGAAGGACTGATTTTTAATTACTTTTTATTTGCATTAAATCGCTCTTTCAATCTATAAATCTGCATATTATAATACCTTTTGCTGAATTTGTAAAGTTATTAAGAAAGATTACAAGAAGTATATACTTTTAGGTGTGAGATGATAAAAATCGGGCTATCTGAACAAAAAACTTCATACTTTCCCTGGGAAAAAGGGTATGGTTTTACATTTCTTTACATTCGAGTATATACTCCAAACCACTAAAATCAGTCTTTCAATGCTAAAATCTTTCTATAAATCTTTACAAAACTTAAAGAAAAGGCCCAAGAATCCTTGAGCCGCAACGAATAATTAAAAAGATAAGAATCCCTCCGTCAATCTGTCTCTATTACAGATATATTGGCAGAAAGAGGGATGTAGAATTGGTGTCTAATTTGGTAAGTCCTCCTCTTTTCCTATAATCGTAACAGAATTGTTGATTTTTACCGATTTTTCGGTGTAACCCATCATTTGGTTTAGCTCTTTCACTGCGTCTTTTATTGCCGTTACACGAGTCAAGGTCAAATAGCTTCTCTTGCCGTCTTCTCGGCAATTCTCGATTTCTTCCTTGGCGGTGTCTATTAAGAATTTTAGATTATTGACGGAGTCTGAGAACTGCCACTGTAACTGCTTTTGCGTGTCCGCCACCATCCTACATTTCAATACATTGGTCAAATCACTTATGTCGCTTCGGCATTTTAATTGGCTACTTCTACGCTCAATATATTCGATAGATAATCCATTAGTATCGTATGCTTCTTTATATGCTATTATATTATTATTATATTTAATTAGTCCTACTATAAATCGTAATTCGTTTACACCAATATTCTTGTATTTTTCCCCGGCCCCTTCTAAATTTAATAGCTTAGGTAACCACTCTGGGTCCACATTAACATCTACATCTAAATTGCGATTCTGTCCATATCCTGTTTGTGTATATTGACCTTTGGTGTCTAAAGTTGTTTGTTTTCTTATTGTGTCTAAATTATCATGAACAATTTCACCTTCTACCACCTGTTTTTCTTCCGCCCCGGTTTCGATTTTTTGATTAGCTTTATAATCACATTCACAATAAGATGAACCTAATTTACATTTACAGTCCGCTTTAGAACACCAATCTCTGTCCCCTAAATTATTATTAGGTAAATAATATAAACAATCTTTATCGATTTTATTTCTGCCCATTCTCTTCCCTTTCGATTTCTAAATGACATTTTAATACAATTATAGGTAGAGCTACTATTAAAAATAGAGCCAAAAAAGGCAACATACATATTCCCACAATGTTCTTAATATTATTCATTTTCTTAACCTTTCCGCCTCAGCTTCTAATTCTATTTCAATTCTTTCGTTTATACCATTTGATGTGAATTGAATTTGGTGCCTTTCTTGAAAACCATATGAATTGAAAAATTCCTTTAATCCTGCTTCAAACACATCCCATTCTTCACGAGTTTTAGGTATTGGCATTTCCATCCGCCTCCTTTATGACTTCTAAAATATTCTCAAATATTCGATTGTCCGAATGTGGTCTTTTATTTATAGTTTCCTGAACAATTTCTTTGATTTTATTTACCACTTCTGCTTTGTAATATACTTGTATTCCTTGGTAATTTTCAAATACCCACTTCACTGTCTTTCCCCTGTATTACCTTTTTATAATCTGTACTAAACATATAATTGAAACAATCTGGATGAAGATGTTTTGTGAACCAAGTATTCTTGCCTATTTGAACACCTTGTCCTTCTACTGTTATTTTCGCCCCGGTTATTTCTTTCTTACAGTAATCACAATAACATTTATACATTTTCTTGCCCCTCCTTTTCGTGTCTTTTCTTGTATGCTTTTGAAGTCTTTTTAAGTTGTTTTTGTAATAGTTTATTCGCCTTACTTAACGCCTTAACTGAACTTTCTGCAATGGCTTCTTTTACATCTTCAGGAACAATGGGCACACCATAAGTGGCCAAATAAGCATTTGCCGCCGCCAATCCGGCCTTTATTGCTTTCTTTTCCAATGCATCAACTTTTTCGCTTCCGTCCAATCTGCCTAAAATTTGGTCAGCAATAAACACTTCCAATTTCTCTTCTCTAAAATCATCTATTTTTATGATTATTTGTTTAGTTTTCTTAAAAAGTTTCATTTATTTTCCTTTATTTATATCTTATTCGCGAGTTAAGGGAATTGAACCCTTGCCGACAGTTTTGGAGACTGTTATGCTACCACTACACCAAACTCGTTTCAATTATAATACCTGCTTTTCCATTTCCCACCACCTGTAAAAGATATTCTACAAATAGGGCAACAAAATTCTGCATCTCTTCTTTTATTACTTATGTCTTTACCACAATTTTTGCAACGCCTAACAGGTTGTTCATCGGTTTTCTGCTTAACTAAAATTACCTTTGGCATATAAACTTACCTCTCTAATTATTTTCGTTCCTCATTTGGCTTAGAATCATTAAGGACTTAATACATATATCCTCTATCTGCCTTAATTTGAAATCTTTAATTTCAGGAGTATTTATAGGATTAAGCCTTATGTCTTCAGCTATACATTGTATCTGTCTGAATGTGTTTTCCATATTACCTACCTATCCGTTGCTACGATTTAATTATAGCACAAATATATAGATTTTACAATTATTTTTTTGAAAAATTAGTCCTCCGGTTCCGAACGGTCATACCCGCAATTATGACAAACAAAATCGGGCATAGAATAATGACCACATTTCTCACATCTCCATAAATTATGGTATTCTACCGCCTCTTCTAAAATTTCTATTCTATCTCTTAATGCCTTGACCTTTGGTGTTTCACAATCACAACAAGTATTTTCTTTGTTATATTGTTCACAATCTGAAGCCCTGTCTGTTTCTATAACAGGTACATATTCAATATCCATCATCCTTAAATATTCTTCTTGCAGATTCTTTTCCTTATCTGTATATAATTGTATCAAATTACCACAGTCAGAAATTTCTTTTTTAAGTTCTTCTGCCTTTTTCAAATACTCACATAATTTCATTGTCCACCTCATAAGCTATGCACTCTCTAAATCTACTGTTTTTATCTAAAACTATTTTCTTGAATTTTGTTCCGCATTCAAAACAAACAATCCCTTCCACCATCTTTTCCCAATAAGGTTCTTCAGGAACAGGGTGTAAAGTACAAACTTCACCCTTTTTACATATAGGACATTGGCAAACAGTATGAGCTTCTTTTGCCACCATTTACTTCATCTCCTTTATTTTGTTTATAATACAATCTTTTTGAATTGCCTGCGTCAATGTTACAACACCATTGACAAAATCTGCCATTTGATTTACTTGTTCTTCTGTGTAGGTTAGACCAATTTCATCCATACGGTCTTTAACCATTTCATACATGACTTTTTGTTTTAATTCTGCGACTGACATTATTCCTCCTCTTCATATTCTTCTTCGTCTTCCTCATAATTAGAACCATCTGTAATTATTTCGAAAGACTGTCCATCAACTATAAATTCAAAATTACCATTATCGTCACAATTCATAATTAACGAATCTTTAACTTCAACAATTTTACCTAATCTGTTTAATTCCGCATCGTCATACCTTTGTTCTTTACCGATATCAGTTACACCAATTACGCCGGCATCTACAGCATAAGAAACACCATCAGTACCTTCATAAGAACCATCACCATATGCTGTGCCGTGTACTGCAAAACCTTCATAAGAACCGTTTTCATATTTGTACTTATCACCCCAAATTTCATGATATATTTTATCAGGTAATGCGTAACAAATATCGCCTATAAAATACTTACCCGGTCCGAATTTGGCAAATTCATCTCCTTGAATTCCGTATGCTTTAGATTCTAAACCTAAAACTTGATTACATTTTTCAATCCATTCATTTGATAAAACTATCGCATTATTGTAATCGCCTTTTGTCACCAATTCCTGGTATTGTTTAATTTCTTCCTGGCTATATTTAGCCTGTTTCATTGCGTTTGAAGTATAGCCAATTATATTAAATACATTACCATCCACACCTACTAAACTAAATGGTTTCATTTGCGTTCTCCTTTCAATTCTTTTACTGTTCCTATTATATTTATTCCTTTCTATGCAAAATATGGTTTTGTAGCTTCAAAATTCTCAGAAGCCCATTTATTACCTAAAGAATGAACATATCTTCCTTGTTCACGGTAAGTATCATGGTAAACTCCTCCTGTATGGAATGAACCTGAACTTCTTTGTTTACTATGCTTTCCACATTTTGCGGCTTCTGAATATTCCCAATTTGCCATTTTATTCTCCTTTCTTTAAAATTCCATTTCCGCACCTACTACAATTTCAGTAGGTATTTTGTCTTTTATTATTATGTTACCTGTTTTCTCATCAAAGGTACCATTTACATAAATTTTATATTCGTCTTCTTCGAACATATCTAATAATTCTTTGCTTGGCGGGAACTGCCCCATAATGGAGCGGTTCCTGTTATAGCATAAGACTTCATATTGACCGGAGCAAATAATAGGCCTTTGAATTTTGAATACTATTGCTGGCTTAATTTTCTTCTTCGGTTTCTTCTTGTACTTCATTTTTCACCTCTGGGTGCCACAATTCATATACTTTTGAACTATTTGTATATTTTTCTTCCGGGTCAATTTCAACATATTTATCCAACTGTTCTACATCTACAACTTTGTTCAAAATACCTGTATAAGAATTGACTTTCTTAACTGTTGGTATGAATTCACCATTTGTATAATGATTATCATATTCAAGTCTTACTGAATCCTCAACCATTGTGTTTTTAATATCATTCCAGAATTTATTTGCTAACATAATATAATGTTCTGCATCTTCTACAGGAACACAAAATCTCGGAACGTCTATAACTACTACGGGATTATCTTTATTTATTTGCATTGTTCTGCCTCCTTTTTCATAGATAATATCATACTACCTAATAAGCCTTCCGGACTTATTGTTTTCATTGAAGCTTCTGAGATTATTTGTTTTAACACTTCAATTGAAACTTCTTTAATACCTTTCTTGTCGTATTCTTGAATCAATTCAATTAGTTGGTGTTGAGACTCAACGGCTGTACCTATCATCAGGCCCATACCCAAACCGAATTCTTTCAACTTTTTAGCAATTTTCTTATCTCTTTCTGCTTTTCTTTTAGCCTCCCTTTCAGCTATTTCCTTTTCGTCTAATAAAGTTGAAACTCTACTAAAATGTTCACCTGTACGCCAGTCATAAACAAAAGTCCAACCATCTCTGTCTTGATTACCAAATGTAATTTGAAATCTTTTTACTTCAAATTCTACTTTATAAATTGACAACCAAGTCTTAACCATGTCTATAAATGCTTTCTTAGGAACTTGATTTTCTTCTTTTTCAAATCGTTTCTTAAGTGACCAAAAGAAATAATAATTATCATCTAAAATTTTCCTATATAGAGCCTTTTTGACTTCCAACTCTTCTTTACTTATTTTGATATTTTCTTTAGACATTTTTGGCCTCCTTACACCATTCTAAGGCTTGTTTAGGTGTAAATTCTTCTTTGGTGTCAATATGCCTAAAACATAAAAATACAGGGAATCTCAAACTATCATTACCGTCTGCGTCTTTTGTTTCGGCAAAATACTGCACCTTAACATTAAAGGCGGCTCCGAACGGTGTACTATTGAAAATTTCCAAATTATCCCAAATTATATCTCTGTCCTCATCAGTAAAACCTGAGCCTACACCTACTTTGTTACCTTTGAAGTCAATATATATTTTACCTAACCTATTTATATTACGGCCTGAACCTGAAGCATAACCTAATATTTCAAACTCGCCATCTTTCATATCTTTTATTTTTAATAGGTTTTTACTGCGTTTGAATTCATATTTTGCTTTGGCATTTCTATACATTAAACCTTCCCACTTTTTATTTACTCTTTCATATTGTAATATGTGGTCATCATATTCTTGTCTTGCCAAAAGTATATGCGGATATTTAGTATCTAATACAGAATAACCAAATCTACTGCCTTCTTTAGCATTTAGGAGGCATTTCATCGCATTGTATTCCGTGTCAAATATAACTTCGGTACTTTGATTAAGCCAGTCTTGATAGGTTAAGGTGTCAAATATGACATAATACATATTCATACAATCTACACCTCTTAAATCTGAACCGGACAATGAAATTACTTTTTGAAAATCTTCATTACCATAAGGGTCAAAATATAATAATTCACCGTCAAATACCTTATTACTACTTATTTCTTTTAACTCGTCTAAAATATGTTGAATTGGTGGTATTTTACAAGGTTTACCATAACGAGATTTAGCAACACCATTTTCAATTACCATTCTCTTACCGTCAAATTTACGGCTATAATAACCTACATCAAACTCCTGTCCTTCGTAATCTTCCGCCAATTGAACTTGCCCATAATTACAAAAATCAGGCCAAACTGTTTGAATTTTCTTTATGCCTAAATTTAACCTTAAATCTTTTGCTACGATTTGAGACAAAAATTGCTGAACATCTAAACTTGAATAACCAGTAATAAAATATTTAAGTTCCTTTACATCATTTAGATTTGCCGCTCTCTTATCCGCCAATTTGTCTAACATTTCTGTAAACTTTATCCACTCACTTGGCGCCATTTCGGCTTTTTTCTTTCTTTTTATTAAACCTTGACGAATTGTAACCAGTGCCAATTTTGCTTCATCTATCTTATACATTTTATGCGGATTATATGTATAATCTAAAATGTCATACATCATTTCACTTTTTACACTTGCAAGGTATTCTAATTGTGCATTACCTGACAATTCTCTTAATTTATTTATTTGATTTATATACTCTTGCATTTTACGACTCCTTTTCGTATGCTTTTATTAAGAAAAAGGGCAGGCCATTCAAAAGCAAACAAACAAAACTACCTGCCCCAGAGAATTTGCATCATTATGCAATTCGTGTAAGAACTTTTTCTCGTTCCTCCACGGACATCTTTTTCATATTGTTAATTCTACCTATTTCACATTTGAATATATCTTCAACCCTTGATATATCCAACCCTTTCTGAAAACATACAGTATCTAATTTCTGCACCGCTAATTTTGCCAAACGGGTTTTGAAATAATCTGTAACAATATTTAATTCTGTATCACTGAATGTTCTTGAAGTATCTTCTCCGTCTGGGATTTCTACTTCAACACTCGGCATTTCTACAAAACCTTTTCTAATATAGAAATCAATTAAATCCTCAACTGACTTTTCCGGTTGTTGTTTTTTAAGACGGTCCACATACCTTAAAGGCACATCATATCTTTCTACATTTGTTTTCTTTGCTTGTGGCTCAAAAGGAATAAGTTTTAACTTAATAAGTCTACATTTACACGCAAACCAACTTCTACTCAATTCCTTAGCCATTTCTTCATAAGATGCTCCTTCATAAAGCATATCTACTAATCTTTTTTCATCTTTCTTTGTCCAAGAATTTCCATGATTTTCTCTGCTCATAATTACATCTCCTTTTCTATTTGTTCTTTAACTTCATTGAGCATACTTAATTGAGCCTTATTGAATATTAGAGGTTGCCCGTTTATATTTACAACAGACATATCCCCTGAATACGAATAGTCCCAAATTGCTTCTCTTAAAGCTACTTCTACAAGCCTATATAATTGCTTATACTCTTCTTTCTTCAAGTGCATAATGATTCTCCTTTTCTTATCTTTCTGTTCGTTGCTAAAATTTATTCTATATGCTTATTTTATAACAAACAAAATATCAAAGCAACTTATTAACAATTTATTTACGATACTTTGCCTTCTATCTTAATGTTACAAAAAGAAAAGCCCGGATGTCGACACCGAGCTTGGAATTAAGAATAGCTGGAAGTATGAAAAAGAACTTTATCCAACTGCGACTGGTTCTTCAGCTTTCGCTGATTTCTTTGCAGATTTCTTTTGAGCTTCTTCTTCGGCTTTTTCATTATCATCTTTAATACCCAATGATTCTCTTTTAGATTTCAAAGACTGTTTTCCACCAATTCTACCTGTACCATTTTTCTTTTTATTTGGTTCTGTTTTAGGTTTATAATTCTTTTCAAATTCAACAACCAAATCTATAATTGCATAAATATCAGCGATGTCTGTTGAATTATTAAATTTATAAATATGGTCTAAAACATACATATGAGTCGGTGGTACTGTTCTGCCCATTTCAAATAACTTTTTATTTTCTTTGATAGCTTCATGTCGAACAACCACTTTCAAGCCAGTAAGTCTTTTACCCCACCAAACTTCCATGATATTTCTTTTGAAGCCTTCAAGTCTAACTCTTGTATAAGAGCAAGTTTTACAAGTTACGCAACCTTTCTTTTCTAAATAAGAAATGATTTTACTTGCTAACTGTGAAACATCTTCTTTAGGCGGTAAATCACCATTTGGTTTATTAGGGTCATTTACTCTTGCTTCAAGTTTTGCGACTTTTTTAGCGGTGTCTTTTGCTTCTTTCAATTCCTGTTTGTCAACAATCCCGCATGGTTTGTACCATCTTTTCAAATTTGACATTTTAACAGTTTTTTGAGTACCGTCAAAGTCTAAAACGACTTCATTTTCTGTTTGTGAAACCACAGTACCTATTGAGTGGTCTCTAAGTGATTCGTATTGAGTAATTTCTTCTGCCATAATGCGACTCCTTTCTTTTTTTTCTACTCGTTGCATGACATTTGTTTTCTACTTATTTATTGTATAACAAAATTATGAAATATACAATAAATGTCAAATATTTTTACAATTATTTACATTTTATCTAATCTGGAAAACTACCGTAATTTTGGTGCCATCTTAATTTATATTCTAATTTGCGTATGAACAAAAACGCATTATAATAATTGACAAAAGTTTCAATGCCACCACCTTGGACATTCTCAAATAACCTTCTTGAAGTTTCTTCTAATGTTGTTCCTGTTAATTTGGTATAAGCTCTTTGAACCATTCCCATCGCTACTTCCAAAGATTCAAAAGTAGCATTATAACCAAAAGATGTCCAATACTTCTTCTCCTTAATAGATTTGTTTATTTGTTGCAAATATTCCAATATACTATCATCTAAAGTATATGTTAATGGCATCTAACACCTCCTGTTGGCTTAACATACCTAAATCGGCCGGACCCACATAATAATCTATATCACTGCGTAGCCAATTTTCTTCTCGTGTTAAGTGGTCGCTGAACCTTACCGTTTGCATTTTACAATTTTTAACCATGGTAACATATATTGATGTGAGTTTTTCTGGTAAATATAAAAATACTTCAAAGCCTTTATCTATTAAGTTCTCGCAAAACTCAACCCAGGCTGGTTTCTGTTTGTTCTTGTAAAATCTCACCAGATACTCCTTCGACAACCATATGTTCGTCTTTGTTTTTATTTCTAAATCTTCCAAGCAAACCCCCACCTTTCAAGGCTTCAATATGCTTTTTATAACATACCATACCATAGCCTCTTTGAATACTTTCTCTACTCTTTAATAGTCTGCCACAATACCTACAATATTTAGTTGAAACTTCCATTATAGTATCTCCGCTAAAATATAATTCAATGCCACATCCGGAGTCAATCCTCCTGTTTTTATTTTAACTTCCGTATCTTGTAAAAGCAAGAGGTTCCGTTCACATTCATCAATATTGTAATATTTATCAAAATCTATTGCACATTTTATCTGCCAACTTGTTAAGCCTGTCCTATCACATACACCTTTACCTCCGCCATCATTTTTTAATAAAAGCATATTCTTAAAAGAAGCACCCAACAAACCTACAATAAGAATTTCCTGCTGATGAGCCTTTACAAAGTCTAAATCATTATAACATTTATAATAATTTCTTGAAAGTATTTGGTTTGTATATTCAAAAACATCAAATTCCCTTTCTTTGTATATACCATTTTCGCTTACAAGTAAATTAAAAGCTTCTGTGTCATCAATATTCATGGCCTTTGCGAGTGTCTTAACCTTATCCAACTCATTCATCAGTCTACTATAAGAATGCCCACACCATTCAATTAAATCATCAATATTATTTACACTTAATTGAGGACACATCTTTTTGGCGTATGCTTGCAACATTTCCGGCGCCAACTTTTCAAACCTAATAGTTTCTTCCTCAAAGAATTTAACAAACTTTGAACTTCTTTTATCTATTTCCGGCTGAATTAAAATACAATAATTACCGACAAATTCCTTGGCTTTTTGCCACAAGGTTTCTTGGCTTTTGAAGGCGTTGTCTACCCTTATTAGGTATAAATACCTAACCTTAACCAGTGATTTTAAGTTTACAAGTTTACAAACCTCTTGCACTGAATCTACCCATTTTATGGTTAATCCTAATTTTTTGGCAATTTGTTTGACATATACTTGCATAATACCTTCTTCAGGACCTGTAAATATATAAAAATTATCCAAATCGCCTGTAACTATTTTATTTTTCAAATCGCTTATTAACATTCTGCATCAATTCCTTTCATAATCTTCAGCACCCATTTATTCATTATTGCAGTTTTGGACAATACATCTTGTCTTAATTGTTGTAATGCTTCCTGAGTTTCTTTTACAATTATGTGGCCGAAATCAACTTGACCTTTTCTCTGTATATACAAATTAAGCAATACAGTCAAGAAAAATATAGGGTCAATACCTTCTGCATCCTTTTTCAATGCTAATTTTGAAATAATTTTATAGGCATTTACGGTACTAACTTCACCCATATAATCTAAAACTTTATTGGCTAACTCAAAAGTCTCTTGAAATTTGCCTGTTTGTATTTGGTATTCAAATTCTGCTAAAGAATTACAACTTGCCATCAATACTTCTGCGTTTTCCGGCATTTGGATTTCTTTTAGTTTGCAGTATTCTTCATAATCTTGAAAAGAATAGGGCTCAAACTCAAATACTTGAGCCCTTGAATTAAGTGTCGCCATTGGCGTGTTCACCGTGTGGAGTACAATATAGGCGAACTTTGGCGTCTCCTCCGTTACTTTCAACAAACTATTCTTACCATTTATGTGCATTTTATCAAGGTCTTCACACCAATATACACAAGGTTCTTTGATATTATAGATTGTTGAAATAATATGTCTTACCTGCTCTACAGATGGTTGAAACTCAACCTGCATAGCACCTAATTTTTCCGCTAATGCTTGAGTGACAGTAGTTTTACCACAAGCTCGGGCACCTTTGAAAATTATAAAATGCGGACAATTATCTAATGTCAAACTGTCTATAAATGCTTGAAGCTTCGGTTGTCCTACTAATTGCATAATACCACCATCGTACTTTCTACCAACAATTTAGGGTCGGTTTCATATCTTAATTTACCATCCAATTCCACCAAATCTTTTAACAAGCCTTTTGGTGCGGAACTACAATTATCAGTTAGAAAATCAGCTTTATCTTTGAAAGCCTGTGGTATATTTATATAATCAAAATTCCTTAAATTGCTATAAGTACATAAATCTAAAACAAAACTTATCAACTGTTTAATTAAGAACTTAATTTCCGTTCCTGCCATATATGACTCTTCAATTACCTTAATTACCTCTCCAGCATCCTTATTCTTTAAGGCGAGAACAATATCATATAAAACATCGTAATCAATATACCCCAAGGCATCTATAACAGAATCTACTGTAATCTCAGGTGCATAGTCAATACATTTTTCTAATAAAGATATAGCATCACGCATTCCGCCTTTTGACATTCTTGCGATAAATTTAATAGCCTCATCATCATAACTATCAATTTTTTCTTGTTTTAGTATGTATATAAGTCTGTCAAAAATTGTATTAAGTGTAATTCTTTGAAAATCAAATCTTTGAACTCTGCTTAATACTGTCGGAATAATCTTTTGAGGGTCTGTCGTACAGAATATAAATATTGTATTTTTGGGCGGTTCTTCTAATATTTTTAACATAGCATTCCACCCCTCTGTGGTTATCATATGGCATTCATCAATAATAAATATTTTATATTTACTATCCAAACTCTGAAAACTTGCTTCATCAATTATTGCCCTTACCTTATCTACACCATTATGTCTGGCCGCATCTCGTTCAATTGGTGCTCCTTTACCTTTATTTAATTCATTTGCTAATATACGAGCTGATGTAGTTTTTCCACAACCTGCCGGACCTGTAAATAAATAGGCATTCTTCGGACAGTCATTGTCTATTTGGTACTGCAATATATTTACAATACTTTTCTGTTCGCATAAATCCTCAAATGTGCGAGGACGGTAATCTGTTGCTAATGTCATATTCTCTATTTTCCTCCTATTGCTTTTATAAATGTAATTACAATTATTTCCGGTGCAAAGAACCACACCATTAAATTATCCAATTCATCCGGAATGTAATCTTGAGATTCAAACATTTTATACATATAAATCACACAAATAAGATGAATTATACAATAACCTAAAATAAACTGAATGGTTTGCATTATTCTATACCTACCATTTCATTTACTTTGGGTCTAACTTTATCCATCATCTTTTGCCTAAAATCTTGCCCTTGTATGTATATCAATGCCGCCCCTCTTAATTGTTTTACCACAATATCTTTAAGAAGTTCGTCTATATTTTCAGCTAATACTTCCTCAATAACTTCCGGAAGTTTTTCATTTATTTTATTTTCTATTGCCTGTGCAATATTTCCATCTAAATCAAGTGTCACTCTCATCGTCATAATATTTCTCCTTATATGCTTGTAATAACTCTTTGAAATCCTTTTCATTTACTGCATAATAATTTGGCTTTCCTGGCCCATAATTAAAAGCAATACATGACATTTCCTTATTCATTGCGAATGCCTCGTATTTTATTTTTTCAAACCATTCCTCTTTAATTGCTACACTTTTCTTTGGTGTGATTACTGTTTTAGCATCTATAAGCATAAAGTCCAATTTAACATCACCAGCGACAAAATTCGCCGCCCCGCTATTTGGTTGAACTCTACCACCTAAACTTTTTGCGATTTGCTTTTCTTGTAACTTTGAGAATTTGCGTGTATTCATTTTGCCGCCTTTACACCCAATACTGATAATTGTCCGCCTGTAATTTGACAAACTCTACAACAACATCTTTCTCTTAAAGACTTATCACTTTCCTTGAAAAATATAAATCTCTTTTTTCTTTTTAAGCCTAATCTTAATGCTAAACCATCAAGCTCTTTACCCTTCACCATCGGAATATTATTCATTATGCCTCCTTTTGTTGCACTATGTCTACATATTGTCCAATTATATCCATACATTGAGCATGGCTTTCACACTTATTAAAAGCATATAATAAGGTGTCCACTTGTAACTCCTTATGACACGCCATCAATTGGTCTATTGCCTTGCCTAATGTAATATAGATATTTTGGTAAAAATCATGTATAATAATTACCGGTTTCATGTTTACCTCTTCTTCGTTGCATTTTAATTGTATAACAAACTATATGATAATAAAAGGGTTTATTAACTATCCTATACATTCTATCAAATAATTGTAGATTGGCTCTGTATTTTCTATGAATTCCTGTAAATCTGCCTTACCTTGAATTTTAATTTCATTATCCTCGTCGTCTGTCAATATAGAACCGTTTGTATCTAAAATAGAATAATAGGCACCACTTCTGGATATAATACCTTTTAACAAACATACTTCAATAAGGTCTGCAATTTCGTCAATGCCCTTTTTATAGTTAAGTGTATATGAACCTTCTTTTCTATTTGGTGCAAATTTCTTGGTCTTTTCAATATGCACCTTCACAATATTTCCAGCAGGTTCTTCACAACCACTTGTCAATTTATTATTTCTTTCGTCTAAATACTCACCCTTCATAAACATCATACGCAAGGCACAATGGTGTTTGAAAGCCTTTCCGCCTGTTGTTTTTAAGCGAGTGCCGTATTGAGCATCAATGTCTTCTCTTACTTGATTTATCATTATAACAGATATTTTATATTTTGCTGACAACCTTGTTATTTTCTTTGAGAATCTTGTCAAAGGACCTGCCACACCGCAATATACCTTCTCACTTAATGTTTTTTCATTTTCTTGGTCACTGTATAATGCCCCAATACTATCTAAAACAACCATGCCGACTTCTCCTGTATCACACATATCAAGGCATATTTGCAATATATCTTCTGCTGACTGACTTTCTGGTCTAAATACATATAAACTATCAACATCAACACCTAATGTTTCAGCCCATTCTCTATCCAAAGTACACTCAACATCTAAAAACAAGCATTTCAAAGGTCCTGAGTCTTTGAGTCTTGCGTATTCTTGTTTCTGTGTTTTATTAGGTTGTTTTATAGCTTCTAATTCAGCCATTTTCTCTTCCCATTCTTTTTGAAAGAGCCTTTGTGCATTACCTACTAAATCTAATGCCGTTGTGGTTTTACCCCCACCACCATCACCATAAAATTCTGCCATAAAACCTCTGGGGAATCCGCCATAAGTCATATGGTTTAGCCTATTACTTGTGAAAGGTATCTTTGGTAAATCTTCATAAAGAACACCTTTTGTAATCAATTCGCCACCTAATTTCTTATTTAAGTTTTGGCATATTGTATCTAATTGACTCATCCTTACCTCCTAAACGATTCTGATGTCATTCCCGATAACTGCATTTCTGTTTCTCGACGGCTTATTACTTTCTTAATACTTGCAAGCAATTCATAGGCCGCCTCAAGTTTTTGTTTTATGCGTTTATAAGACCTTTGATATGCCTTAAACACAATGTCTTCTTCCAATGTAGCCGCCTCACTTGCCGCCTGTTTATCTGCAATAGTCCCTTTCGTTCTTTGATGAACTTGGTTATACAATTCCATTTTGACACTTTTTGCAATATCTTCTTTAATACCAAATCTCTCTTGTGCCTCACCTATAAAGTACAAATATGATGGTAATTTAAGACATATTTCATCCAATTCATCTTCTGTAATAGGGTTGTCTTTATCATGTAATACTTCCTTAAAAGCACTTACCAATTCATCAAGCTGGTGACAATATTTATCAACAAGCTCGTCTACCAACTTTTCCACCTTTGCAGAATTATCTTCCACCTTATTCATTATTTCATGTATTACATCATCTTGAGTTTTTTCTGGCGGAGTTTGTTGTTCTTCCTTATCCGCCTCATCAAGCATTTCTTCTTTTTCAACTGTGTTACTTTTTCTTGCCATAATTTATATACCTTTCTAAGTCTTTCTTAAATTGCTCCATATTATAATCAAAGAAAACCCTTTTCTTTTTGCCTTTTATTTCAAAACACTTAAAATAAGAGCATTCATCAAACATTCTCGCCTTTTTTGTTAGTTCCTCTATATGTAAAGACTTGGCACCTTCTACCCTTATATTGAACAGGCAATCTGCACTTACAAAAAATGTCTTGTCTTTTTCTACATACCAAACTATAACACCAGCCCCGGCGCCTTCAACTTGCTCTTTTTCAATTAAGCCTTGATATTGATTATCTGTAATATTTGAGAACGGTAGTGTGTTTCCTTTTGTAGATTTCAACTCAAAATAGAATATGTTAGGATATAAATAAGTAATGAAATCACAAATATTTCGGCCACCCATATATCCGGCAGTATTATCAGCGACCCTATTAACATCAAAACCGGAGGCGTCCATTTGTTTTCTAAAACTTGCTTCAAAATCCTTACCTCTATTCATCATCAAATACCTTTTCTATTACCCACATTATACCTTCAAATATTACAGCGAATACAATAAAAGCGATAAGTATAAAACCTATACACTCAACCAATTTACCAAATATGTATAACATTATTTCTCCTTCTTACAGATTTCGGAATATTTACAGTATGCACAATCCCTTTTATTTTCAGTTTTAGGTGGTGCAATACAGTCTTTAACATAGCTTTCACACTTTGCCAACTTATCTAAAACTTCCTCTTCTTTTTCGTGTTGTGTTGGTTTGTATAAATAGGACTTTTTACTACAGGTATCACGGTTTTCATATACAAATAAAACCTTATCAATACCAAAGCATAAACTATAACAACAAGCCTGTGGTTTATGCTTTTCATCCACGCCTACTCTTTTTGACCACTTAAAAGAACTTTCCGTTTTAATTTCTAAAATATAATACACGCCTTTATATTTGATTATTCCGTCACATAAGAAGCTCATATTATATTTTTCGTTGAAGCATTTATATTCAAAGCCACTTTTCTTAATAACTTTGGTTCCTAAATCTTTACAATGTTTTTCTACATAATCTTCAATATCAACCCATTCACAATCTATGCCAATATCCGCCATTTTTGTTACATGGCGTTGAAGAAATTCGTGTCTGTGTGTGCCTGTGTCTGCCATACTTATTAAACATTCATCAACTACTTCTTTATTAGGTTCTGCACCCATTATTTGGTAATACATATTTCTAATACACATAAGCGATGATGGTTTATATGTTTGGCTTGGCGGACGAATTTCTTGTGTTTTGCAAATTGTGGCCACGAGGTCATTGAGAAATGCCTCGTGTGCCGGAATCTGCTCGCTTGCGGCCTTAATAAGATTATGAATATTCTTCAAAGCCTTATTTGCCATTATGCGTCTACCTCATCAGCTAATACTGTCAATAGGTGATGTCTCTTTTCTTTACCGAATTTTAACATACCGTCTAAACCATACTGTATATAACATTTATCGTCACATACATTATTTATCAAGTCTTTTAAGACATCTAATTGCAATTTAACTTCAAAAGATACGAAATTATCACTGGTTGCATAAGGTAATAATTCATTTACTGAATTTTCTTTATTGTAGAACTGTATGCCTGTTTTTGTAAACAATACACGAATTCCTTCTTCTTTAGTTTTTACAAATAACATAATACGGTCTAATATACCTAATAATGCTTCCTTTTCAACGGAACAAGAAGCAGGTGATTCTTCATCGAATAACTGTTTTAATTCGTCTTTAATACTTTCCTCAAACTCTTCTTTACCCTCGTTGAAATAGCCTAAAATTGTTGTTTTTGGTGTTTTGAATAATATTTTATCTTTGTCTATATAAACTGTAATCTCTTCATTTTCCATTGTAGCAACTAAATTAACCAAATCTGATTTCAACATTATTGGTTGCCCAAATACATTTATATTTGAAAGAGCCGCCGTAGTGTTATTTGTTGTTAAGACTTCATCACCAAAATAATAACACATTAAGTGAGGAACTTCTGGTGTCTTTGCAAGTGAAATCTTATTACCTTCTATTGCCCAAACAATGGCGGACAATTTAATTTTAGTACCTTTCTTTTTAGTATCAAATACTATTTCTGGGTAATTGTCTAATTCACCTTCATCATTAACAGGTAATTCTAATTTATAATCACCATTACCTTTTACCTTTAAGTAATTGTCTTTCAATTCAAGTGTAATTTTGTCTGATGTTGTTTTTGATACCAACTGTGAGAATTTTTCTGCGGTAACTGTTACCTTAAAATCATCACATACAATTTTGTCTTCGCTAACAACTAAATAATTCTCACCATCCCAGGCTGTCATGCTTAAAGTGTTTTCTTGACACTTAATACCAATCCAACAAGTTCTCATAATTGATTCATTTTTACCTACGCCCTTCATAACACGAGCAGTCAAGTCTTTTAACACTTTGGTTTCTAATGTTACCTTCATTTATCTCTCCTTTACTATACTATTTAATACTTCGTTCTTTAACGGAGTATCATACAAAAATCTACCTCTTAAACAATTTGTTCTGGTTATTGAACGACGGCTCTTTATACCCCTTGCAGTTACGCAACTATGAACTCCGTCTATAACAACCATTATGTCTTTCATACCCAATTTTTGCAATATTTCACATATATCCATTCCAATTCGTTCTTGGACTTGAAGTCTTTTACAAACCATATCGGCAATTCTTGCAAATTTGGACAAACCAAGAACTCTACCTTCTATAGGAATATAAGCAATATTTATATTGAGCCTCATCAATGCACAATGATGTTCACAATGTGAATAGGCTTCAATGTTATTCACCATTACAAGGTCATCCCCACCTATATCAAATTGTTTGTCAAACATTTCCGCTATTTCATCATTGGTATATAATGCACCCTCAAAAAGTTCCTTAAAATAGCCTACCATTCTTTTTGGCGTTTCTTTCAAACCTTGTCTATTAGGTTCCGGGTCTATTTCACTTAAAAGCTCTTTGAATATTTTACCTAACTTCTCCTCATTAAGCATTAAACTCCCCTTTCTTCTGGACTCCAGACAATTTTATGTAATTGCACCTGAAATCTAATATCAAATCTCGGGTACAGTTTCTTCAACAATTTAACTTCATTTACCAATTGAGGAAGTGGCATTGTATTAAAACAAGGACTTATAAATATTGTCCCCTTAAACCCTTGATGAAAGTTGAGAAAATGCCTTACCGCACTTACATCTTCCATTGTAGCAACCACAAATTTAAGAACATCATTTTCATCCATTACTCCAAAATTTGTTTCTACCATTTGTGCTTCCATACCTGAACAAGGGCATTTATAATCTACTGTAAAGAATCCTCTTCCGGCTCTTACTGCAAATATAAATGGCATTATGTCAATACTTCCGTTAGTTTCAATATTTACATAATGGCCTGTGGCATTAAGTTTATTTATTAACTCTAATACACTTTGTTGGTGTAACAATGGCTCTCCGCCTGTTATTGTTACGGCATTATAATTTACTTTTTTAATTATGTCATCTATTGACATCAACTCACCGTCTGTTTCTTTTTGTGCATAACAAGTATCACAATAAGAACATCTCAAATTGCAACCAGCAAGTCTAATAAAGGTTACAGGCATACCTGTTCGTATGCCCTCGCCTTCAATACTGTCAAAGATTTCAACAACACCTAAACTCGTCATTTTACTTCGACCTCCCATTCAGCATAATTACCTTGAGTTTCTTCAACTCTAACTTTAGAACAATAAGACATTAAATCTTTCATATTCGCCCTTAAATAATCATCAATTACATTTCTTATCCACTTCGTCATATTTTCCGCTGTTGGGTTGAAATCTAAAATTTTATTTAGATTTTTGTGGTCTAATTTATCATGAATAAGCTGTTTTATAACTGTAAAATCTAATAACATCCCGTCATCATTAAGTCTGGGACCTTCTATTTCTACTGTTATAATCCAATTATGCCCATGAGGATTAGTACATTTACTTTCATACCCCAAACATAGTTGGTGCATAGCAGAAATTTCCATTTTCTTACTTACTCTATACATTAGCTGTCTCCTTACTTGCTATATATTCATTATAACCTTTGTCTCTTAATTTGCATGATGGACATTCGTGACAACCGCCTTCCACACCATTATAGCAAGTATGGGTGTTATCCCTTACATAGTCCAAAAAGCCCAAATCATCCGCCAATTTCCAGGTTTCAGCTTTGGTTAAGTACATTAACGGCGTAATTATATTAAATTCATAGTCCATAGCCAATGAAAGTGTTTTTTCCAAGCTATCTATAAATTCTCTACGACAATCCGGATAACCACTAAAATCAGTTTCGCAACAACCTGTGATTATTTTATGGGCTCCAATTTGTTTTGCATAAATTGCCGCCACTGACAAAAACATATGATTTCTACCGTCAACAAAAGTATTTGGATATTTTTCGCCTTGCTTAATTTCCAAATTACCATTGATTAACGAACAGTCTTTTAGACATTCAAATAATTGATTAACTTGCAAAATTTCGTGACTAACGCCTAAATCCTGTGCAATTTTCTTTGATTTTTCCAATTCTATCCAATGTTTCTGCCCATAGAAAAATGAAAGTGCATAAACATTTTCAGCACCATATTCTTTTCTTGCTTGTAATAAGCAAGTGGTACTATCTTGTCCTCCACTAAATACAACAACTACTTTTTCGCTCATCTTGTTCTCCTTCTACCTTAAATACTTTCTTCGTTGCAAGTTTATTGTATAACAAAATAAAATTAAAGTAAAGGCAAAGGTTACCGATTCGTTACAAACTATCAGTAACCTCCACCATTATGGAATTAAGAATTAAAACCTTCTTTAAGAACTTCTAAATCTCTTGCAAATTTTATTTGGTTATATTTTTCTTCGCCATTGCTATAACTTGCGAATGGGTGTATTGCTATACCACCGCGAGGTGTAAATAAACCTTTTACTTCTAAATATTTTGGTTCAAGTAATTTAACAAGGTCTTTCATTATAATGTTTACACAATCTTCATGAAAATCTCCGTGGTTTCTAAAACTAAATAAATAGAGTTTTAAGGACTTACTTTCAACCATCTTTTGTGCCGGAATATATTTAATATGTATTGTGGCGAAGTCTGGTTGTCCTGTTTTCGGACATAAACTTGTGAATTCATATGCGTTGAATTTAACTACATAATCATTATCCGGATGTTTGTTTTCAAAATACTCTAATTGTGATGGGTCATAATCATATATGTATTTTGTATTTTTAGCACCCAAACCTTTAACAGTACCGAATTCCTCACCTTGTCTACCTGCTTGTGGTTGTTCTACTTCTTGTGTTTCTTCTACTACAGGTTGCGGTGTATTTGCCACATCAAATATATCTTTCGGTGTTATTTTATTTTCTTCAGCCGCCTTGTGCATTTCTTTTAAGTCCTCTTCTTTTTGTAATTCCATAAGTTCCGCCTTTCTAATCAATTCTTTGTGTTGTTCTATTGTTTTAGGTTTCATTTTTATTAAAGACCTTTTCTTAATCTCAGTACCCTTATATTCATAATTTTTAGCCCAATCTAATAAATATGCTACATTAAATTTGACTCTTTCCTGGTAACTTGTTTTAAGGTCATCAAATTTGAATTTATACTTATCGCATAAACCGTAAATTTCATCTATTTCCGCCGATGTTGCGTGGATAATGTGTTGTGGATTATCAACTTGTTTGTCGCTAATTACAACCGTCCCTCTCGGTGTCATTATACCACCATTGGCACCTGTCATTATCCAACTTGTTGAATCTGCACTTGTAAACGGATACCTTTCAAGTACCGGAAGTGATGTCATACCAAATGCGTGTGTCTTTACATTCGGATTTGAACTTTGACCTATTAACCTAAATACAGTTTCAAACCATTCATTCTTTTCTTTTGTGGACCTGTCGTTTGCAGGCGATACACCTATATAAGGTATGTGTTTACCGTCAAATGTCGTTTCTAACATAGTCAATAACCAGTCAAAATCTTCATTTTGGTGAAATACCGGAAGTATTTTATCCGGACTTTTTAAGCGAGGACGCATATAGTTATAATTTTCCCATGACATAAGCGGAGCCTCTAAACATTGTTTTCTTGTTTTAGCTTTTCTAAATTCACCCGGTATTTTGTCCACCTGGGCCGCGATGAATACATAGTCATCCAACTCATTTAAGAAGTCAATATATTTGTCTACCTCCACCTCTTTACCAACAGTATGGGCCGAGAAAGCACCTGAGTCTATAAATAAATTACCTTTGGCTTTATTCTCTATCCAACCGTCTATAACATTTCTGTCATTTATCCAACTGGCCAGACGATTTGCTTTCTTTTTTATAAGGTATTCACGCCATGCCGGATTATCACTTCCGGCGAAATATAAATTAAACATTTATCACCTCTCCATTCCAACATTTACAAACTACCATATCACATCTCCAAGGTAATTTAATTTTAGCTTGTGGCGATGTTTCCATTACTTTTTGAAAAACTTCGCATAATTTTTTGGCATTCTTTTCCGGACCTTCTATGCCAAGTTCATCATGTATTTGTAAAACTATTTTTCCACCAAGTTTTCTAAATTCCTCGTTATGTGCTAAATTAACCATTGACAACTTAATCATATCTGACGCAGTACCTTGAATTGGCGTATTTATTGCTTGCCTTTCTGCGTCTGCTATTTTTAAGGTGTTATCAACAATTTTAATATTTTCTTGTTTAGCTGACTCAATAATTTTAGCTTTATCTTGCCACTTAAAACATTTATCCAAAGCATCCGAATATTCATCCTGAATATCTTGCGGAACTTCTTGCACTTGTGATTCATTTTCAAAGTCAAGTAAATCAAAATTATTACCCACACCATCAATCCAACTAAATTCATATGGCTCTAATTGCATATCAGGTAAATGTCTGCGTCTGCCCCATACGGTTTCTACATAACCATTGTGATATGCGAATTCATAAGTTTTATTTGTAAATTCTTTAATACCAGGGAATCTTGCAAAGAAATTATCCTGAATTTGTTTAGCTTCCTTAACAGAACAACCTAATGACTGTGCGAGCGAATATGCTTCCTGCCCGTATGTCATGGCCAACTGAATAATTTTAGCTTTACCTCTTCGTTCTTTTCCTTCTTTGTTTACAGTCCCGTCAGGTCTAAATTCTCTACATTCATCAGGCGACATATGAAAAGCAGTGGCGGCAACCTCAGGATACAAATCTGCCTTAGGGTCTGTCCCATAAATTTCAAGCATATTAGCATCTTGACTGAGCCAAGCCGTTGCTTTTGGTTCTTGTTGCGAATAGTCTGCAAATATAAGAACATTACCTTCTTCAGGTACAAACATTGTTCTTATTTCTTCATTATGTGAAGGTATATTTTGCAAATTAGGGTCACTACTTGAAAACCTTCCTGTTTCTGTGCCATTTTGATTAAAACTTGCATGAATTTTACCTGTTTTAGGATTCAAACATTTAGGCAATTTATCTATATAAGTGCCCAGTAATTTGTCCGTACTTTTATAATCTAATATTGCTTTACAAACAGGCTCGTCAATTTGTTTTAGAATTTCTTTACCTGTCGCTCTCGGATTATGTTTATCCGGACTTTGAATACCTAATACATCATATAATAATTTTGCAACTTGTTGAGAACTATTTGGATTAAGTGGTAATCTGAAATTGTTTTTAGGATTTTTCCTATTATATTCCGCAATTTCTTTTCTATACATTTCGCATACATTATCCACAATATCCTCGCACTCTTGCAATTTATTATGATATTTTGTTGACAACTCGTCCGCCTTCTTCAAATCAATGCCTATTCCATATCTTTGCATTTCTGCAACAACCGGAACAAGTGGCACCTCAATGGTTTCTAATAATTCTTTTAGTTTTTCGTTGCCAGGTTTATTATATTCCTTTAATTGCCATTGATACAATTCATAAGTAATTTGAGCATCCTTGGCGGCATACAAATAACCGATATTTATAGGTACATAAGCAAAATTTACCCCTTCAAATAATGCGGAATAATCATTTACTTTACCGTCTTTCGCGATTTTCGTACAATACTGATATTTTAACCCGGCTTCTTCCAATTCATTAAGTATTTTAGAAGCCACCATTGAATCCCATATAAGATTTGTAAACTCCCAACCAAACCTACAATATATTACATTGATATCAAATTTTGCGTTGTGCATTATTGATGGTATATTCTGCAGGCGTTTTAATTGTTTGTCCACCACCTCTAAAGAAACTTGATTTTCTTTTATTATATTATCAACAAAACTTCTATGACTTACCGGAACATAACAAGCCTTCATTCCTGGCGTATATAAACTAAAACCAACAAGTTCACAATTTATATAATCTAACCCTGTGGTTTCTGTATCGAACGCATATACATTATTTTCTATACATTTATCAACATAATTCGCCAAATCTTGTTCTGTATTTATAAGTAAAAATTCATCTTTTAAGTGTCCAAGTTCTTGTTCTACTTTTGCTCTTATAAGTTGAACTCTATCTCCGATAGTGCTTCCTGTTGATGTTCTTTTCGTTGCGACTTTTCTTTTTGAATTCTGCACCTTGGTCGCAACGGCAGAGGTATTAACCCCCGCCGGCGCCTTTATATTTAATAATCCCATAATTAAAACCTACTTGCTGTTCTTCTTCTTGTTGTAGTTTGCTCTTCTTTAGGAGCATCTTCCTTCGCTTCACTTCCGCCTCTGCGTGTGCGTCTTGGCAATTCTTCTTTAGGTTCATCATTAGTGTTAGGCAATACACCTGTTTCAAGAAAATCTTCCATTTCCTGTATTGTCATTTCTAAAATATACCCATTGAGCAATTCCGGTTCTTCGGGCATATCTTTTATAAGTGTATTGTCTTTTTCCTGTGCTAATGGGAATACTTTATAAATTGTATCAGTGCTACCTTTTGCACCATTTCTTTCAATTTCACAAGGATAATTACTTAAAGGTGCATTTCTTCTAACATGACCTTCTAATTCCTTATAGAATGTTCTACCTCTTTCAAATATTTTAACTCTGTTATCATCCATATCTAAAACAGGTAAAAACATTTTCACTTCTGTCTTCAGTTCCTTGTTTTGTAATGCTTCACGGCAGAATGGACAATCATCAATAGGTTGGTCATAAGTTCTAAGGCAATTTACATATCTTGTCTTTCCGTTTTTAGCCGTTACTTTGTGGACTACATACATTTTCACATCATCAAGTGATTCAATGTAGAATCTAACTTTGGCTATGTCCCCGTCGTCTTTAAGTTGTAAAAAATCAAAATCACTTTGTGGTTTGTAATTGTCAACTTCGTCAGGTCTAATTACTGGCATAATTCGTTCTCCTTCTTTTTTTTTGTTTGTGTGTTTTACTGTTTTATTGTTTTATTGTTTTATCTGTTTTTCCGTTTGTGTGTTTTTATTTTATATTGCTTATTGTATGACATAAATTTTATAATGCAACCCTTTATTAAATCTTTGTAACAATTCTAAGTAGCCGCTCTCATTATATTTACGAATTCATCTTCCGTCAAATCATTTACATCTTTACCTTCCGGAATTTTCAAATCTATTATCATTTTACCCTTAACATTTTTCCTTATCCTTGCTCTACCTTTATCACCAGCCTCATCGGGGTCCAATGCAAGTAAAAACTTTCTTATATGGCAATTCTGTAATATAGGGTATTGCTCAAAACTACCTGTGCCAATTAAAGCAATAGCCGGAATACCCCAAGTCCAACAAGTTAAGGCATTTATTATAGACTCACAAACCACCACCTGTGTTATGTCATGCGAGATAAAGTTCAAACCATATACCGGTTTATTTACCTCTTTTGGGTAATTAAAGAATTTTGTCTTTACGCTTCGTCTCGCAACAAAAACACATCTACCTTTTTCATCCCATACGGGGAATGTCAAACATTGTGTTTTTTCATCGTACCCTACATCAAACTTTTCTATAATATCGTCAGTCAGATGTCTTTTATACATATACGGGTGAATGTATCGGTAACTATCTAACTCCTCTTCTGTGATATAATTTTGTTTAGGCTTTGTTCTGCTTAAATTTAATTTGAAATTCTTGCGTTTTTCAACTTCAACAGATACAAAATTTTCTAATAACCATCTTTTTCCGTATTCTCCACCATCATTGTAACCAAAACAATCACTTACAAATTCCTTAAAACTTGCAACATAACCACAGGTGAAACAATGTACCGTTCCTGGCGCCGTTCCATTACTACCATCTAAATTTATGCCACAGCTTGGTTTTCTTTCTTTTCCGTCTTTATGCACCGGGCAACATACCTGAATATTTCCGTGTGACTTTTTAATTACCGCAAGTTTTTCTATACCACGATTTAACAACTCATTTCTTAATGTTTCAATTATTGTCATTTCATTTTCTAATATAGGTATTTCATCCACCATTAACATTAGAATACCTCGCTTGTTGGTCTTTTCATATTACCACCTTTTCTCCTGCTTGCAGGAATTTTTCTTGGCCCTTCATCTTCTTCTGTGTTACTATTTGCACCTTCTGGATTATATTCAAATAAACCTTTGTCTATATTCCATAAATACGCAATTTTTGGACCTAATGCCAAATTCCTATTTTTAACAAGTTTAAGCAATAAATTACCATCTTTCTGGCACATTGAAATTACACGGGTTGCAATTTGCCCTATTGAATCTGACTCTGCAATATCCTCTAATAATGGTAATTTATCTTCTCTGTCATCTTCGCTTACTTTTCTCTTGGCCTGGGCGGCACATACAATAGGGACACCAAATCGCATTGTTATATCCAAAAATTCTTGTGAAATTTCTTCAAATTGCAGACGCCTATCTTTTGACTTTGTGGTGGGTTGGACATTATACAATTGGTCCACAAACAATATGTCCAATCTCTCTTTTTCTATAAATGCTTGCAATTTGGCTGTCGTAGGCCTGCCGTTGAAATCTTTTTGTGTAACAATGAATATCGGGTTTTCTTGTTTCTGTAGTTCTGCAATATAGTCTCTGTATGCACCATGAACAACCTTATTACCTCTTTGCAAACAAGTATTAGAGATATGACTATCCAAAGTATCTAAACGAAAACCTACATCTGTTTTACTCATCTCGCCTAAATAAATTCCAACTCTTTTATTTTGATAATGTGCGGATAATGCCATTTTATCTATTACCCACGACTTACCTTGGTTCGGCCTTGCTAACAAAATAACCAAATCCTCTTTCTTAAAACCTCCCATAATTTCATCAAATTCAGGAAAGCCACAAGTTATAAAATAATCATCCTGATGCTCTATAAGATATTCGTATTCTGCTAACCTTTCAGGTGCCTTTTCTATTGCATCAAAAGAATTAAGAGGTGTTATACCTGCAAGTTTAGGGATTTCTTGTTGCAAATATTCTACGGCTTTTTGTGCGTCTGATTCCAATAATGGTTCCAATTTCTTTAACACAATACAAGACATTCTAAAAGTATGTTGTTCATACATTCTGTCCACCAAGTATTGGTCACTTTCTTGAACATCAAATATTGAAAAGTCAGGAAACTCTATCGCTATTGTAGAAGTATCAGGTACCTGTCCGTACTTTTTAACATGGTCATTTATAAAATCGTATAACGGCTGGTATTTTACAAAAAAGCTTCTATCAATGTTATTTGAATTAAGAATCATCATGGATTTTGAGCTTAACACCTTGCATAAGATACTACACTCTGGACCTTTGTCCTCCATCAAATCAACGAATTCTTCTTTTATACTGCCGTCTTTATTAGTTATTTCCTTATCTAAACTATTTGTCATCGCTACCTCTCAAACTATCTGCCTTAAGTGTAATTACATGGCTTAACCTTGAAATTCTATCATAAAGCCTATCGCCTAATACTTCTTTTAACGCCTCGTCTTGCAGGTTTGTGGTAAAAATACTACTTAACCCTCGCAATAACCTACCTTCTATTAAAGTACTTAAAATAAGTAAATCATAATCTTTTAACGGAATACACCCTATATCGTCAAACATAACAAGTGGTGAATTTTCTATAATAAGTTGTAAACCATCAAAGTTATTATTCTTACTCGAAATTGATTTTCTGGCATCTAACAACAAACTTGGTGTATATACAAAGAATGCCGGTGGCCAAGACCCTAATGAACCTTTGTAATTAAGTTCAATTTGCTTTTGTAATAGTCTTATACCCCAAGAAGTCTTACCATTTCCGCATTTTGAAGACTGTAATAATATATTTTTACCGTCCTCAACAAACTCCGCCAAATTGTTTTTTATACTTAAAATTTTATCAATTGCTTCTGCATCTGCTTTTGTCTTTTTAAGTGTAAACGGCCACCAATATTTTTCTGGTAAACCACTCTTTTCAAAATTTGCTTTGACATTTTTATATATAGGACAATTAACATCACACCACTCTACATTCTGTCCTTTTCCGCATTCAACAGTATCTTCTGTTTCTGAAACTGTGCAATACCAACAATTATTATTCATTATACCTCCTCTATCTCACCATTATCGTCTGTAACAAATTCACCTGTAAACTCTTGACTAATAACAGGAGCATCTGCCATCTGTTTTTTATAGTCCGACGGTTTGTACGGTGTAGCATAGTTTCTATCTATATTATATCTACAAATAATTTCCACTCCTTGTGGCACATTACTTGACATTCTTTTTATTTGTGTTATTTTCTGTTTTATTGAGTTATCCGATGTATTATAGGTATCTTTTAAGAACAATATATAATCCTCAATTGCTTTTTTTGTTTCTGGGTGTTGCTCCCATTCTGCCAAAAGGCCTCTTAATTTTGTTGGTACTCTTTCGCCTGCTGAAATTTTAGGTGCGATGACACCGCGGGGTGCGAGGGGTACCTTTGGCTCCTTGGTAGATTTTTGATTATTTTTACCTATAATTTGAGAATTCGAAATTTCCCCTGCTTGGGTATTATCTCTATTCTTATATTTAGTATTATTATTGTTATTATATATAGCCTCCGAATTTTCGGGAGCTTGCTCCGGTAAAATTTGGGAACTGTCTCCCGAATTTTTGGGAACTGTCTCCCGAATTTTTGGGAACTGTGTGTCCGCCTCATTTAAGGCAATTTCGTATAATTTATCTTTATTGAATTTTAGAAATCTTTTGCGTGGCATACCTTGTAATTTTTGTTTAAGTAAACCAATATCACATAATCTGGATATGACTTGTTGTTGTTTATATTCAGACAAACCTGTATTATCCTGTATGCGTTCTATGGTTGCATAAAACCAATCTTCTTCCAATGCACCTTTATTGTCGTTATATGTATATATAGAGGCCAATTCGCCTATAAGAACTGCTTCTTCCAGGCCTAATTGTTTTATAATATGCTTATTTACGCAAATAAAGCCATTATTCGCTAAAATATGTAATAAATTCATAATATCTCCTTTGAAGAAAAAGAGGGTACGAGGTGAAGGTACCCTCATTGCGTTTATAAGAATAATCTACCCCAATTATCCTCTATATAACTTTTGACTTTCTTCAATTTTATTCTCTACTTCTGTTATAACTTTTTCCCAAATTTCTTCATTTATTTTATCCATTTGAGAGTCATCTTTGATATCTACTGTTTGGCTATATTCAAACGCATTCCAAAGATTTTCATTCATAGCAAAACTTAATTTCATAGAATAAGTTGCTTGTTTTATTTTATAAGGTTTTTCGTCCTTTTTACTCATCTTCCTTCTCCTTCTTTACAGGTTTTGTATATAATGAAATTGTAGTTTTTGTGGTTTGTGCAGGTTCTAATTTTTCTGCAGGTATTCCGCCATTATAAATAAGTGATTCAAGAGCTTCAAAGTCTACATATTCTTTGGTTCTAATAACTTTTTCATAATCATCTTTTTTACAATTTTCTTTGAGAATTTGTATAATTTTATCCTCATCCATATCAATTTTATTAGAATATTGCAAGTATGCTCTAAAATTATCTGTGGTATATTCTTCTATTTCCAATTCATTAAATTTTTTCTTTACGAAATCACTTGCTTTTTTAATAGCACCTTCTAATTTAGTTTTTTCTGCTTTGTCTTTTGCTAAATCATCAATGGTTTTAATTAGGTTGTTTTCTTCAACTTTATTCATTATTCTCTCCTTTCTTTTTACTCCAATAATATTTTGAGTTGAATTCAGCCATTTGGCCCCATTTCAAATTTTGTCTAAATGTTTGTAGTTGGTTCACTTGTTCTAAAGTAAAGAACCATGTACCTCTATTGTCTGTAGTATATTCGGGTAAACCTACTTCTTCTTTTGTTTTGCCCGCATTCATCGCCCATTTATACCACCTTTTTATTGTTAGGGGTGCAACATTAAGCATAAGAGCGACACGGGTTATTGAAATTTGTTCTGTGTGTATTGTATTCCAATCCATTAGTCGTCACCTAAAACTCTCATTAACAATTCGTTTACAAACTGTCTATTCGTTGTTTGACCGTCTATAAAGTAGCTTGCCAATTCACCTTTCTTTAATACTATATCATTAACTACTTCGTCAATTGTATTTTCACACATTAGAGTATATACATTGACAATTTTTGTGGTACCTATTCTGTGGCACCTATCCATAGCTTGGTTTTTATTAGCTTCATTCCAAGGTTCATCTAAGAAGATTACATTGTTACCAGCTGTTAAGGTAATACCAGTACCCATAGCTTGACGAGTACCTAAGATAACCTTACATTCTGGGTCTTCTTGAAATCTTTGTACTTCAGAATCTCTAATACTTACTTTCACATCCCCGTCTATTATTGCCGGGTTGTACCTTTCACATCTATTAAAAGCTTCTCTTATAATTTGAGCAAATTCGCTAAAAACAACAACCTTTTCATCATTTGCAACGGCATCTTCTATAATTTGCAACATCATATCTAATTTTGTTGTGTGCGTTGCTGAAGAACTTAATAAACCACTGAATCCTGTAACTTGACGGAGTCTTGTCAATTGTGCCAAGGGATTTGGGCTTAACTTAATTAGGTCTATTTGTTCTTTTAAGGCTGTTCTAACTTCATCATATAATTTCCATTCTTCTTTAGACATTTCCAAATAAATAGGAATATTATTCTTTTCTGGTAAATCTAAAACATCTTCTTTTTTACGGCGTAACATACACATCTTCAGCTTTTGAACTATTTCATTTTTATTTTTGTATGCAATTATTTGGTGGTCTCCAAACCCGCCAAAGATACAATAATGATTTTTATACTGTGTAAATGTGTGAGTTTCATAATCTAACCATTTGAGTATAATATACAAATCTTCTATAGAATTCATTAAGGGTGTTCCGCTTACTGCAATTCTTTCTTTTGCAACAAGTTTTTGAAATCCCTTACCTTGTTGTGAATTAGGGTTTTTACATTTATGAATTTCATCTGCAATAACCATTCCAATTTCACCACTACGGCACATTCTTTGAAGTTGGTTTGCTAATTCTATATTTCTTAAAGATTCCACATTTACAATTAAAAAGAAATTATCAACACCATTTAATAAATCTTCCATCTTTTCTTTATTGTCTTTGAAACATAATTTACCTTTATTAGGTCCTCTTGTTATAACTCTTTGTCCTAATATATAAGGCTCTTCCCAGGTGTGTTTTTTAATTTCGTGATACCAGTTTAGTTTTAAGTTATTCACACCTACAACTATAAGACAATGTTTGAACCAATTTTGTTCTCTTTTTGCAATAGCAATATTTAAGGTTTGAAAAGTTTTACCTAAACCTTGGTCATCTGCTAATAACCATTTCTGGCTATTCATGCCGTAATTAAAACCTTCTACTTGATGTTTGCGTGGTTGTGTTTTATATAAATGTAATACACCACAATCCTTGCATTTATCATTATCTCCATTGTCATAACTTACTATGGTTAATTGGTCATAGACATCAAAATCTACCTTTGCGAATGCTAATTGTTGTTTTAGACTTTCTAAACAGTTATAAGGTAACTCCCAGACTTTTTGTTTTGGGTGCCACCATTTTTGTTCAAAGCCACGCATAATACAGACAATTTTCGCATCATACGGAAAGCTCACTAATAAAGCCTTCTCTGTCTTCAAATTTATTGGTAAATCTATAATTATTTTTACTGCCATAAATTTATTGTATAACAAAATATAAAAATTTGCAAAATATGTAAACTTTTGTAAACAACAAAATTATGTCATAAATATAGTAAAACCAGGCATATTAGACATATACCTGGCTTCACCTATGGTTACCAACTGTTTACTTTTTATGTTCAAAATAACAAATTCTTTTGACAGCATTTTTATAGGCTCTTTCTTCCGGCGTACCCGGATAATCTTCGTCGGTCAAATAAGCCTTAGCCATCTTAAGATAGTAGTCTGAATCTGTAAAGATATGACAAAAATCTGACCATAACATATTTACAACATACGCATAGTCATATTTCGTGAATTTAGCCTTCTCAAAATTGATATCCGCTAATTTCTCAATCGTTGCGACATCCCATTTAGCACCGGTGCCGTCTTTATCAGACCATTTCAAATAAGATATCGCTTTGTCGTACATATCTTTTTCAACAATATGACAACCATATTCGCATTCATACATATACTTGGCAAATTCAGACGGCATTATGTCTGCAAAAGTTTCAACCACTTTTTCAGCAAAATTTTCGTCTTCTTTTACTTTTGTTCTGTATAAATTCATAGCTTTTTCTATATCATACATTTTTATTCCGCCTTTCGGTTCATTAAGCATTACACCTACAATAAGGAGTTGAGAATAGAATTACATAAGGGTCCGTGGCAGGTGTTGTAGTAGGAGCCACATAAGCACCAACGGCTCTTCTTGGAATCCTGTTGCTCAATATTTGTAGACCATATTTATTATTAAGTGGAACGGCGGTACCATTGATATTTACTGTAACAGGTACAGGTGCCGTAGGTACTTGAACATTTTTATTCATTATTAAAATAAAAGGGTCTAAATTACCAATATCAGTAGAGTTTGTAATTGTTAGTTCAACATCTGTGGTATTATCAGTTGCTGAAATAACATAATGAACATTTTGACAATTTTGACAATTACACATTTTATATCCTCTTTCTTGAAATTTCTAATGAAAACAGTAGGTGGCAATAAACCACCATACTGTCTAAGGAGAGTGGAGAGATTTATGCGTATAGGCCACAACCACATGAGCCAAAGCCAGTGGACGCATAAAGATTGCTCATATAAGGAGAGCAAGTCAGGTATGAAGGGATAGGGGTAGGTCTTAATGCACTAATAAGAGCATTAGTCTGAGCCTGTTGTGAAGCTTCAATCTGAGCAGTTTGCAATTCTCTTGCTCGTTCTGCTAATTTTTCTTCCAAACCTGCAATCTTGTCAGCTATAAGAACGGCTCTTGTTTTTTCACCATCCTCATGTATAGCTTTTTCAATATCACAAGTATTTCTGTAAGCTAAATTATCAGAGTTTGCAATAGCGAATTTGATATCACATTGACCTTGTTGATTTACAAATCTGTTGTTATCAAGTGAAGATTGTAATGTGTATTTGTTCACATCAATTGCTTTGTCAAGAGATGCGGTATTTTGTAGAGCTAAAATGTTTTGAGCATTCATGCCTTGTAACATTTCCCTCTGTGTTGCATTGTTGCCTTGCAATACTTCTCTTTGAGTTGCATTGAAGCCTTGACATAATTGCATTTGAGTATTATCAAAACCATTTATAATCTGGTTATTGATACTATCTAATTTGCCCATTGTTTGAACACTATTCAAACCATCAGACAAATCACCTTTTGTAGCATTGTTACCTAAAGCATAACCAATAAGTCCGCTATCAGTAGCAACACCACCGAATCCGCCGAAGCCTCCGGCACCGCCAAAGCCACCGGCTTG
>OIAX01000014.1_pt1 | contig 106291 bp, 106 predicted proteins | sample 1580821 | NCBI WGS metagenome assembly OIAX01 (sample SAMEA3882524, study PRJEB24775) | human gut metagenome | biome: human-associated habitat; feature: intestine environment; material: feces | place: Netherlands | collected 2009/2010 | reverse complement strand
CCACAGCTGATCACACGCATACGCTTGATGATTTAGGTGCTGCAGCAAAAGATCATAACCATGATGAAGCATATGCTGCACTTGATCATACCCACACTGCTTCCAGCATAGGTGCAGCTACTGCCACGCACACTCATACGTACAGTGATGTAACTGGTGTTGCTGCAGCTGATCATAATCACAACAACACATATGCTGCGATAGACCATACACACGAAATCAGTGATATTGATACACTTAGTGATGAACTGACCAAGATGACGAATCACATTAAAAATTATGATAATCCTCATAAAACAAGTGATGACAATCTTGTTAAAGTGTTGAAGTTTGATTTCACTGACAAAACAGTAGCGCAACCGTTTACCGTTTCTCGTGCATCTAAAGAATGGGCACTTGATGAAAATGATAAATTTGTTGAATACGATAATAATACGCTTGCCTATGCGTGGGATAAAACCGACAACCGATATGGTGCACAACTTTTTAACAGCAGAACTCGTTTAAATTCTTATTACAAAACACCTATCTTCGAACACGCAGAAAGTGCAAGTAAAAACATTAACAGTGCTACGACAGATGCTACTTCTCAAACTGGAGACGTTGTATCAAGGATTCATCTTAGAGATACAACCAATGTAGTTGTTGATGAAGTGTTTGATAACGAGTATAGCTCCGTAGTACTATTAAGAAATACGGATAGTGTCAGTATAGCGACAGGAACAAATGCTACATATACACTGTCTATAAGACTTAAAACTTCTACAGCGAATGATCCTGATCTTAAAGCAGTATTTTGGTGTACTCTTGGCGATGCTGGAACGAAAACACAAATTGGTGAAGTATCGTTGTCGTCCGAATGGCAAACCAGTGTATTGACATTCACAGTAACGAATGAAAATGAAACTGATGAAACACTGACATCTGGTTTTTATATCACATCGACGGACGATACAGTCAATGATATTTTCATCGATGTCGACTGGTTCCAGATAGAACAAACAGCATATGCTACTCCTCTTATCATGGGTACGGAAGGTACGCAGATAACTGTTTTGCGTACGGCACCTTTATACACAGGAGCAGATGCCGATCTTTTCACAACGACAAAACAAATATCTGTTTATTCTGAGTCTAAGAAATATTACTACGGTGGTCGTCCTTGGCAAGTACGGACAATACCAAATTCTGTTTTTAGATACCACGGTAGTCTTGATATGAAAAATCGTTACAGAGCACGTGTAGAAAACAATGTTATTATTGAACCAGAATCGCTTGTTGATACACACTACCAGGTATTGTCTACAGAGATTCCTTTAGGTGCTCTTGTACGTGAAGTTTCTTTGTTTGATTTTGTAAATAATGAATTTTACAGTGCCATAGCTGGTGTTGTTTCAGATACAAAAACAACAATCGTCAATGTACCTTGGATTGACAACGAAAAACAATTTATTCTGTCAAGCAGTGGTGAATCTGTCGTATACTTGTGTGGTTATCTTTACCATATTTCTATCTATACGACCATTCTTAATGATGGAAAACTTATTGAACTTACACAGTAGGAGTTTTTATGTATAAAGATTATTTTTTACGATTTTTGAATAAGGAAGAATTTGATACTTGTGCTTCTTTGTTAAATACCGATTCTTATATGGATACTTGTTTTTGTGATGTGATCGGTATTATCAGTGGTAAAGAAGGTTATCATGTCAATATCAGAACTCTTGATTCCATTGAACTTCCTGAAGCTTTGTTAAGCAAAGCCATCAATCCAACAACACCACTGCGTCGTTTTGCTGGAAATGCTGAAGTATACATTCCTACTGAAGAAGAAATGATTCAATAAACAAAATAACTATCAGATCTGGGATATCCCAGATCTGATATATATTAAAGATATATATTACCTACGTGGTGTCATGTTACACACACATTAAAACAGAGTATAAGGAGTTTTTATGAAAACCAAATTTGACGAAGATTTTGATTGTCCTACAGAATTGGATTGGTGCACATTTACACTTGATATAAAAGACAAATCCAGGTCTACTCAAAAAGTAAATGATTTTTTATTAACGTATCACACCGAATATATGGTCAAATTACACAAAAATCTTATTGCAATTATTTTAAACAGTAAACTTCCATTCTACAAACAACATTTGTATTTAAAACGTATTTGCGATTACGCAAAATACAACATGGAAAAATTGACTGAAAAGGTAATAGCGACTGAAAAATCTTCAAATACGGTTGCCGAATTTTATAAAGAATTTATGAACATTTACAAGTCATCATACAACTTGGTTTCTAAAGAAACCAAACTTTATAAGGAATTTAAACGCTGGTACAACGAAAACAAAAATGTGACTGGAGAGTCGATATGATGGATTCATTTCCGAATGGGGAAGAAGTTTGTTTTATACTTACAGGACTACTTGATCGTCATTTTGAAAAGATGTTTTGTGGTATGGAAAACCTTGATTGTAACGCCATTGTGAAGATGTATGATAAAATCGATACATTCTTATGGTTTATTGAAACGCATGCAAGTGAACATTGTAAAGATGCTTTTTATTACAGATGTACAACGGATCAGAAAGAACTCATGGTAGCGTTCTTGATTTATGTTTTTCAGTTTCCAGAATATCAAAGTTTAAACACCGTAGAATTTCATAAACGAATATCCGAACTTTTTTCAGTATCGCATTATAGAGTTTCGTTGTGGTCTTCATTGTGCAATTGTGAATTCAAACAAACTATCGGAAACGAATTGACAAAATATCACAATGAAGAACTTATTCGTATTCTTAAATATAGAAAGAATGAGGCTGAAAATCACAATCTCTACTCTATAAGACTTATGGCAGCGTTTATGACTGATATGTATAATACCAAGTATCCTTGCGATACCTTATTTTTAAATCAATTTGTGACATTTTTTCATTTGTTAAGCGATAGAGAACAGATTGTTCCCATATTCAAACAATGGTGTCTTGAAAGATACCCAGAAGGGATTTTACAATGGATGTAAATCGACATCGTTGGTTTTATTGTAGAATTCTGAAAGACTATAGTGTATTTGAATAACAATCTTGTTACAGATTAAAAACAACATATAACGATTTCACAGGGAGAATTCTCCCTGTGAAATTTTAATAAGGATATCTAAAATGATTATTGATGCAAGTGATTTCTTTGCTTGTCAGCGTTTTATGAGACAATGTGTAGAACAAGAAATTCGTAAAATACCAAGACGATTTGCTAAAGAATATTCAGAAGTATTACTGGATAAAGAAAACATGCAATTGCATTTTGATAAAATTTCTGAAATGCTCAAAAGACTTATGGCGCCGTACGACGATAAACCTACATACGGCGATATTTTAAAGTGTTTACAAGCAACACAAAAACAAGATCACCTTTTTCAAATATATATCGCAGACCTTGTTCAAAAATATCCGTTTTTAACATTTGTGAGGTCCCTGCCATGGCATAACAAATACATGACAAAAAGAATCGTTTCTATGGTTTTTGGTATACATTCTTATATGCAACGACGTATATACGAATATTGTCGTGCAAACGATGTTAAACCTTCTGGTGTTGAAATGTATATTGGAGAATACATTCGTGATCTACTAAGTTGTATGCGAGACATAGATATTCATTCGAGTGATGCTTTACCGGAATTACATACTGTATACACGGAACAGAATGTAAGATGTCTTTTTAAATCTATTTGTTTTACAGGTATTATAAATTATCTTGATTGGGTTGTAAAACAAAAATTGGAGACTCGGTAATTATGAAAAGAAAATCCGCTGATATCACTAGTGATAAGTATCTTGTTGACCAGTGTCTTAATGCTTATGAACATTTGCTTCAAGTCAAACCATATTTACCAACAAAACAAATCCCTGTATTGTCAGTCAAGCTTCCTTCAAACGAAGATGCTTTGTCTTGTTATTTAACATTTCAAACGGAGATTCTCAAACGACCAAAATCCAAAGGAAAAGTAGCCGTGTCTCTACTTCATAACAACACTATCGAAATAAGAGAAGCTTATGAATCTTTTCCTCTAAGTGAACATGAGGAATTGTTTAATATGGTTTTGAAAAGACATAAGGATTTTTTAAATCGCAACGCTCATCTTGCTCATGTGAAATAGGTATTTGTTATTGATAAGTAAGAGAAGGGATAATCCCTTCTCTTACTTGAACTTCATGTAATCGATTTTTTTTTGTGTATATATCATTTTCTTGATTTTAATAACCTTCAACCTTAAGGAGTAACCTTAAATGATCACAAACAAGTTTGAATTGCCGGATGACAGTTTACTTGGAACGACACATCTTACAAAACTTGCAGCAAAATGGGGTATAGCCGTAGAACTTCTTATTTTCATGTTGTCAAAACAGACTAAAGGAAGACTTCGTAAAGTCAATTGGACAAGAAACATCAATCTTCCTTATCTTGGTAAACAAATCGTCATTTACAAACCAGATACTTCGGATTATCAAACATGGAAAATGACGAATACGGATGCTCATCGATTTATGGTAAGACTTGAAATTGTGCTTCAAATAACCGACATATACAGAGAACTTGATGTGCTTAACAACGCTCTTCTTGGAAACAATTATGCAATCATCAACAGAAAAAGGATGTTGCGCTATGTTGATCAAATCATCAACATAATGGGTTTTGTCGAACACGTATACGAAACAACTGATACAGGATTACGTCAGTTCTTTCCTAAAATGATATTGTTATCAAACGTTTATGAAATCTCATCAAAGGAGTGCATAGCTGATAACCTTTATATAAGAATACCTTTGGCATTCTTACGAATATGCGATGTCCTTGTTCGTGAAAACATGCCTATTTTGATTACCGGTAAAGTCGGTTACATCAAAAAGCAAAGACATTGCGAAATCGTGAGCGTTAACTCGATTCAGTTAGCCAATCAAGATTTGGTTGATTCACTGCTCATGTAAATAAATTCTCATCTATAGAAGGAGAGGAATATTCCTCTCCTTCTTTTTTTTTTGCAGATCAAAAAGAATGACATCTATATCATTATTTTGATATCGGGATTAATGTACTGTTAACTTTTTTCATACGAGGTAAAAATATGTTGACTGTTAATGCTTTGGAAAAGATGCGTCGTGAAGTTATGGAACGTATTGAACAGTATGATTTTGATTACTTATCATCAGCGTACTGCAACAATGTATTCAAGAAGCTCCTTGCTGCAACACGTATAGCTTGCGAACGTAAGGGTGTTGGCATGCACTTAAACAAGCATGAAGCTTGTCAAGAATTCTTGCTGTTCTTTGTAAATCGTCGTTACGAATACGAAGGCATCACGACATTCGAGGAGGATCTCAAGAAGGCCAAGGCTCTTGGTGTTGAATTAACGGAAGAACAACTTCGTACAGCACGTTTAGTCATGGCCTTAAACATGCATGGTTCTCTCGGAACGCTTACGATAGAATCGATAAGAGACAATCCGGAAATTTCAGAAGATCTCAAGAAGAGAATTTTGGAAGATCCGGATACGAATGCAGATCACATCATTTACAACATGAGCAACATGCTTCATCTTCTTGATAGATTGCAGTGCCTTAATGCTGCAGCTATTAAGCTTATGCTTGTGCTTTATATGGCGCATGAACGTCACCACAGTGTTCAGGATATCGATTTCATAAAGAGATCGTTGATTGTAACGGGAAAGACTCTTAATGAATCGACCCTTGATGTTTACAATGGTCAACAGCATGAGGCTGATGCGAATCTGCACGGAACGCTTGCTATGATTGATTATGCTATCAAGCATTTTCGTGAATTGTTTTAAAAGGATATTTTAAAAAGGAGCATTTTTTATGTGGTTCACTGAAGAAAACAGAAAATATATTAAAAACCAAATCAAGATCTTGATTAACAAAGAGCTGTCATTAGCCGATGTTAAAAAGAAGGTCGTTGGTGTTTTAGGAGATATCTTAAAATGCCAAAACATTTGTGGCGATTTTGTGTCCATCAATACGCAAGTGGAAATTATAGTTGAAGTAACTAAAACAATAACTACTGTAACGAAAAAGGAACGGCAGTCGTTTATTAAAAGGATCTTTTCTTATAACAATGTAAAGTTTTCCTACACGACTGATGAAATTATCGCAATCCACAAAATGATTTCACCAACGTTTAGTAAAACAAGCATTGAACTTGTCGTCAGATTCTTGTATTTAAAATGCAGGAACATGCAAATGCATAACGAAGCTCAAGCGTATCTGCTTGCTCTTGAAGCTATTGTTACTGAGTTGAACATTTATGAATAATATCATGATGGGTAGGGAATATTCCCTACCCATCACATTGAAAAAGGTTATTATTTTTTTTATTCTTCTTCGCCAGGAATGCGTGAGAGATTATAAAGTGTAAGTCTTACAAGATTTGTATCAGCTGTAGCAAGAAGTTTACCGTTGATTGTAATGACACTTTCAGCTCTTTCGTTATATTCAGTACATTCGTCATTCGCTTCTTTACTCATAACACCGTTGGCACTTACTTGGTCACCATCAAAGTCAGCTGTAAGACCGGGTGTTCTTGCACCGTGTAAGACGAGTGAATCGATGTATGGTTTTCCTATAATGGGGTAATGCGGCAACATGATTTCATAGTTTTCTTCATATTGCGAAGAAAACTTAACGACACGATCTGGTGTTGTCGTACTTACTACGGTAAAATTCGGAAAAATACTGCCTGTTTCGACAGCAGGATATCTTGTCAACATGAAGTTTTTCTTATGACTTGCTCTATATGTAGCAAGATAGAGCATTTCAACATACGTAAGTGGTCTTACTCTACTTACATCAAATTCCTTATTTCTATTCTTTTGATAAAGTGTTTTAAAATCATCAATGTTTCTGAAAAGATAGATTTCATCATCTAGGTCATACACTAAGAACATATAAAACCATTTATTGTTCACATCTTTAATGATGACTGGTTTATCTCGCATGTGAATATTTTGAAAAAGCGTTATCAAATTGTTACTTGCTTCATCACTTAAGGCTTCAGAAACAGTTGAATCTTTTACATCGATGTATGTAATCTTGTATGTTTTAGGATCGATACCGGCAACACTTGATGATCCTGTACGAAATACTTGCGAATAGAAAAGCGATTTTAATTGATAAATGATAAGAGGTTGATACATTTTAGCAACCTGAAAAACAGGTACTAATGATTCGTTGTATTTTAAATACTGAGGATCGTCTGGAGATTTGCCGCTCATAGGAGAAGCTGTGATGACGTTTCTTGTTCCCCAAATAAGACCACGATGCCCGTAATGTCGTTGACCAAATCCCGGTTTTCCTTCAAGCAATGTTTTACCGTAGTTATAAAGTTCATGTACTTTTAATTGAATATTGTATTTGATGCCATCGTAATATTTGGCAAGAACCGGATTTTCAAGACCTGTTTTGACTTGTTTTGCTACGGCAAGTAATGTCGTATATTTTTTATTGATTTCTTCGACAGCGATACGACCATCAGTTTCTTTAATATCACGAAGACCTGCCGGATACACAAGCATTTTGTTTGTGAAAAGCGTATTGTCTGAAACCATTTTCTTCACGGTTTCGATTTTGGTGTTTCTTGTATGCGAATTCGTTTTATCGTATTCAAGTTCTTTCACATGACTTAAGAAATAACTGTATCCAGTATCGGCACCAGACGTTTCTTTACTGCAAGCATCAAATTGTTTGGTTTTTTCATTCCATACGGCGTATTGTTTTCCTTGTATGATTTCATTGTGTAAAGATTTCAAATCAATGATGTTTTTAAATGCTAAAGGAACAAGAACATCAAAATACAGTGAAATATATCCAAAACGAACAAGACGATCGGAACTTCCGATTTGTCCAAAAATAGTTTCACTAAAAAGACCTTCAGGATGGAGATTGTTTGACGACGGTTCAAAGATAAATGGAGAGGTGACTTCCAAAATCATGTTTTGTTTAATAAACGTATCGACATCCATAGGCCATATATTCGCAGGATCTTTCGGGATCATAAAGTACCTCTTCTCATAAGAGCTTAATGTTTTTATATAGTGTGAGAAACCATGAAAAATGGTATGTTTTTAAGAAAGAGAGGAAGATATGATTCATTTGAATAACTGTAATTGTGCTGAAGAAGAGATGCTTTCACCTATAACAAAAATATACATAGATGTAGAATACATTCAAGATCTTTTAGTGGGAGCGTTGCTTTTACTTTGGAAACAAACAAAAAGTGAATCCGATTATACGTATTTTATTCAACAGCTTCCTTCGTACAACAACAGGCTTACATTTGATACCATGCACTATTTTCCTAAGTGGAAGAATCGTATCGCTACAAATGAATCACTTGATGCTTTTATTCGAAATGAAAAAAACATAAGACAGCTTCTTTTAAACGCACCGTATACGGATGTAGCCTGTTATCTTAAGGATCATCACAAACTTTACAAGGAACAAAACAATCGTTTAGGTGAAAAACATCCTAAACCCATTACCTACAATGTTAATGTTTATCCGTTACCTATAAACGAAGATGTAATTCAATTTTTTCAGTACAGAATGAAAGCTCTTATAGAAGATAATTCAATCATTATTAATGTGTTGTCAAAACCTATCCAATCACTCAATACAGCATTTTTTAAAAATACCTATACTGCGTATATGTATCGTTTTACCGATATGACAACACAAGAATATTCGCCTTGCTACCTTGCTTATTACCATCATCTTGTTTTTAAAAACACTACGGTAGCAACGCCTTTTCGTATCACACTTAAAGAAAGTCTTAAAGACGATCTTGTGTATCGATATACTGAACGACAACTTGAAGAGTCTTGCAGCGCAACGCTTTTAACCATGAGTGTATTTTCAGATTTCAAATTTGTTAATCCTAAAATACACATTAAGACAGAATAAGGATGTGATACATGGCTAGAGATGACGAATTTGATATCGACCAATTTGATAATTTCGAATCTTCGGATTTTGATATCGATTTTGGTGATGTTACTGCTGATACGGAATCGAATAGATCACCTATTACAAAAACCAAGAAAAATATCGCAAGTGGTTTGAAATCAAGTGTTCAAGGTATAGGCAAAGCACTTGATTATCGTATCCGTAATGAGTTTCCGGCAACAAATACTCTTGTTGGACAAGGTATGAAAGCTGCTGGAGATTTGAAGTATCTTTCTTCAAAATTCCAGCAAGACATTCAACCTTCAATTAACGTCATCAAACGTGCAGGAAGACAGCTTTCTCCGAAAATCAAACAAGTTCTTCCAAAAAAGTTTCATGACAAACTTGACAGTATTTTTGCAAGTAGTGATACTCCTGGATATCAACAAGTTAAAGCTGAAGAAGCACGTCAGCAAAATATTGAAGCTCAACTTGGCGCTATCTTTGGTGGACGTTTACAAGATGAACAGCAAGTAACTGAAGAAAAACTTGAAGAAACCAAAGATAAAATCATTGATCGTGCTCTTGAAGACAATAGACATAAAGAATCGTTTAATGTTCTTGATAAAATTCGATTAGCTACTGAGTTTAATGCAAATTTTACAAAAAGTATTTATACAGCATACCTTAAGAAAGATCTTGAACTTAAGTATAAGCATTATTTCGTAGCGCAAGACACTTTAGCGACTACGATGGGTATCGCTAAACTTCTTGAGACGAAACTTGATCAAATCAGACATAACACGGCGCTTCCTGAAATTCAGAAGCTGAAGAAGACGGAAGCTATCAAAGAAGTTATGTCTCAACGATTCAGTGAAAAAGTATACGATCTTGGAAAAACCTTTGTTAATAAAGTTGCTGATAAAATATTCAAACCAGTAACATCTGGTATTCAGATGGGAGCTGATCTTGCCGATACTCTTGTTACAATGGAAGAGATGGCAGATCAATTTGGTCCCAAAAGAACTCCTTTAGAAAAAGCTATAAGTTTTGCTGCTGATAAACTTGGTGGTCGCATTGGTGGAAAATTTGGTAATTATCTTTTTGGTGATGGTAAAACCAAAAAAGGTATTTTGAATGCTCGTGGACAAACGCTTGAAGGTATAAGCCAAAATGCCATGACTCATTTAGGGTTATGGGCACAAAGCAAAAAAGAAGACTACGAATTTTCAAATCCTTTTCTGTCTACGTTATTTGATTTTATTTCTCCCGATGTGTCTCGTGGTGCAGGTTCCATCAAAAACATTCATGTAAATGATCCCTTAGGACCAGCTGTTTACGATAACGCGGCACGTACATCCTTAGTTGAAATCATTCCTGGACTTCTTGCTAAAATTGAAAAAAATACAAAAGAAGCTGTTACAGGACAAAATCAAGAAGAACTTGTTTACGATTACAATACTCGTGATTTTATCACATCTTCGGAATACAAGAAAAACACGATCGATCGTGTTTTTGGTACCAGAGAACAGAATGCGAGAAATTTAGGTGCGGCTGTTGGTGTCTTTCGTGGAGCTTATTCTTATATCAACAAAACAGAAGAGTTGCAAAGTTTTGATGATTTGGTTCCTGAACTTGGGCAGTTTATTGTAAACTCCGGTCTGCAAAAACGTCCCATTAATCTTGGAGCCTTATCAAGATACATCGATGGCATCACTGAAGAAATCGATGATACCTATATCGGTGCCGTAATGAAAGGCATCGAGCACAAAAAAGAACTTGCTGAACTTATTTTAGCTACGATAACGTACGATGATGGTACTATCAATTACGATATCAAGTCGAAGATTGATAGACAAATCATCGACTACATGGGAAAAGATGAATATTTAAATACGCTGCCGAAATATCTTCAAGGGTATGGAACGGCAAGACATCTAAAAGGTATTTTAGATGTTAAAGGTAGCTCTGCTAAAATCAGTGATGATTTTATTCGTGGCGTTTATGGTCGATCGAAAGATCTTGAAACGCATGATCAGATTGAAACATATACCAAATACACTACGGATGATTTAGAAAAACAAGAAGAACGTCTTCTTGATACACCAAAAGAAGTTGCCGGTATTCTTGATTCTTTGTTTGCTGTCGCTCTTAAAGGTGGATATAGTTCTGATACTCGTTCTGGTATTGGTGGAAATATTTCTTTTATTCCAAAAGAAGTTATGACTGAAGCGACTAAATTTGTTACTTCAAGCAAAGCCGCTTCATTTATCAGAAAGAAGATAGAAAACTACAACGAACGTGTTCGTAAATTAAAAGAAGCTGAAAAGAAAAGTCGTCGAGCTATTCCTGAAAAACCGTCGTACGTTTCAAATGTTGTTGATCCGTATGCTGGTGATTTTTATGAAACAGATGCTACACCTGTTCGAAGAAATGTTGGTCGTACAAGAGTTATTCAGCAACAAAGTGCAACGAATACAAGTGACATCAGTAATAGTTTTGCAAGATTTACTGAACGATTTATTGGTGAATACAAAAAAGTCTCTTCAGATCAATATAACAGTTTATCTAAAATAGTAAACAGTATTGCACCAAAGACAACGAATGCTTCAAACGAACCTGTTGTTAAAGCCATTGAACAGTTTGAAAATACATTTAAAGATTATGTCAAAAAGCAGGACAAACATACAGAACTTCTTGAAAAGATTGCCGACATTTCTTCTGAAATGAACGATAAGCTTTTAAACATTGTAGGAAATACTTCAAGTACCATCATGAAGTTATTCCACAAAGGAAAAGCTTTAACAAAAACGGCATTCTCTGCTCTTTGGAATACTGGTTGGGAATTGGCTAAGTTGCCATTCACAACAAAACCTTATTTTTGGACTGCAAGACAAATTGGTAAAGCTGGAAGATTTGCTTGGGAACATGGTGGAAGCCAGACACTTGGTTTTTTAAAAGGATTGCCTGCAAATGCTCTTCGTGCCGGTGTTTATGCTGGACAATTGACAAGAGATGCTATCTCTGGTGTTGGTGGAGCTGTAGGTTCTCTTTATAGAGCTGGAACAGAACTTGTACAATCTGCTAAAAACAGCTACGTTGATCATAAAAACAACATGCGTAGCTGGTTTAATAAGAAAACACAAGGTTTACGTGATAAGTTAAACGCTGTAAAATATACGGATATTTATTTAAAAGGTGAAATCGCTGAAGATAAGATTCTTGTTACAAAACAAAAACAAGAAAGTGAAGAAGGTGTTGTATTTGGTAACGGAAATCGTGTTCTTACATCTTGGGGTATTGATAAACCTGTTTTTGATCCTGAAACAAAACAATGTCTTATTACAAAAGAACAACTTGAAACAGGTATTGTAGATGTCAATGGAGATTCTCTTAATAAAAAAGGTTTGATTAAACAAGGTTTTGGTCTTGTCAAAAAAGTCAGTGGTCTTTTTGGTTCCGGTATTAACAAATTGTTTGGTATAGGTAAAGATCTGCTCGCAGGAAATCCATTATTCAAACTCATGAATCTTGGTATTGATATAGGAGGATCACTTTTTAGAGGTGGAAAAACCTTATTGTCAAGACTTTTTGGTGTCGACACTCCTGCTACAAGAGTGACAAGAGAAGTTATTCAAGAACTTATTACGAAAAGACTTGATGATATTTACACGTTGCTTCAAGGGCGTTTAGGTAAGGAAACCAATCAAAAACCTGTTAACGAACCTATCGAACCTATGAAGTCTTCGTCAACGAAGGAACACGAACGTGCACTTGAAGCTATCAACAAAGCTAAAAGTGAATCTGAAAAAGAAAAAACGAATGCGAAACTTGTTGGACTTCTTGAGAACATTTCTGAAAATACGAAAGAACAGGTTAAAGTTACAAAACGTGGATTTAAGGAATCCATTAAGAAACTTGGTGGAAGTTTACTTGATAAACTTGGCAGTCTTTTAAGCGTGTTTGGTGGTGTATTTGGTTTACTTAAAGATATTGGTGGTGGTCTCTTTTCTTTACTCGGTGGAAAAATGGCTAAAGATTTTCTTGCCAAAGCTTCCGGTAAAGCGATTGATAAAATCGGTGAAATGTTTGGTAAAAAGGGTGCAGCAAAACTTGGTGAATCACTTATTGAAAAAGAAGTTGGTAAAACTGCCGGTAAAGCTGTTGCTAAAACAGCAGCTGAAACAGCTGTTAAAGCAGGAGGTGGCGTTGCTACCAAATCCATAGCTAAAACAGTTGCCAAAACTGCAGGCAAATCCGTTTTGAAAAAACTTGGTGGTGCGGCGTTATCACTTGCTGGTGGTCCTGTCGGATGGGTTGTCGGTGGTGCCATGCTTATAGATACAGCTATGGACGTTTATGGTATCTATAAAGAATTCACTACTGATGAAAATGATCTTATTCACACACGTGCTAAACTTTACGGTATTGATTTAAAAGCTTCTCGTGGAGGTTGGAATCCTTTTGCATCCTCTTATGAATCCATCATGTTGGAACTTGAAGAAAAAACACTTGACGTTATTCGTGGTGAAGAAAAACCTCTTGATAGTGGAGATTTGGAAGATATTGCTGATTGGTTTGGTTTTGATGACGATGATGAAGAACAAGTGAAATATGTTGCTACGTGGTATAGACAGCGATTCATTCCTGTGTTTAATGTGTTCTTATCCATTTTAGATAGCATTCATATAACGTATGAACAAGCTGAAGATTTGGATGGTGATATTGCAAAACAAGTAGCTAAAAAGCTTATTCAAGATACGGCACCCAAATTACAAAGCGTAAAATCACTTGTTCCGAATATGGAAAGTTTTCAAGAATTTAAAAAAATAAAGAAAACTGTTTCCATTGCTAATGTGTCTGATGATGAACGTGTCGCTGCTCGTGATAAAATAAGAAACAATGCTTCCATAACAGGTAGAAGTGATAAATACGGAACATCCACAGCTGACATACTTGCTGCAAACAGAGCCAGTAAAACAACGACAAATACACTGCCTACGACAACTGGCGCTCCGATTACTCGTATCAATACTCCACAAGGTAGTGGTGCGGCATTTACAAATCCTGACACGATGGGATATAATCTTGGATTTGGCGGAGCTTCAATTGATCCTACAGATCCCAAAAATTTACCGAATGCCAAACCAATTGATATAAAGAACATCAATCTTGGTGATGCTGATCCTGAAGAACTTCTTGGTAAACTTTCTGCAAAATACGAATCAAATGGAAACGGTGCCGTTATCGGATACGATAAAAGTGGTGGTACGTCGTATGGCAAATACCAACTTGCTTCTCGTCCCGGTACATTCAAAAGTTTCGTTATGTGGTTTAAAAAATATAACGAAGACGTGTATAACGCTTTTGTTGGCGCTGATCCTGCTGGATGGCAACGGACTGATTTTGGTAATACCGGATCAAGAAATGGCGTTATTCCTACTTTATGGAAAAAGTATTCTTCAGAAGGTGCTATTCCTACACAATTGCAATATAAATTCTTGTTTGACACGCATTACAAACCATTGATGACACGTATTGCTAAAAACTATCCTGATATTTTTACTATTGTAAATGGCTCAACGACATTAAAACAAATGATGTTTTCAACTGCAGTGCAGCATGGTGTCGGTGGAGCTTCGAAACTTATTGCGAAATTGTACAAGCCTGGTATGAGTGCTGAAGAATTTATCAAAGCGCTTTACAATTCTCGTGCAGTTGCTTTTTCAAGTTCTTCTGCTGCTATTCAAGAGTCCGGTAAAAGACGTATGAGTAACGAAGTTAATGATGTTCTTTCATCGTTGCAACAAGAACGTTCCGGTACTCTCAATGGAGAAAATCAAGGTCCTACGACAAACACCAATGTAAATGCCCCTTCGTCATCAAGTAGCGGTAATGAGTATAGACAAGCTTCTGGTGGAGGATATACTGGTTTTAATGTTGGTGGTGGAGGACGTTCGGCACAATCAACAGCATCTTCGAGTTCTTCGTTTAGTCCATCTTCAAGTAGCTATAGTCAGAATCGATACAGTACGACAAATCCTAATGAAACCATACAACAAAAAGTACTTGCTCCTGCTGAAGTTGAAAAACGTCTTGGTGATTTAAGAACACAAAACGGCGTTGATTTAAGTGGTATTGTTCCCAGATTAAAGCAAGCGATGGTCAATCTTAATGCTGAATTTAAAGAACGATTCGGCAAAGATTTGATTATCAAATCCGGTTATCGCAGCTTGCAAAAACAAGCTGCTTTGTATAAAAAGCTTGGTCCAGGAAATGCTGCAAAACCTTCTCCTTATGCTCCACATATCGCAGGACTTGCTTTTGATGGCGATAGCGCACAAATGAATCAGGCTGAAAAAGCCGGTCTTTTGCAAAAGCATGGTCTTTGGCGTCCGTTAAAAAATGGTTTGGGCCGTACCAAACCTGAAGCGTGGCATGTTGAGCTTGAAGGTTCTCGTGATCCAAGATCGTTACGTGTAACTCAAGAAACCATCGCTAAACTTGGTGGTCCCATACCAAATCAACCTGGTGACAGTTCTGAATCTGATATTGAAAAATCTGATAACATTGGTCAGCAAGTAGAAGATGCCGCTAAGAAAACAGAAGACCAAGCTCAAACTACAGCATCTAGTCAATCTGCTGTAGCAGTACAGTCTGAAGATACCTTAACAGGACAAACTTCAGCAACGGCATCTGCGGAAAATACTTCCATTCATTCAAACACACAACAAAGTGGTTATGGAAGTTCTTTGTCTTCAAATACTGCTTCCAGTTATCAGGCACCTTTTGAAACAACTCAAGCAACGTCAAGTATCGCAACGACTGATGATGTCGTTAAAGTACTTACACAAGTGTCACAAATTCTTACAGCTATTGCTTCAAAATTTGATATAGTTATTGATAATCAAAAAGTTGGAAATACGCAGCTTGAAAAGGCTTTAGCAAATGGTGTTACCAATACGACAAGTGAGGAGAAGAAAAATGAAACAACCAAAGCAAATGCACCTAATAACAATCGTGAAGATCCTGTGAATAAAACAAAATCGACAAACACTGTTAATTTAAGGAAACGACCGATTACGTATACAGGAAGCAGTGCTCATTCTTGGGCATAATGCAAAGAAGGAGAGATATCTTTCTACTAAAAGATATCTCTCCTTACATGGAGTTTTGCTATGAAAGATGATGGGGCATGGATTAAACTTCCCTTTGTATTTGAATTAGGTCGCTCGTTTACCAGTCAGTATGAAGTTATGGAATATCTGACTGACAGCAGTACACAAGCTGAACATTTACAATACTCAGGGGATTTTTCAACAAGAACAAGTGCCTATCTTGATAGTTATAAAGAATCAGGTGGGCAGATTTTAACAAGACCAAAACAGGCATCCACTTCTCTTGGTATGAATGATGCCATCAACTGTTATTATGGTTTTTGTGATGATGATGACATCATCCATCCTATTTTACAAGTAGGAACAACAGATGACGGTATGGGAAGAGTGTACTCTGAAACATACGACACTAATCAGCAATTGCTGACACTGACTATGGGTGTTCCTGAATATTGTGGCGTTTTGGAATATTACAGAAAAGCGTTCGATGCTGATTTGGCTAAAGCTGTTAATGATGGATATGCTTCAAGTTGGGGTAAACTCTTTGGTGATATCGTTGGTGGTGCCGTTAAACTTGCTTTCTATGTCGCTACATGGCCTTTGCAATTCTGCGGATTTGTTGTTGATGTACTTAATAGTTTAACCAATCGTGTTACGAAATATTACGATTTTCGTGAAACCATGCCCATGTATTATCGATATGTTGATAGCATACTTGTTCATCTTGCTGTAAACTTGGGTTTTTATCCAAATAGTGATAAGATTCCTGATTTTTTTGAAGGTACTTCTGTTTCTAATACCAATGGTGAACAATTTTCGCAAAGTTATTCCCAAATCGCTTGGTCGAATGGAGATCCATTATCTGATAACGATATTAAAAATGGACTTCCTCAAGCTTTTGAAGATGGTATTTCTATTTTCAATATCTTACAAAAAAGAGATAGAAAATTAAATAGTTTAAATAATGGTAATCCGTATTCCACTATTCCAAGGTCTTATGAAGACTATATGAGTAGAGATTCTGTTTATGGAGATTCCAATTCAGAAGGTTATTTTGATCAATTTAAAGCAAGACTGATTTCAACAATTCAAGGTGCTGATAAATTTATAAGTTTTCGTCTTGATAAAACAACAGATTCTTCTGAAAGTATCGGCAACTCCACTGGCGAATCATCCATATCGCAATTTATCAACAGTAAAGTGTCAGCAGCTCGTGCTATTGATTTTTCAACATCTCAAGGAAAAACAGGTTTTACTGTTATCGATAATGTTGCTGATGCTGTTAAAGGATTTGTTAATGGTGCTCTTGAAACTATCGATTTAACGAATTTGAAAGATGTTTTTCTTCATGGTTCCGGTTATTTGGACTTTCCTGAAGTATGGCAGAATTCTTCTTTTTCAAAGTCATATAACTTTCAAATGACTTTTAGAAGTCCTTATGGTGATCCTGTATCCATTTTTTATTCTTGCTATGTTCCTCTTGCTATGCTTTTGGCTGCAGCGCTTCCAAGAAGTACTGGTAAAAACTCATACACGTCACCATTTCTTGTTAAAGCGTATAGTAAAGGTATGTTTGCTATTCCTCTTGGCATCATTGATAGCATAAGCATTCGTCGCGGTGCTGATGAATTTGGCTGGAATAGAAACCAATTGCCTACGGTTATTGAAGTTTCGTTTACTATTAAAGACTTGTCTCCTATCATGCACATAGCCGCTACTGGCGATGCTTCGTTCTTCCAGGAAGTACTTGGACAAAACTCATCGTTTCAAGAATATCTTTTAACACTGTCTGGTATTGGTTATAACGAACGGTTGCTGTGGCGTAAAAATATTGGTAAGCGGCTTCGTTCCGCTTTTGAAATGCGAAGAAATACTTGGTTTTCACCTATTGCTTATTGGCCACAAGTCATAAGCGATACAACGCTTGGTCGTTTAGCCAGTCAAATAACACCCTATAGCTTATTTACCAATAAATAAGGATATGATTTCATGGCTGTTTATTACAACGGAAGTATTTGCGATGTTCATGGTAGTGGACGAGAAGCCTATCAAATTTTAAACAACGGCAACAAGGTATGGACATACGAATTTGTAGGTGATGGTAACTGGACAGCATGTTCAGCTACCTGCGGAGGCGGAACGCAATATCAAGGAGCTATCTGCAAAAGAAACGATGGCGTTACCAAAACCAATGCTTTTTGTAACGCTGATGGTGTTGCTACACCTACACTGAGCAGACCTTGCAACACCCAAAGTTGCAATAACGTTTCTTGTACTTCTTGCACACTTTCATCTGATGCCAATATTTTAATCGGACAAAAATCTGTTGCCTGGTCTGATGATAATTCTGTAAACTACACATGCTGGTTTGGTAAGACTGGTAATGCATCAACAGCAAGACCGTTATACAGAAATCAAGGTCTTTATTATAAAGCTGTCTGGACAACATACAACTATCATGGAACTTGTCAATGGGGTTTTCAATACAACGGTCAGAACTATAAACTTCCTGTGGTTTGCTTGAATTCTCCTGCAGGTATTGTTTTTTATCCTGCTGACAGTTATGTTTGGAAATGTAGTACGTATGGTGGTGAAGACATTTTCGTTGGTGAAGAAAGTTGGACTCCAAATACGGTTATTTTTAAAATAGGTCATTCTCAAATGGCAACATCACTTGGAGATCAGGATGTATTTTACATAAATGAACAGGCCATGTTCTTTAACTGGATACATTGCAGATGGTCAGGTTCTACTCGTATGGGTTTTGATTTTTACTATTGCGGTACTGGCGGTGACACATTCCTTGGTACTTGTTATTCCAAAAACAATTATTTGTCGGCTTCAAGTGTTTATTCATCGGCATGTTAAAAAACGATACAACTATAAGAAGACTCCATAAAAGGAGTCTTCTTATATGTAATGAATCTTATAGATAAGCACATTTTCATAAGCATGTTTCTTAAAAAGTAGGTGTCGTAATGAGTTTACGTATTCAAAGAAATGAATGGGAACCTTCGATTGTATCTGGTACGGAACGAATGACGTACCCTTCCTTTTTTAAAAAATACAACATATTCAGAAATTCTCAAATCGATAATGTTGGTAAACCTGTTCTTGACAGTATTGAATTTCCGTACAATTCCGTATTCCATCTTCTTGATAATTTTGATAACAAAAACAAAGGATACCCTATTTCGGATATTCCAAATCTTAATGTTCCATTTATTGCCAACGATAAAATCAGAAAATACATTTATCACGTTACCGAACCTATGGTCGTTGGCGAAGATTTGCCTATTCAACTTCCACACGATTATCTTTTTAGAAGTCTGCAACTTCGTCAGAACATCACCAAATTCAGAACCAAAAACAATACAAAATTTAAACATGTAGCTTCACTTGAAAATCTTCCGAAAGAACCTTCAGCGCTTACCATCATCAATCACAATCCTTTGTTCAGAACACGCGTTCGAGGCATCTTGCCGACATTTCGAGCGTTTAATGTTATTTTTGGTTCCATTCTTAATATAGCATCGAAAATTGAAAACAAAGAACAGTTTATTTTTATTCCTCTTGCCAACGAAATGTATAGAAAAACGCAACTTATTCTTGCAGAAAAAGCACTTAACGTGAATACGCTACGAGCAAAAGACAGTTTCCACTATCTTTTCATGGTTAACTGGTTCAACTTTTTAAGCAGTACTTCGCATGGAATGAGTCTTCTTGAAAAATATCCTGAATCGAAATGGAACACAACAACATTTGTTCTTTATTATGGTAATTATGCTCTTTTTTATAAACTGACGGATGTTTTAAATCTCAACATCAATAATCAGGCATATAACAGAATGCTTAACCAGTTCAATAAACTTATTGTGACTGGTATGAGCGCTGCGATGGGCAATGCCGATGAGTTGATTACTTCTATTGGAAATGAACCCAAAACTGATGTAAATACGCCTGAAAAACAAAAGGAACTTGACGATATCGAAGAACAACATATAGAAGAAGTATTCAATAAACTTACTAACAACAAAACAATTAAAGATAACATCCGTAAAGAAGAAACAACTACCGTAGAAAAAGAAAACGATAATAACGATATCATTACAGAAAAATCGAATGTTGTCGAACCTCTTAATGAGGATAATTTTGATATTCCTGAATTTGAAGATGTTGATATTTTTGAAACACCAAGACAAGAAGATATCGAACATATTTTTGGTGCTGCACCAAAAATACCTCTTAAGGATGTATTAAAACCAGTACTTAATGAAGGTGTTATTACTCGTGATGACAAAGATAATTACGAGTCTGTTTCAACAACTATCGAGGAAGATAATAAAGCTGGTCTTATCGAAAAACCAAAACCGTTTTTAACTGGTGAAGCTGTTGCTCTTAGTGGTAAAGCATTTGTTGAAGAACTCGAAACTGAAGTTAATACATTTATCAGTAAAGATGCTACACTTACTGTAAAACAAAAAGAACGTGCCAAACGTTTGGCTATGCAGTATAAGAACATCTCTATCAACAACAAAACAATTCATGAAATTTTAACGGAACCTACCGATCCAACTATCAGCGATTCAAAAGTTGAATCTCTTGATGGTTATGTACCTGATAAGTCCATGTTGAAATCAAGTATCACTGATTTTGATACTTTGTATATGGATAAATTCTTCTATAAAGATTTGGTTGCAAGTGCTATTTCATTTAACAAATACGGTATGTTTTTAACAGATATTTCTGAAGAAACCAAAATCGATCAAATAAATCGTATTCGTGAATTCAAACTTTCGTATGAAGATATCAATGGAAAACATCATACTGTTAAATTTACCATTCCATATGTCAACGAAGATGGAACATGTCTTGTCAATGGTGTACGTTCGTATTTCAAAAAACAGATGATCAATCTTCCTATTTGTAAAATTTCAGAAACTCGTGTATCTCTTGCGTCCAATTACAACAAAACCATCGTTGAACGAAATGTTGCTAAAGCGCATTCGTTTATTTCTTATCTTCAAAAAATCATCAATTTTGCTAATGAACAAACGCAACAAATTCAAGTTCAATATGGTACAACAACATTAGGTGAAATCAGAGTCGGATACGAATATAGTGCAACCGCTCGTCTTTACAAATCACTCTCGTTTAAAAGTAACGACAATGCTGGAACAATCACATTCTGCTTTGATTATAAAAACCGTTTTGAAAACATTCCTGAAAATGTACGTGATAAACTCTTGCATCTTGAAAAAACATACGGCGTTTATCTTGGAAAAAAAGAAGGAAAAGATAATCTTATTTACTTCATGAGTCCTAGTAGTGTTATCAATGCTGTTGATTTTTCAGAAGAAAAACTTATTGGACGAAGCAATCTTATTACGATTTTGATGAACAAATTCAATGTTCAACTGTCTTCTCGCTTGACTGAATGGACTGATATTAAAATTCTTGATAAGAAATTTCCTATTGGATTTTTGTTGTGCTACAAAATGGGACTTAAGAACACGCTTTCTCATTTGAAAGCTCGTTCGATCATCTATCCTACAAGAAGCAGATATCTTACAAATCCTACGGATATCATCATCAAATTTAAAGATAAAGATTTGGTTATTCCAAGATATCCTTTAAAGGTATCTCTTATTTTAGCTGGTTTAACGATGTTTGAAACAAAAAATTATCTCATGGAAGATTTTGAAACACCGGATATTTATTATCAGTTGCTTATCGATGCGGGATATAAAATTAACTATTTAAAAGGTATCGATGATACATTTACATTGTTTATCGATCCCATGACAAGAAACAGACTTATTCAAATGGGTGAACCGACAAATTTTGGAGACTTGCTTATTCGTGCTACAGATATGCTGACGGTTGAAGCACATAAGGAAGCTGCTTCAATGAGTAATCATAGTTTTAGAGGTTATGAACGTTTGAATGCTATTTTGTATAACGAAATGGCTCGTTCTTATAGTAACTACGCAAGAAAGAAAGGTGCTGGTTCCGTATTTTCCATTAATCCCAATGCTGTGTTTCAAAGAATTTTACAAGACCAAGCCATGATGAATGTTGATGAAATCAATCCGATTCATGGCATAAAAACAACAACAGGTTTTACATATACTGGCGTTGGTGGTCGTACACAAGAAGCATTTACTATTCCTGATAGAAGATATCCAAAAGATGCTATCGGTATGATAAGTGAAGCGACACCGGATTCCGGAAACGTTGCTATCGCAGCAACAACAAGTATGAATCCAAAACTTTACAATATTTATGGATTTATCAATACCGATAGTTCAGAAGAATATTTGGAAAAAGAAGTGGAACCAACAAATATGTTGAGTGTCGCTTCGTTACTTATGCCTGCTGCTACGCAAGACGATTGTGATTGAATTTGATTAAATTCAATTAAATTCAATATACACAGTCCCATCAATCAGTAATGGTTGAATGGTACGCTCCTTAATTGCTGGAAAATCCTTAGAGCTACAGTAGCTACAACATAGTGATGAAATAGGCACAAGTGTGATAGGCTTGAAAATACTGTAGATTGGATAACCAATAGAGGATACTCATGTGTATCTTCGGCAGCCAAGATCCGAACAGGATAAGGTTCAACGACTACGGGTTTGTCGCCGGTACCTGTCAAGTGATGGGGGAACGGGAGCCTCCTTCACGGCTCATTTGCTGTGAAGGATGAAGATATAGTCTGGACATACCAGGAAAGCTGGTAGACGGTGAATTTCACCGAGGACTTTTAGTGACGTTTAAGTCCTTAACACATTCGGGTAAAAGAGCAAACTTCATTTCCATCCAACTTTCTCACATGATGCCGACAACAACAAGTGAAAGTATGCGTATTCGTACAGGCTTTGAAAGAATGATTGCGCATAGATGCAATTCTTTATATGCTTATAGTGCCAAACAAGATGGCAAGGTTATTGATGTTAATGAAGAATTGCAACTTTGTAAAATTGAATACAAAGATGGAAGTAAACACGTATTTTCTTATGGTCTTGATTTTGGCGAATGTTCTGATCTTGTAACGACACAACGAAAAGAATTGACTATAAAGAAAGGTGATATTTTCAAAAAAGACGACATTCTTTGTTACAATCCTCAATTCTTTGAAAAAGATCCTAACAGCAGACAAGTTGATTTTAAAACTGGAGTTATAGCAACAGTTGCTATTATGGAAACGGCAGGAACGTTTGAAGATTCGAATGTCATTACAAAAGAACTTGGTGATAAACTCTCTATTGAACCTGTACAAGTTCGTACCATTACATTAAATTGCGATACATTCATTCATAAGGCATTAACTGTTGGTGATGAAGTTGACATCAACGATTATCTCATGGTTTTTGAAAATGCAAGTGTTGCTGATTTGTCTGGTGTAAGTCAAGATGAAGATACGTTAAATTATCTTGCCAAATTAAACCGTGTAACTCCGAAAGCTAAATTTGCTGGCAAAATCGTAAAGATGGAAGCTTTTTATGGGTGTGCGTTTAGTGGCATGCATCCAACATTAGCAAAACTTGTTCGTTCCATTATCAAATTTCAGAATGATAGAAATAAATTCAGTTCCGACACAAATACTGGAAATGAATATGCTCCGAGTGAACCACTTCCTAAAGGAAGCAAAATTAAAGGTACCAAAATAGACGAGAATACTATCGTCATCAATTACTACATTCAGGAAAAAATTTCCAATAGTGTTGGTGACAAATTGGTGTTCGATTCGTCTTTAAAATCTGTTACAGCTGAAGTTTTGGAAACACCTCTTGAAACGGAATCCGGTAGAAAAGTTGACGCTCTTTTTAGTGGAACGTCTATTTCAAACCGTATCGTGTGTTCTCCTATCATTGTAGGTATTGGTGAACAGATTGTTCAAAAGATTGAAGAAAATATAGTCGATATGTATTTTAATTAAAAGAAAGAGATCCAAGATAAGGGTACCCCCAATGGGGGTACCCTTATCTTGAATTTCATTGGGTTATAGGTATATATTACTTTGATGTGTTACGATCTCGTAACATATAACCTATAACAATTAAGGAGAGTCTTTATGAACATTGTTCATAATATTAAGACTGTCTGTGTAGTGGTATGCAAAAATCCTAAACTTCTGTTCAACTCTCTTGAACGGAAAACTGCTGTTTTGCAATATCTTCTTCATGAAATGAAGAATCGTGTGAACAGAATGAATGCGCTTATGGATATGGTACCTGTTACGGTTCGTCAACAATAAAAACATGTGACATAAGCTACGGGTAGGAAAATCCTACCCGTAGTATTTTGTATAAATGTGTAACTTATAACCTTAACCGTTTTTTTTTTATGTGTGTACAATTTACCTAAACTTCAATTGTGTGCAACCTTAACTTTTTGGAGAAACGATATGAAAAAACCTAAAACAATAAACGGGATAATCTTAAGAAAACTCCGTCAGGAATCAAAACTGACTCAGAACACATTAGCTGGTTTTGTCGACCGATCAGCAACATATATCAGTTATCTTGAATGTGGCAAAATTCCATTAACGCCTTACATAAAACGTAGGCTTGTGGAAATATTTGGTAACCGGGCACAAAAACTTCAGGAGGGATACAAATAACAATGAACAACAAAAACACCATCACTATCGAATGCTTAAAAAGGCATCCTGAACTGGCTATCTTTCTTCATAAGAAATTATGGAACTGGTTAGCCGATAACCCCAACAAGTGGAATGCCGATTGGCCGCTTTGGAAAACGAATGGCGGATGCGTTGAAATGATGATAGGTTATGACGTTATCTGCAGCCAAACGCCTGGAGTTTGCGAAAACTGCATGCTTAAGTGGTCAAACCATCCTGACGGCAATTGCTTTAAGCTGAGTCCGTCGCAGCCTCATAGCGGATTGCGTTACAGATATATGCACACACGCAATCCCTTAAAACGCAAACAGCTTGCACAAGCCATTGCCAACCTTCCGCTTAAAAACAAATAAATAACATATAGAGTACCAAGGGTTTAACCCTTGGTACTCTATTAAATAAAACACGTCATTTTTTTTTGATTGTGTAACTATTGTTCTTGAAGTTTTAACATTCTACCAAGAAGCCTTCTTAGATGACCAACATCTTCAAGCATGTAAATCATAAGAAATCTGGCATTAAGGACGGTTAGCGTTTGAAGACGTTTCATTCTGATTTTAGCAGCTTCTGCAGGAAGAACCATATCGTCATCGTAATGTGTGGAACGAAGTCTATCTAAAAACAATTTGAATTTGGTACTGTTATACACGGAAACATCTGTTCCAAAAAGACCTTTCACATAGCGATAATATTTATCACTAATACTTTCAAACGCACTTGAAAATTTCAAGATATCGTTTACGGAATAACCAAGTTCTCCAAGCGTTTTACCATCGTTTTTCGGATTGTAAAGACGTTTTTTAGCATGAAGAAAATCGGTAAGATCGAGTCGTTCAAGATTACCACGTTCATATACCGTCATGTGTTTCTCAATAAATTTTAAAATATTCGAAATCGGTTTACCGATATCTTCGATGTTTTTAACAGGTTCATTAACGATTGTTGATGTTTGCGCATAAGCTTCAACAATCATTTGGTACATTTGTGTTCTGGCTGTAAGTTCTGCATAACTTGGAAATTTGTTGATGACTATTTGTTTAAACTCTTGCGCATCGATTTTTCCAAGCTGAAGAGAACTAAGTCTTCTTGAAACAAGAAGATTTTGTGCATCAAGAAGTTTGGCAGCTTTAATCGATCCTTCAACGAATTTTTCACAGAGACTGTTGAGTCTATCAGATACTCGTTTGACAAAACTCATAAGTTCCATAGTTGCAGCACGTTCTGCTGCAATTTTAAGTTCTCTTGTCGAATAAGCACGAGTACTTAATTGATGATACAATGCAATTTTTTTATTGAGATTCTCTTCAGAAACAGCAAGATCATCTTCAGCTTCTTTTGTGTCGTTATCTTCACCAGTAATATCAACGATGATTTCTTCAGATGTATTGTCTATTTTAGCGTCAACTTCTTCCGAAGAAGAGTGTAACAGTTTAAAATATTCGTTTTTCGTATACAACTTAGTCTTCATTAGTAGATACTCCTTCTACGCATCTTTCAAAGATATTAGCCACCTTAAGAGCGTCTACCAGTATATCGTTGGTGACTACATAAATAGCTTTAATAAAATGACTCATCCACCAAAGACGAGCTGTTTTGATTTGTATATTGTGACGCATCGATTCGATTTGATCTTCACTCATTGTATCTTCAGCTTTGGAAATCATTTGCTCGTAATCACTGAGTTTATCAGCACAAGCAATGAATCTTTTAATCATCGATTCCGTATATGTTTTTGATGCGTAGTTGGAGAATTTGGCAATACTTCTTACAATATCTAAAATATCTGTTGGTGTATAACCCAATGTTTCAAGTGTTTTCGTCACTCTTGCTTTGTCATACGTTTTAAGAGGAGCTTTTAAAAGCGCATATCTATCAGCATCAAAACCAATTTTTGACATATCGCTATATGCATTGATAAATTCAGGTGTTCTCCAGTCTTCAGAGTCACGTTTAACAGGATGATTGAAAATACTTTCAATATTGTTTAAAACACTATATACAGATAAAGCTGCACTGACTCGATCTTTTAATACCTGACAGGGTACAATATGTGTTTTGTATTTGAGAAATTTAGTTTCGTTTACTTCACCAACACGTTGTTCCATCATCTTAAGTCGTTTATTGATGAGCGAATCATATCTACGAAAGATGTTTTCTGTCAATTGCCGTAACGATAAAAACAAACGGCTGATAAGTTTACCTAATTTTCGACCGACAAAACCCAAGGTGCTTTTAGCTATATTGAATGTTCCGTGTGCAATATCGGCAATGATTCCTTCTTCGCCATAAGAAGGAATAAGTCCAAGCGTCATTTGTAGATCTGTATAAAGATACATAAGTTCTTTTTCATTAATATCGTCATCTACATACATTTTACTTAAATGGTGCATAATTCTTTCCTTATTGTCTATGTGACGGCTATCTTGAAGTCCTATACGATAATAAAATTAAATCATGTTATGCAATACTATAAAAACAATTCAAGCTTCCTTAAAGGAGTTTTTATGTCTTTTAACACTTCGTTAAATGCCGGAAATATGCTTTCTCATGCCCTTACATATTTTATTGTTCGGACTGCAATCAATGGTATCGCAGAAAATCGTACGGTTGATGAAATGAAGATTCACAATACCGTTATCGATTCTATCAATAAGAATTTTGGACTTATTGAATGCAAGCATCCCAATGATCATCATCACCATGTTAAACTTATCAATGTACAATAACAAAAACAAGGAGAATTGGAATGCTTATTCAAGATATTGCAACAGTTACATTTGAAAATACCGATACGCAATTTCGTGAAAATACAACACTTGGCGCTTTAGCTAGAAAAATCCAAACAGCTGTTGCTTTAAAAATTCCGGCTGATATCAAAAAAGAAGACATCAATACTATTTTCATGCGTAGTCTTGATGAATATTTATCAAGTGATGAAGGAAGCAGTGATCTTGGTCATCTTCAAGATTTTGCATTGAAACTTTGTGGAAGCTTTAATGAATCTTTCATCACTTTAAAAACAAGAGTGAAAGATGAAGTTGATTCCATTTCGCAGTCCGTCTTTAAACGAGCTGACGAATTGGTGTCTTCCGCTACTGGGTATCATCAATTAAACGGTGAACTTGTTCCTGCTGAACACGTTTTTGAAGTCATCAAATTTGACATTCATGACGATATCGAACAATTGGTTGTTGAGCTTGCTGATAAATATCAAATCGCATCAAAAGAAATCACACCTGCTACTTTAAAATATTTCATCAACAAAATTCATGCTGAAGCGGATGCTAATTTAAGTGAAGATGTCGTTGAAGATATTGCTGAATTTATCTACGCAAAACGTTTTAGCGATTCCGATTTCGATGCACCAACAAAAGCACGAATTCATGATTACCTTAGAGCTTTTGTTTATAGCGTTTCAACTCCTAACGGTTTTGAACGTTTGAAAGCTGAACTTTTTGGTAAAAACATCATGAAAGGATTTATTGGTTATGAAGATCTCGAAAATTGTTTAAAATTTCTTGATATCACACCTATCCTTGATGATTTGGCAGATTCCAATATTGTTGTTTCTGAAACAAGCATCGATGCGCTTAACACGAATTTTAAAGCTATCGATGAATTAAAAAAATGTGTTGCTATTGTTTTTGCTTTAGCTGATGAAAAATATAAAGGGACTTTGGTCATTGGGCCGAATCTTATTAACAAACAGGAACTTGAAAACTTTAAAGAACTTGGAGGTTCTTTAAAGGATATCAGTGATTACCTTCGTCTCAGACACAACTCGAATCCGAACGATGTTCTTCATCACACGGTGTCTTCAGCAGCATTTCCTATTAATGGTATTTCCACTAAGGAAATCTTTTCAAATATCGGCAACATTCAATCGGAACTTATGCGAGCTGAAAGCCAAATCAAAACACAACTTTCCAATATCAAACACGAAAGCGCCAAACGAGCTTTTACAGAAATTCTTTCAGCATATGTCAATGACGTTGCAAGAAATTGTCCTGAAATGATTCCTCAAGGTTACGGAATAAATGACTTTGTTTACAGAACAACAAAAATGATTAAGCATCATGCCGAAAATCTGATTCGTACAGAAACAAGCAACATCGAAGATGCTGTTTATTCGTTCTATTTGAGATTGTGGTATGAAGATTCTTTAGTGTCTACCATCTACTACAAACTTGGTGCCGAAGCTATTGCTTATCTCGAAACAGGTGGAGTTATGAATGACGATGTAGCAAGTTATCTTAATGTTGTCGTCATGTCGGATATTCTTACGGCATTCATTGCTGATAATTTTATTGAACCCATGCATGCATAATCACTTGATACCTGAGGAATTCCTCAGGTATCAAGTATAGTTCGCTGTTGTTTTTTTTTTATGTATTTGGTCTATTTCAATGTAACTTTACAGATATATTACTTCGATGTAGGTAGTTATCTATCTTATTAACCTTTTATATTGTAACGAAAAGGAGCTTTGTTAAAATGTCATTTGAAATTGATCCTGATTTTATTACTGAAGAATTGGCAAACGATATTGCTACCCTACTTCGTATCTATGCTAAACTTAGAATGGAAGGAAAAGCACTGCCTGATACTTTGTTTACACCTACTGTCGATCAATTGAAAGATTTCTTTAAAGAAATAGACAAGTATGTTCAACTAGTGATTACTTCCAAATGTCACGAATTGGTTAAGAACCGTTATGGTTTTGTTCAAATAATCCCTGTTCCGTGGACTAGTCCACGGGTTCGTATTGAATTGTTTACTACTTCATACCGTAGTATTCTTTCATTGATAGTGCCGTATCGTGAATGTTGAAAATTCGATAACGAAATATTTTTTAACAGAAATGTTTAACACTATGTTAATAACTTTTATAATGAGGAGTAGAAAATGAACCAAAAAGGAACCAGTGCGCTTGTTGCGGTTATTCTTACCGCATTGGTAACATCAGGATGCTCCGACGATAATGAAGACAATTATTATCGTAATCAAGTTCTTCAAAATCATCCACAGCAATCGCAGCAAAATCAAGGACAGATAGCTGGATACACTGAAGACGGCAGACCTATCATCATTAATCAACAACCACAAAACAACAACAGTGGTTTTACTGATATGGCTACCGGCATGGCTATTGGTGCTGGAGCTGCCATGCTTTACAACAATTATCAAAACGATAAAGATCGTGATTACGATCGTCGTGGTGGTAATTACGTTCCACCTGCAAATTACGGTACAAACACTAACACCGCTGCAACAGCCGGTGCTGCTGCTGTCAACTCCAATCCGATTCGTGCAACAAACAGCGATCCTGCTGTGACACCATCCACGACAACACCTAAATCGTCTGCCGTTACGGGAAGTTCACCTACAACGTCTTCTCGTACTGGTACTGTCATTTCTCGTGGAAGTTCTTTTGGTTCTGGAAGTTTAGGAGCTTAAATCATGTCTGTACGCTACACGACGCTTAAGGAAATCCCGGATTACGTTTATCAAAATCTTAATTATCCTCATGAAGGAAAATGCTCCGACATTGTTCTTCTTAGTCGTTTGGAATGTGATGCTTATTACGAAGCGGCTTATGAATGTTTCAAAATGCTTGACATTGCGGCAGAATACGTCATTGAACACAATAAATTGTCCGATATGGGTATTCCTGAATTTATGCACGACATTATCAAAAAGACATACAACGCTGCTGATGAACATCCGCATATGCTTGGTCGATTTGATTTTGCTGGTGGTATCGATGGAGAACCAATCAAACTTATTGAGTTTAATGCCGATACGCCGTTTTCCATTTTTGAAACAGCTGTTGTGCAATATGCACTTTGTAAAGCTGCCGGACTTGACCCTGATAACAACCAATACAATACCATTTATGAAGAACTCATTGCGTTTTTCAAGTATTTAAAAGAAGTGTATCCAGAAATGGATACCGTTTATTTCACAAGTCACAACGATGGTGAAGATGAACTCAACACTTCCGTTATTATGGAAACGGCACAAGCTGCAGGACTTGTAACAACATATAAACATTGGACGGATATAGCTGTTGATGATCGTTACAACATTGTTGGTATTGAAGGTATTGAAGTAGTCTACACCGGTGGACAACTTTTCCATATAACGGATATTGAACATCTTGTTAAAATGGTTCCTTGGGATCTTATTTGTACGTATGACGAACAATCCATTGCGTCTGCAAAAGACATTGTCAATAGTTTAAATCTTCGTAGTGATACGACGATTTCAAATCCGCCGTATGCGATGCTTTATCAAAGTAAAGCATTGTTGTCTGTCATGTACGAACTTTTCCCAAAATCAAAGTATCTTTTACAATCTCATATCGTCAAAGATGCTGATGATAAGCTTAAAGGTTCTTCGTATGTATTAAAACCGATATTCGGTCGTGAAGGCCAAAACATCGTTGTGGTAAAAGATAATGAAATCGTTGAACAAACTGACGGATATTACGATGAAAAAAGAGTGCAATGTATTTGTCAGGAACTGACAACGTTTCCTAAGGACGATAAAAACAGGTACTATCAAGCTGGTGTATTCATTTCTAGAGAAACACCGTGCGGTATCGGTTTTAGACGTTCCGAACCTGATAAGAATATTATCACAACCGATAGTGATTTGTGCGGGCACATTATCGATCGTGATTCCTGATTCTCACTAACGTTATAACCATAGCGTGAGGAAATTTCCTCACGCTATTTAAAAAGGAACTTTCATTATGTCTGATATCACATCTTGGGATACTCCGGTTCTTGAATTCAAGCCTGCTTTATATTTGCCGAGTCGTTTTAAGCAGTTGTGTTATTGTAAAGAAGATTTTTTACAAGTACAAAACCAACTCATGTTGTTTTTCGCAAGATGTTCTCAAAACGATATGCTTCACATTCGGTATAAATTTCAAAAATATTCGAACATGTTACCAGGTAGTCAGTATCTGACATATCAGCGTATGCCAGACAATCCTGAAAGATTGCTTTTTTCTATTTATATAAAATTAACGACCGATTTTCGTTTACATTACGGTAGTGTCTATTTGAAAAAGGATTTTCTCAATGCTCCTCTTGCAAGATACGGAGTTACAACAATATTGCCATCCAAGAGTTCAGTATTTGATGTAGTACTAATTCATGAATGCGCCCGTTTCATTCAAGAATACTGTTTTATACCAGTAGCAAACGAACAACTTCCTTTTGTATACAAATCAGTAATGAACATCGTCCTTTCGAACTATCCTTCAGATATATGCGAAATAACTGTGGTGCCCAAAATAATTAAAAATAACAAAATACAAATGTCCGTATCTAAAATCAGTAAAGACAACGAAATCAACTTCGTTGTTATGATTGAACAAAAGGTAAGTTCATGTCGGTAGTAGTATCTCAAATCGTACAATGGTCGATACTTATCATGTTTTCCGTTATGACGGAAAGATATTTCAAACTTGCTAAAAGTTTGGCATTTGTTATCCAGTATCTTCCGCACATCTTACACATCAAACGATACAAAGAACCACAAAAACCTTTTCTACCGTTATTGCTTGTTTGTGAATTTCTTACTGTTTTTGTGTACATGGAATGTTTTGTTCGTTTTTCACAATTCATTCGTCCCTATCTCTCTTTATTGACTATAAGGTAAAATGCTTATGAATGTGTACGTAAAACGATTTACGAAAACGGATGATTTAGGAAGACCTGTTATTCCAACCATCGATGATTGGGATAATGCTGAAACAGAAGTTGTTTCCCTTGCTCCTTATACGGAAATGAAATTGTCACCAAATGGAAAAACCATTTTTGTACCATCCGGACAAAGTGTAAGAAAGCCTTTATATGTGTTCGATAAAGAAGCATCAATAGCTGTAGAAGTGGAAATTTGTCCTGTATGCCAGTTGTTGTTTATGGAATCACAAACAGTACGAGTTCCTCTTAAAGAACCAAATCGTTCTGTCAAAGGAAACTTTTGTCACAATTGTTGTACTGTGGAACATTTGGATATCGAACTTATTGAACACGTACAAAAAAGAGGTCTTCGTAGTGTTAACTATAACACAGGAGATCTTTACAAACTCATGTTAAAAGTTCATAACGATCTTACAAAAGCTACTTTTGTCATTGATAAAGATAATGTGGTTACTGTATCTGGTTATCGAAAAATAAAAATACTTTCAAGGTATGAAGAAGTAACTCAGTAAAGATAAGATGTTTTATCAGGAGATGTCCCATATAAAGGGACATCTCCTATTTATCAATATTGTCTTTGTTTTTTTTTTATCGAGCAACAAATTCCACATTCAACGCTTTTCGTACATCGTAAGTATTATTTTTCGTAAGATACAATTCTTGTGCTACAGAAGGTTGAACAGAATCGTCAACAATAGAAATGGTCTGTAAATCAATGGCATTATCAATACCGAGAATATCGACACTTGTAACATAGGAAATCTGATCTTTGATCATGTTGCCAATTTCGACCAAAGAAATATTTTTTGAAGAAATTTCTTCTTCAATAAGTTTAATGGCTGCATTCTTAATGGCATCACGAAGACTTAAGTCATCAATAACCTGAGCTTCAACATGGAATTTCATTTTAAACGACATGTTGATAGGTAGCGTCATTTCGATGTTATCGCCAATATTAAACAATGCCGTACCCATAGTACGAATAGGTCTAAAATAGACACGTTCGTATTCACTGATTTCAGCCTGCGATTCACGAATAAATTCAAAGTATGTTTCTAAAATCTCAGATAATGTTGTTCTATATGTTTTATGAATCGGATTTTCACTTATCCAAACTTTAGCATCGACTTGCATGGTTTGTACAAGATATTTCTTAATACGACTCTTTAAAATGATAGGCTGTCCGTATTCGTCTCTAATGATGTCTCCAGCTTTATGTTTATACTGGATAACACCAAGTTCATTACGAACAATATCTCCACGAGTATGTACAATAGTTAGTTTTAATTTTTTCTCACCAGTTTCATCAGTAACAACTTCTGTAACAGGATCGCCATTATCATCCGTTAAATACACATCATGCTCGTATGTCATAGGTTCATCGATTTCATACCGAGCATATTCTTCATTTGTCCAACTTAAATTGATATTGTTATAAATAACATCATCAAGAGCATAACCCAATTTGATGGTCATAGACTGACGAAGCAGTACCATGTTGTCTTCTTGATACTTTGGAGGAACACCTTCAAAAAATTCAGGTTCCGTATATCCTTCATTGAAATTGGAACTTCTCACCATAAAAACAATATAGTACGTGTTTTCCATATCGACAAGGTGATCCCAATCATTTTCGTAATCTTTAAACGTGGTAATATTGAGTTTATGATTTCTATTGATGTAATAATCCGTACCAATAGTAAACGAATAAAGACTGTTGTCACCCAAATCACTTACATAAGTAGCTTGTGTTCCAATAAAAATACCATCAATAGATTCTGTATAGACCCAAACAAGAATATCATCTTCGACAACAGATTGAACGTCTTTACTTTTATTGACAAGTAAGTGAACCGTATATCCATTCGATCCTTCTTCATCGTGTGTGATGGTACCGGATACGGCGATCATCTGAGGCGTTACTGTCGTATTTTCTTTCTGGAATAAAAAGTCTTTGATTTCCGGATTGTTTAAATTATACGAAGTCATTTTTGGATACTGCGAATCCGGAATGAGTCGCATATGAAAAGGTGACTTGGTATACAAAGTACTGTTCATTTCCGTAACGACAGCTTCTTTTTCAAGTTCATTCAACATCTGAAGATCCGTATCCGTTACAGGATAACAACAATCTTCAGAAGTAGAATATTTGTAAAGTGTTGAAGGAAGTACGGTTAGTGTACCATCAAGATTCTTTTTAATGGTAGAACATGTTTCAGGGCTTTCTTCTGTAAGATAAATAGGAGCCGTCATGACAGGAATAACGCTTCCTGTACTATCGGCCATTGTTTTATAACTAAAATACGTGATATTCGTCAAATCATCTTTATACCGAACAATACGAAAACCGGAATTTTCATAATAGTTTTCTAAATCAGCAGGAGTCACCAAAACAGTTGTATGGAGTGAGTTATTAAGAATACGTCGACGTAAATCAAGAAATCCGTATCCGTCAGATCCACCTTCAAGTTTCGTAGAACGTGGTACGATGAAGTTTGGTTGTCCGATTGGTGATTTGGCAAGAACTTTGGAATATTTGTTTGAACTTTTTTCAATATTGAAATCAATATTCATTAAAGAAGGATCGATGCCGGAAATATCATCAGTGATGTTTCCTTTTGTTGTATATAACTCAATATAAAGCTTTAAACCAAGCATGTTGGTATCAAAGTAAATCTGAGGAATATGAATGGAGAATTTGTTTACTTCAGGTTCCACAGTAAGTCTTGCTGTAACAGTATAAGGGTCATATACAGATTTTGCAAGCGTTTGAGCAAGTTCATGCATAACGCCATTTTTTTCTGTAAACAAACGAACAGCGTAAAATTTATCTTTATAAGGATATTTTTTAGAAAAACCATGACCAGCAACAAGAACTTCTGTTGTTCTTGTACATGTAAATTGATGCGCTTCAAAATCCATCTGAATCATGTGCACACCAATATGCTGATATTCACCAAAACTTACAAGGTTATGCGTCATTCCTTGTAAAGGATTCGTTTGACTTAAATCGTAGGTTATACGAGGTGCACCGGTTTTCTTATTAATAATGATGTCGATAGGATAGTGAATGCCAAAATCAAAGTTACCTAATTTAAATTGTGTTTCTTTTGGAATCGTAATTTTTTTCGATGATTCGTTATAATCAAGAGCATTATCAAGAAGATATTGTTTGTTTAAGTTAAGCTGCAGTGTAGCTCTACTTGGTTTTGAAAAAAGATTGACATAATCGTAATCGGACATGCTTTTATACAAATCTTCACTTGTTTGAGCAAGCATAGGGTTTTGAGATGCAATGGCATTTTCACTTGCAAAAGCATATCCTGCTGTAAGAGCAACACCCATTTCAATAACATGCATAGCAACATCATTAGGGTCTTGTAGAACAATCTCATTGTTGAAACGTTTCTCGATATCTTCTATAACCTTTTGCTGCAATATATTCGGATCTTTCATAAGTTCCAAAGATGAAATATCCATGTTTATAAAACTCCTTTTTGATTATCTTGTAAACTGTCTGGTAAGCTGTTGTGCTCTTTGATTGTACGTCGCATTGATTTGTTCTAGTTCTGCTTGTGATTCACGTAAAAGAGTTGTTGCTGAAGTTTTGATTTCATCAGGTGTTACAAAGAAGACAAGTCGTGGTCCAGCATTTGTTGCAACTATATAAGGAAGTCCTGTGTAGTTATCAGAAGCATTGGTTCCAGACATGATGACACCAGAATTTGTGCGTTCCGCTTCTGTTCGAGCGCCAAAATAATTTTTAATGGCAGGACAATATTTTTCTGTAAGCATGTTGAATTCTTGAATAGCAATGGGATCATTTGGTTTTCCAGGAACAACGCAACGAAACGTTACCGTGAAATTTTTACATGCTTCAACCCAATATTCGGAACGAGACATATCAAACATTGCACCAGTTGGTAAGTTAATGGGAAAACAGCCTGTGTATTTATACCATCCATATACGTAACGTCTGCTTGGATCAAGAAGTAAACGATAAATGGAAACCGTATAATCAAGTCTTCGTTTTTCGATGTAATGCTGATGCGGAATAAGTTCTCCAGTTGTTACTCTTTCTATATATTCCATCCAGTATTGAAAAATGGCCATAACAGGGCCACCTTGCGGATCGACAAACGTAAGCTGTAAATCAATCGGTTTTTTATTTCCATCAGAACCAATGGCATGCGAATAACTTTCAGAATAAAAACCACCAGTTGATGTATATGTTTCAATGGTTTTTGCCGGAGAACCTGATATATCTGAGAGCGTATTGCCTAAAATATTGAACCACGGTGATGTCGCTTTTAAAAACGGACAACGTTTAACAAGATCTCCATAGTACATTTTACGAGAATAACCATCTAAACTTGCTCTAATGGCAAATTGTATCATTGTTGGATCGAATGTATCGAGCATCGATAAAAATCGATTCATACGTAAATTTAAGGAATTCAAGTTAAGCTGCGGTCTTGAAATAAAAACAAGACCAGAAGATACTTTATTTGGTGTGTACAATCTCGATCCGTACCTATCAATTTCAGCCCATGTTTTTTCAAAAATGCTTTCAGCAGAACCAAAACCAGAATATTGATAAGAATTTTCTAATGCACTGCTCAATATTTTTGCAAGATAGGAACTGATTTGCGATTGTCGCATATTTTCATTGCTTTCAAGCAGTTGAGCTAAAGCATTATCCATGTATGTTTGTGACATTGTACCACCTCATTTTAAGCTTTCCAAAAAAGCTATAATATAGAATTTCCAGGCTCTTTGTCGCCTAACCATAAAAGGAGTCGTACATTCATGATTCTCGATATTTTAACTGATAAAAACGGCAATATCGACTTCAGTCAACTTATTGATGTTGTAAGAAACGTTGAAGACAGATTTTCTCCAAGTATTACAAAATACCTTAAGAGAAGTTTTATTTCTTCTCGTGTATTTATCCAAAGAAGTTGTGCTGAAGAAGAAATCCTTCCTACACTTTTGCAGAGTTTGAATAGTCTTTATGTATCTATGGTATTTGCCGCCATATCGAGCAATCAATATGTCGACAAAGCAAGAACTGTTCGTGATCTCATGAGTATCGTGGCTACTGAACGTTACAATCAACCTTATATTCCTGTAGAAACTGTTTTACCAAGTCTTGAAAAATTTAGTGGCAGCATCCGTCCAAAATACGATGCATTAAGTCCATCTCAAGCTCAAGTCAATCAGAATACCAATGCTCAGATTATCGACACGTATGTTAAGGAATTGAATCTCGTTGTTGGTCGTCTTGTAGATATGGAGTTTAATGTAGGTGGCGATCCAAGAAACAAAATGAAAATTCAGATGATGGTTCAACTTTTCCCAACATTCATTTCTGATTCTGTTATGGGGGAATTTTTCGCCGTCAACTTTAAACCTGATATGCTGAAACGTTGGTATCAAGTAACTGCTGGTGAAATCAGTTTTATAAAAGACTTTTTATTCGAACTTGATTTACTTGAAAAAAGAGATAAAGCCATCAGACAAGATAAGACTGGTGAACTTTCTGAAATGATGGAAAGACAACAATCCAATCTGTGGAAATATATCAAAAAAGTTATTGGTTATCAGAAAGAACGTCAGAATATCGCCTCAACCGTACAAATTTTCAACAAATATTCTTTTGACAAATTTTGTCATGATGCACATTGTGATTTCAAACGAGTCGATAACAGAAATAAATACATGAACAAAACAATGTCCATGATTGTTGCTGTTATTGATTCCGATTACAACAAGGTTGATTTGTATTATTCTGGTCTTGACAATAGAGGGGAATACAATTTCAATCAGATAAAAAATTTGGCTGAGAACAAACAATACGATCTTTCTCAAGTTATGAAAGCATTTGCAAACACATCTGCTCCCAGATTTTAACGAAAAGGACGTATCATGGAAGTATTCAAGACTATAGAACAATCGCTTTTTTCTCTCATTAAAGATAAAATCAAATTGAACAGTTTGCGAAAAGATCAAGTGCGTGAAATTATCAGCATGGAAAAAGACATGTTGAAATCGCTTTCAGTTGCTCTTGGTTCTTATGACAAAACAAGTATGGAATTTCTTACAAGAAAATATTACGCTGCTGCCAAACCTGCTACAAAAGACAGTATCGACTACATTATTCCCGGTATGCGTCGTAAACTTAACGCCAAAGCAAGAAGTCTTGAAGAAGCAAAAACTTTTGGTGCTGCGGAAAAAGCTGTAAATACATACATGACTATTCTTTCCGATATTGAAAAAAATCTTGATACTTTGTTTGAAAAAGAAGAAATCACACTTTACGAAAGCAAATTGTCGAATCTCATGATTCTTGGTATGCTTCGTGAAGCTGATATTGTCGTCAACTACACAAGCTATTTATACACGTATTTTAGTGACACGATTGCCAATAAGAAAGATACTATCATTGGATATCGCAGAAAGTACTTGATTGAAAACTATGAAAAATATTTGAATATTTTGGATTTTGTTTGCAATAAGGAAGGCAATTACAGATATCTGCAAGATATCGATTCGGTTAAAAGAAAAAATGCCGACCTTATTCTTTACGCGAATAACAATTCGTTTTTCAATGTTTTAAACATTCGTGCGTTTGATCTTAACCATATGTTTCATTTGAAATATGGTGTTTTTGGTTTTAATTTCTTTACCTTTATTCTTTCTTTATTCAACGATTGGCGACATACGCAATATCAGAAAAAGAAAGATTTAAAAGAATGGTTAGAATTTCACAATGCCAGATTAAAACAAGAACTTCGTGATACAGATCCCAACTCTCCTGAATATGCACGACTTACAAAAGTCATCAATGCTTACGATATGAAGATTACCGATCTTGACAAAAAGATTCGTGACTATGAGGAGGGTAAGTAAACGATGAGTTTAATCAATGTTTTTTCAAATTCCGCCAGCGACATCAATCTGGACGATATTTTCGTCATGGATGTTTTAGGTAAAAAATTCCAATCACCCTATTATTCACAGTATCCTTTTGTACTTTCCGCTATCGATTTGCTTCGTGAAGTTCATACGGAATCCGTTACGGCTGAACTTGGTTATATGTACGCTTTGGAAGCTGAAGATGTAGTATTGCCTCCTGATAGAAAAGATTTGCAATACGAATACGCTTTCAACAGAGCTAAAACGATTCAATTAAAGACAGCTACCAACGTGATGAATCTTATCACTATTTTAACAAAACCTTTAACACGTTCTTATACTGACAATTTTAAATACAGTATTAACTTGCCGAATCATTTTTGTGATATGCTTTGTGAAATAGAAAAAACAAAATTCATCACAGATGACGATTTCAAATCTTTAGCACTTATGGTACATGCTACCTTGAGTGGTATGACGGCAACAGATGCAAGTGACATGTCAGATGATTTGAATACAAAGCGTATGTGTCTTAAACGTGTTCTTGAGATTCTTGTTCCGCATCTTGGACTTCGTGAATATGATTTTAACAATGTTCAAGATCATGCCGCTTTTATGGAATATACTTCTTGCAATCATCTTCCTGTTATTTGTGATATTTTATATGCTATTTACGGTATGTTCATTCCGTTTAGTCTTGCTGCTGACATCTATCAAATACGTACTATCAGCTACGATGACAATTATGAATCTTACGCCAGACGATCGAATATGAACAGTGATTTATCGGTATGGGTAAGTACTATTCCTTGCAAATCTCCTGAATATGTTTGTGGTGTCACTAAACTTATGAATTACGAAGGTATCAAATCTGTCAACAAAACAGCAACAACGTCAAGTGCTGTTGATCGTTATTTAAAATGTCTTTATGTATTGCACAACGCTATTGACGATAAAAGTAGAACACAAGCTGTCAATTGATCAAAAAGGAACAGACGTAAATAAATACTATAACACACAATTATAAACTCAATGGTTTTTTGAAAACCTTTATAAGTTTATATATTGTATGTGTCTGTTCGAACAACCCGGATTTTCATTTAACTTTAAAAACTCTTATAAGAGGCTTTATCATGGCTAAAAGCGTATTTTCTGGTTTCGAAAGATTCTCCACCAAATTCGAAGATGTTGAAGATGGTGCTTCCGTTGAAGCTGAAGTGACCGTTGACGTGTCTGTCGCTGATGGCGAAGCTGAAGCAACTGAGATTGCTGAAACTGTTGCGGAATCCGAACAAGTGGTTGAAGCTGTTGAAGAGGGTGAAAACACTGCTGAAACGCTTCGTTTCTATGCCGATATTGCTCGTCAACATGGCGTGTCTCCGGCGTTCCTTGCTGTTGTAAATGCTGACGACGGTCTGTCCAATCTCTCCGGTGTTGTGCTTCCTTCGAGCGAATCTCTTGATGCTACCGGACGTAATCAGTCCACTGCTGAGCAGGTTATCAGAGCTTGCGAAGCCGCTGAAAAGAGCGTGTGGGAACGTGTGAAGGAATTCTTCAAGCGTCTGTGGGAAAATCTGAAGACTCTTGGTCGTACCATTCTTAACAAATTCTCTTCTTGGAGCGCTGCTTGCAAACGTGCGTACGAATCCATTAAGGATATCACAGTTAAGAACAGTGAAGCCAAAGAAAAAAAATTGCACACTGCTCAACAACTCAACGATATGGCTCAAGCGTTTTCTATTGTTGTTACAGATCCTAAAAATCCGAAACTCGATCCAGAAACACTTAAGAAGCTTGGTTTGAAAATGGAAGACGATAACATCGTTACTGAGGAATCCGACACTACTAAAGCCAAGGACATGAAAACTACTGAGGACGAGCGTAAACAACTGCTTACAACCTGGACGCAGTATATTGCTAAAATGTTTGATAGCAAAAACAAGGCTGAAAGCTATATTAAGCAGAGTGAAATGTCCGCAAAACAGGGTATCGCAAACGCTGAAAAACTTGCCAAGATGACGGAATCGTCTGCCGATAGCGACGAAGTTAAGAAACTCAAAGATAAGATGGACAAAGACAAGAAAAACATCAAACTCACCATGAAGATTTTTGGTGTGGTTGGTAAAATTGCTGGTGGCTATGTAAAAGCTTGCGCTGCTTGCCGTGCTGCCAAGGCTTAGTCGTTTGCAATCGATAGTTTAGTTTTATAATGACTCATAAGGATGGCTTTAGCCATCCTTATGAGTTCTTTAAATATGGTATAGATTCACAAGTACATGGAGGTATTCATGAATCTTTATAATCGAGAATTACTCTATTTTAAAGATAAATATCAAACATTGGCATTGCAGATTAACGAAGGTTTTATGCTGTCAGAACAAGTTCGTACAGCTACACCACTGCTTATGGAAATAGGCAAAGAAAACCATTCGTTAACAACGCAAAAATATCTTGAATTTAAAGAAGTTCAAGATGCCAGTTTTGAAGGTATTGTGAAAAATATTTTTAATGCGGTTATTCAGTTTTTCAAAAACATCATCAAAGGTATTTACAATTTTATCAAAGCAGCCTTTGGGTTTCAGAAGAAAGTTTCTAGTTCCAATGAAAATTTATTAAAACAACTTCGTCCTGTTATTGCTAAATACAGTGGTAAACTTGATAAAATATCTGCCAGTAAAAACATTCCTACAGCTCATGACTTTTCCAATGTTGTCAAAAAACTTCAAGTTGTCATGGATCAATTAACAAAAGTAAGTGTTGTTCAGCTTGAAAATAAAGTCAATCGTATTTTAGAAAACAAAGATGAAGAAGCCAATGAAGAAATCAATTTAAATTTGGATTACACGAAGATTTTTCAAACTGACGATTATACGACATATCTTGCTGAAGTAGGCATTGAATTTGATGACGAACGTCCCAAATTCAAAAATGTTTTTACAGAAGAACGAAGTGAAGATGCTACCATCAAAAGTCTTGGATATTCTTTTGATACACTTGATAAACTCAACACGCTTGTAAGTTCCAAACTTGAACCATGTAAAGTTATTCTTGAAAAAAACTGCAAGATTCTTGAAAAAATCAACAACGAACTTATCAACTTCAATACAACAGATAACACGGATAAAGGCGCTTTATCTGCTCCTTATAGGAAAATCATTGAAGAACTTCCTAAAGAAATCAGTAAATTTATCGGATTGTATCAGGTAAGCATCCAAGCAAGTGTTGTATACGCAACCAAGATAAATGAAATCATTAAAACGATTTACAACAACATTGCAACATATGCTAATCCCGAAAACAAACTATAAAAAGAAGGTATTTAAACATGCGTAACAAATTGAATAATTACGTTTCTGAAAGCACAGTGCTTACCGACACGTTTTTTTTTTGATGACATTGATAGTGAAAACACGTTAAATGCTTGTGAAGCTCTTGTAGCTCAATATAGAGATATTGATCTGACAGTAGCAACGGAAAGTATTTTAGCTTCCGTTGCTACACTTATTATAAGACTTTTACGTAAATTTGCGCACGTTGTGGTCAAATATTCACACAAACTTTTGAAACTATCCAAAATTGTTCGTAAATTACTCATGAGTCTTCGAGACAGATACGACGAAGAATACGATAGTGTAAAACAAAAAGCCATACTGAAATGGGATATGATTCAAGACATCATTAAAAATGCTGATACGTATGTTAAAACCTATTTCAATTTCGATAGAAAGAGATACGATGCCGATGGTAAACTTGTTGATGTTGTTGATTCCTATCTCGACAAACTTAAAGCTTATAAAGAAAGTGATTGGGATGAAAAGACCATCAACGAATGCAAAAAAGTGTTTGATGAATACGCATCTGTTGATAAAATATATGTAAAAGACTTACGTCCTTTTGAAACACTTGGTAAGAAAATGTATTTAACCATCAAACCGAAAATATCTTCTTCTGAAAAAGATCTTGTTATACATCTTGACGGTATGTATGAAGGTGTTACACCATTAAAGAATGTTACATTTAAAGAGGCTGGATGGCCTTCATATGACAACCTTAATGGAACTCTTTCTTATTGTGAAGATATTGCAAATACAGGAAACAAGATTTGTGACCATATTTTTAACAGAGGTCAAAAATGTTACGATAACTCAGTACTATTTAATGAGGTTATTCAACACCAAAAAGATAAATATTCAAAAGATGTTTTGAAATTGTTGTCTTATTTGGGTCAAGCATTTAAAGATAAATCACAATACCTTCTTGTCTATCTTGATTTGCTTGGAATGGCTGTAGGCGTTTATGAAAGATCTATCAATTTTGTTATCGCAGGTTTGAAAAACATTTAATCAACTAAAAAGAAAAGGATAAAAATCCCATGTTAGAACTTGCAAATTACATGCAAAAAAAAAACAAATGACCGTGTTTATCGAAAAACAACTTTTATTCAACAAGAAGATATAGTAGCTTCGTTTGAATCTATGATATCAAAATACGATGATATCACGATTGAGTCTGCTACAGAAGGTTTTCTTGGTGATATCTGGAATTGGATAGTACGTTTGTTTAAAAAGTTATTTGGTATAAGTGAATCAGTAGAAGATAAAGTAAAGAAATCTGCCAATTCTATTAAACTTGTTGTTGAAAAAATAACACATGACAATAGTCGTTATACGGAAGCGTATAGCACAAAGAAACACCCTCAAATTTTTACGTGGAACGATATTACAACAAAAATAAAATTGGTCGATGATTATATCAACCACGCTTATAAAAATTTAAACGATACTTGTGCAAAAAGATGTCAACCATTACAACAAGATTGGGATAAGATCCTTGATCTTTTAACACATTTTAATGCCAAAGATTGGGATGATGATAAAATAACACAACGAGCTGAAATCTTACAAAAATATGCTAAAGCTAGCACCATCCATAAAAATGAAATCATGCCTTTAAAAACCATAGCTGATAAAATCGGTATGGTTATGAATATAGATGAAGAAAACGATATCGTTAAAAACATATCTTTTGATTTATCAAATTTTAAAATGGAAACAAACATGACATATGAAGAAGCCGGATGGCCTAAAAAATGGTCAGAGGTAGCACATGTTTCCAACACGATTTCTCTTGGTGGTCTGGAATATATTTTTCAGTTTAAGACTTACAAAGACATGATGCATCATTTTAAAAAGACGTTAACGATACCTGATGAGGAAGTAAAGAAAAATCCTAAGCTTGGCAAATTTGTGAAACTTGTCGCTGAAGTATCTAAACAAATGTCTCGTGTGGGGATGATTTTATTAAAACTTACGCAGGTTATTACTGTAACCTACATGCGATTTGCAAAATGTTTTAATATCATTGATAAAGATAGCTAATATTTGAAATATATTCGTCAGGTTTTATCCTGACGAATATATCGTTATGAATATTAAGATTTATCTTTATTCTTATTTTCACGAAGACCACGTTTCAAATCAGCAACAATCCGGTTCAATTGACTATGCCGCTTTAAAGAGATCTGTAGAAGCTTCATATCAAAAACACTATCCATCATAAAAGATTGTACCACTTTAGCATAATTTTGATGTAACGCATTAGACTTGGAATTGTTATTTGTTTGAGCAGACTTTATTTTAGCAATCAGTTGTTTGTGTTTTGTTTTCTCTTCTTCAATAATTTTCCAAAAAGCATCTTGTTGCCAAGGAGTTTTTGGAAATAAAAAAGTGTTATAAATTTCTTTGACATTTGTGGGATATCCCATATCCTTATACGACACATCAGATTCTTTTTCAAGCTCTTTGATATCAACAAAAACTTGTGTTACATAATCTGTTTTGTCGTATGTTTGTACAGAAATATCAGCATGTACTTCTTTAGCTGCACTGATGAGTTTTGAAAGATCTTGTGCTTTAGTAAGGTATTTCCTTAACGATTTCATAATGTCGTTGCACTTATCAACTTCCTCGTTTGTTATGTTGGGTTTTAAAACAGTCTTCTCAAGATAATCCCAATCACTAAGAAACGATTTGGCATCTGCAGCTCTCGCATTTGAATATGTCACAAACACATCATCGTATGTTTTTAAACCAGCAGCAAGTTTTTGCAAATCCGCATATTTGGAAAGATGCGGCATTTTACGTTCGTAAATAGATTGCCACTGTTCTTCTGAAATGGGATTTTTTTGTATGACTTTTGTTTGTTTATCAAGATTATCGGCAACTTCTTTTCTGCTCTCAGCAATACCTAAAATACGTTTGATAAGATTAACAAGCCAATCCCATAAATCTTTCAACAATCCTTCCGTAGAAGGCATAATGTCGAGATCGGAATAACTATCAAGATGACTTTCAAATCCACTAAAACTAAATTTAAGCGATCTTGTCGAAGTTATTAAAGGTTCCATAGATGTTTCTGCCTTAACATAATTTGCTAATTCAAGCATCGTAAAACCTCGATACAAAGGTTAAAAGGTGATTTTAAATGAACAATCAACTTTTTTTGCAGATTCTAAAAGATCCAAGTACTGAAGTAAAACCAATGGATACTTCAATAAGTGATTTTATTGCATCTTTTGGTACTGCTGAAGCTATGGAATTTTGTTTTGAAACGATACAGCATCACGCAACAACCTATATTGAAGGTGTCGAAGCATATCATTTCTTTCACGAGCATTATCCGTATTTACCTCTAGCTCACGATACGAAAATACTTATAGGTATTGAAACAAATGATCTTTTTACTATGATTAAAAATACTATTCGTGATCTTTTTAGATATATTCGAGACTTTATTAAAAAAGCATGGCAATATTTGAAAAATGGTTTTAAATCTATTCTTAATCTTGATGGTAGATTAAAAAAAGATACTGACAACAGTTATGCTCATTTTGAAAATCTTTATAAATCTTTAAAACCTGCTAAATTAAACAAAGCTGATGAAATTTTTAAAGAACTAACCATCAAAACAATGTGTCCTTTGGATCAGTATCTTGACTTAATGAATGATTTTCATAAAGTAACTCAATCAATTCAAATCAATTCCGATGCTTATGTTAAAAACATGATAAGTGCCATTGATAAGAAAAGAACAGAAACCGAAGATCCCAATTGGCTTACCAAGGAAGATATCGGTATGCTTTCTCATCTTGGTATTTCTATAGAAGAATCCAAAGCAAAATACAAACAAATTTTTGATCAATTTGAAGATTCCCAATTTTCTTTATTAGGATTTCGTTCACTTGAACAAATTAAAGCTATCAATGCAGATTATCAGAAAAAAGTATGGGATAGATTTGTTGATCTTGAACGTGTTGTCAACAACATTCAAAAACAAGAAGATGTTCTTACAAAAAAAGAACGTGAAATGAAAGACTACGGCGATGTCAACATTAACGCCATTACAGAAAACATTAAACATATTCAATTCCAAATTACACTTATTGTAAGTTTGTTTGGAGCGCTTAGAAACGTTAATACGTCTATCGATTTTCGTAGAAAGAGAATCATCGAATCTGGAATCAGAGCCATTCAAAAAGCAACAGGAGAAGAATAACATGAATCGTCTTAATAAATACGCTTACAGCATGCCTGCTTTTGAAGCTGTTGATTTTCAAATATCTTCCAAACTCGGTTCTGAATTAACCAGAGTATTTCAACAAGCCATCGATTTTGTAAACAACAATATCGAATACGACAAAGAAAATAAAAATTATAACACAACAACACAAAGACATCTTCAACTACATACATATTGTCAGAACATACTTTTTCCAAACATGCAAAAAGTTATTGAATCTACAGCTAATCTTGAAATTAAAAAAATCGTTGCAAGTTCCGGCCCTACAGGATTTTTTGCTGTCGATTTGACTATGGATAATTCTCGTGATTTAATGGATATGCTTGGAATGCAAACAGGACAAGCAGAACCTCCTAAAAATTATCGTGAATCTTTAAAAGAAACGATGGAAATGTACAAAAATCTGGATATTTCCAAAGGGGTGCTCAAAGATTTTAAATATGGAAAAGGTAACAAACGACGCATCTCTGTTGTTCTTTATTTCGATCCTTTTGTTGCCTTTGTTCCTAAAGATTTTGTTCCTGAAAACAGGATACAAGATTTTACAGCAGAAGAACTTACTGCCATTTATCTTCACGAAATCGGTCATGCTTTAACAACTGTTGAGAGAAGTATTCAAACTTATTTTACTATTGATAGATGTACAAAACACATTCCTGAACTTCTTAAAAATACAAAAGATAAAGAAGGTGTTCAAGCTTTTGCTGAATTTGGATTGCCTGTTCTTGAAAAAGCCAAACAAGATGGTATATTAGGTCAAGCTGAATACGATACCATCACACAAGCTTATGAAAGTGCCAAGTATATCGCTGAATCTAGTGATACGGAAGAACTCAACATCATGGCTTATATTGAACTTTATATGCATGTACAATTTGTCATCATGTTGACTTGTACCATTACAATGCCGGTGTTTGTTTGGATTAAATTCCTTATGGGAATGGTATCAGGACTTGAGGAATTTAGTGGTTTGAAAGATGCAAAAACATCCGATACCATCATGACCAAACACAACATGTACAACATGGAACGTATCGCCGATGAATTTGTTGTACGTCATGGTTATGGTCAATATCAGGCCAGCGCTTTAAATAAACTCACTACAATGTTTGAATACATGGATGCTCAAAGAACGCCTAATATGGGTCATTTTAGAAAGAGTCGTATTTTCTCCATGTATATTCGTTATGTTGTTTTTATTATGCGTATGATTGGCATTTCTCCTAACATCACAGAAGGTTTTATTACCAATTACGAAACGTTAACGGCACGAATCAAACGTTTGGCTCAAGATCAAATCGGCATCTTTAAACATACTTTAAAAGGTGCTGCACTTAATGAAGCCATTACAAGTTATGAAAACATCATGCGTGAAGTTGAAGATATCGATAAACAACTTGATAGAAAAGCAGCCAAGCTTATCTATACGTATCTTTTCAACAGTAAATTCACCATGAAATTTATAGCAAGTATTTTGACAGGAAGACTTGCCAACGATTATGATAAACTTCAAAATCAAGTTGAAGAACTTATCAACAATAGATTGTATTACCAGAGTGCGAAGTTTAGACAACTTGCTTTAAGAAAATAAAAACCATATAGAGGAACTCATTATGAGTTCCTCTATAGTTGTTACTGATACCATTTTAGATATATATTACTATCCAGAGTTGTTGATGTAATCTTTAACTTGTGAGAGGTATGTGTGTATTCTGATAATTTAAAAAATGTTACTGGTTTGGAGAAAATCGATGATCTGAAATTAACCAGTGATGAATATATCATTGGCGCATCAGCTGCTTGTATTGTCTTGGGGTTTGATGCGGTAAACAATGATTTGGATTTGTGTGTTGATAAGAAAAATTCCGTTGTTCTTGATAAAATCAAAAATGCTGATGACGTGTTGGATTTTGGAATTGATGAAAATAATACGATTCTTAATTTTGATGAATATTTTAAATACAGTCATATTGTTGGAGGGTATCGATTTTTGAATAAAGAAGGGTTGATAAAATTTTATAAAACGTTAGTAAAATTTTATCCAAAAGAAAAATATTTTGTTAGATTGGAATGGTTACAAAACATCAAATAAAGGAGAGCGTTTATGAACAAAAGACAAAGAATAAAGCATCGCCGTTTGGGGATAACAAAGCTTGTTATGAAGTTGTTAAAAGAAATAGACGAAATACAAGAATCAAAATCAGAAAGAAGGATACGCCCATTGATGCATAAAAGATGGGTACACAAACGGTTCTATGTAAGGAGAAGAACAAGGGTTGAAGAACGCGAAATGATTCACTATTGTTTTTGCTGGCTTACTCAAGGAATAGGTAGCAAAGAAACGGCCCTGTCTTCGTTGAAATGCATCTCAAAAAGCCTGTCTCCCAAAGAGGAACGCAAATTGTTGAGAAAAACATTGTGGTAATAAAAGATAAAAACCATAACCGTGAAACATTACTAAAACAAATTGGTGTTAAGGTACCCATGAACAAACGAATCAAAAAGAAAATCACAAAGCACCGATTGTTGAAAAAAGGAATCGAATGCACGCCCAAGCCACCTGGAATCAAAAAATCCAGGTGGTATTATAAACAATGTTGCTTAAAAGCATTTTACAAGCAACTTCTGTCGTGTTCTTTTCGTTGTTATTTTACCTTTCGTTAATTATTCATCAAAGAGGAAAAAGTTATGATTATTCTTCGTTGGATCATCATTTTCTTTTAGGTTTATTAATACACGTGTAAAAAAGGATACAGATGTATGAGATTTTCGTATAAAGGTAGACGGCGATTCAAAAAATATATTCAAAAACTGGCAAATAGGAATACGGAATGTGTCACACCTCGCAAAAAGCAAATACCTATCAGTCATAAAAGATGGGTACACAAACGGTTCTATGTAAGGAGAAAATTATCAAAAACTGAGCAGCTTGTTATTGAGTTTCTCATGCGTGCGGCCCACAGAAGATTTAGTCCTGCTGCGTTTTACAACCGCACCATTTGTTTGGAACAATTTGTTCTTTTTGGGATGCAACAAGGAAAAAGTTACATAAATAGCGTCAATCGCTATTTGCGTTACAACGAGTTCTTTTCATCGATCGTCAAACAAATATACGATACGTCAGTTGCGTCTTGTGATTGCGGGCTGTTTCGTGGAAATTGTTTCATCGGACAAAAATGTCTGCATTGCAAAACCGAGGTAATAGCTAGATAACGATAGAGGAGTACCCAATTAAGGGTACTCCTCTATATTTACTTTCAATCAATCATTTTTTTCATTTAAACAAGAGCACATTTATATTCATGATCGTTAAGCAACTTGATGATTGTATTCGCTTCACTACGAGGTCTTTCGTAAATACGAATATCAAACGAATTGGTCTTTTCAATGATTTTCAAAGAAGAAGGTTCGATCCATTCAAGTGCCATAACAACACATTTTTTAAGGTCTTCTTGCGATTGAATAAGAATCATGTAGGTAAGTTCATCGATAGGCGCCATATTTGTTAAAGTCTTTTTAACGATTCTGTAATACGGCAGTAAATCATCGTAACCTTTAGCTATGCTATATTTAACGATACCATCAATGATGCCGTTATAAAGAACATTGTCATTTGGATGAACACTATTAAACGAAACGGTTTGACCAATTGTCAACGAATACGGATCGACTAATGCCATATATCACACATCCTTTTTGGTATCTTTCTTTTTATCAAGATCCTTATTCCATGCCGTATTCGGAATAACAATCATTTCAGTTACGGCAAGTCTTGAAATAAGCTCACGCAATCTTTTAAACAATTCAGGATACAAATCCGCTGTTTGTACCGGAGGATAACCATAGTATTTCAAATAGGCATAAGCACTGGAAAGATGTTCCGCATCTCCATCAATGAGATCTTTTATAACATTGTCAAGAGAGTTCAACTTAAGTTCTTCTTGGGATACATCAATATAACTGTGTGTATCCTTAAGTTTTTCTATCATTTCGAAAAAGTGAGGACGAACGTAATAGGCATCGTATTGTCCGGAAATCTTCGAATAAGGCCCGAAAGTAGAAGCTGCACAATGTTTTGCTGTATCTCGCAAAGATTCCATAAAATACCGTTCAGCTTCGTTGTATTCTTGTTTTTCCGACATTTTCTTAAGTACCGAATACAACCGATAAATACCGTTCAAATATACACCATTTTTCACAGCAGCAAGTGCCGCACCTGTCGCGTCTTCGATAACAGGTATCATGGCTTGAATATCATGACTTAAACCACCAAGAACAATTTGCACTTTACGTTTCGTCACCAAAAGAGCAAGACCTTTCTTGATATCCTGAATTTCATTATAGATCTTGTTGTGCATTCTTTGTGTTTTATCAAGATAACTCAAAAGAAATGTTTTCATATCACAATAATTCGGATAATCTTCAGGATACAATTCACCAGGGTGACGATTGTCATCAGGACTCATTCGTTCATCAACAGGCGTTATATTGTCAATAAAACATCTTCTTCCATCGATGAAAATTTTTGCATGACGAATAATACATTCATCAATATTTGTCACACCGTCGTATGTGCGTTTATTAGCTTTGCCTGTTAAAGCATCCATACTCCAAAGAACAGGAGTTACGCTATTGGTTGGGTTATAGCAGCCAATCGCGATATGTTTGTTTTTTGTTTGAGCAATGTCATTGATTTTATATAAAGCTTCAGCACCAACATAATTTCCATTAGGTGCGAAAATAAAGAGTGGACGTTCGATGGTTTGTAAATAATCAAGAAGTGTAAATGTTTCAATGGATGAATCATGAATACCAGTACGCATGATGAGAATATCGATATCATCCATTTTGTAGAAACGATTTCGTTCATGATTGAAAAATTGTGTAGACAAGAAATTGATGTCGAAATCCATTTCGTAATCAGACAATTCAGCTTTAACTCTATATTCAGTTGTTTCAAGACCAGGAATCTGGTTGACAATACAATCATTCCACGATTCTTCAGGCATATGTCTAAAGAAATAAGAAACAGCTTCAGCCACTTCTTTATCGGCATTAGACGACGTATATGCTTGAATATACGCTATAGCGGCAGCAGCTTCATTGATACTGCATTTGTATTTTTCCGCAATAGATTCTTTAGTGATTTTTTCTTTATTAAATTCTTGTAAAATAGCATCAAAACCTTTTGTACACAATGCTTCAAATTGTGTTGTCGAATATGAACGAAGTGTTTGTTTTGCCTTATTCGCAAAATATTTTCTTAAAAGAATGGAAGCAAAAAGCATCGCTGTTGTGGTTCCATCATGGCACACGCTATCAATACGAGTACCAAGATACAAAATGGCACTTTTCAGATAATTTTGAATAGGAGACATGTATTCGATGTTACCGACAATATGGGCACCATCACGCATAAATACACGATTGTCTATATTTGATCCGGTACCTGCATATTTGGTTGTTCCGGTATCAAGACTGATAAGAAGAGCGTATCTTGCATAAGGTCCACAAATGTCGACAAGTTTGTCAATGAACTGTTCCATCGTTTTTGTAATGATGGATTCCATATGTTCTCTATCGACAATATTTGTAATGTCCTCATGGGCATTCAACATAAGTTTTTCCATAAAACATTCCTTATAAGGTTAGAGGGTTTGTTGTGAGACTCCTTAGTAAGGAGTCTCACGAATACACTACACTGTCGTATATCAATTCACGGAATCATCTTTTCATTTGATTCTTAGCAATATTTTCAACAATAGCTTCTTCTTTAGGCTTTAGTTTGTACAAAGCGTCACGAAGTTTGGTAAAGTAATAAAGATCCATATTCATGAAATCTTTAATACTCAGTCCATATTTTTCACAAGCATTGGTATGAAGACAAAAATCAATAACTCGTGTAATATATCCATCAGAATCTTGTGTAAGTGAATCATCTACACAACAAATAAATCCAGTATCTGAACGAAAAGGAGTTTCTTTCATGTACGATTCGTGAAAGACACGAAGTGCTACACATTTATCAATATCATCCCAATGATTATTATTAATGTTCTTCATGAGTGTAGCATGTTTTTGAGCATAAACTTCGGTTCTTTCCTCAGAAGAATCCATTATTTTTGCTGTAACCTCATCCCGGTAAGAATAAAAAAACTTTGCTGTACGTCACAAGGAATGATATTGTTCTGAGCAATCGTAGGTACATGTCCGCACTTGGGGCATTTATTGTAAATATAACCAATGTATGTTGTTTCACTGCGTTTAATAAAATCAAGAACAGCTTCAGCGAAACCTACGGATTGCAATTGCAGACCATTAAGCACATCAGGAATGGCTTCCTTATTCTTGACAATAAGTACTTTACCTGTGTTGGGATCAGTATAACTTACATTAATGACAAAAGGAGAGAATGCTCGATAATACCGAGCACTGATATACTGAGCAACATTTTGTTCATTCGTAATCTGAATTTCAGATGTCATCTCAGCGATATATTCTTCACCATCGGCCTGATCATCGAAAAACGAAGGAACACCAACGTATGCTTTCCAGTTGTCTTTCAGTTCAAGAACAGCTCTATCCTTTAAAATATCTTCGTGATATTTTTTAAGCATTTCTGGAGTTTTCTTTTCCGGAGAATACATGAACATTAAAGCTTCTTTACCGATACGTGTATAGTTGTTGATGCACATTTTTGATACATCAACTTTTACACGATCCACATAACGACATTCGTCATTGTGGCAAACAAAGTCAACATCGATACCGTTCTGGAACATAAGAGAAGCGATAGCCCACAAACAAACTTTGTAGTCTGTTTTCGACAACGATTTTTCAAACGTGTCTCCAACATTCCAATTTTGCAGGTTGCTATCGATGATAAGATTTTTGAAAAGTTCAATACCTATTTTACGAAGACGTACATCGAACGGAATGTACGAAAATTGTCCAAATTCATGACCAAATTCATACGTGGAACGCTGGCATTGGAAATAGTAGTTATTGAGTTCATTAAGCAAAGCAGGACGAATAAGAACCCAGAAACCACTACCATAAAGATATACACGACGAACACCGTGATTTAAAGACAATACAAACTTCAGTGCTTGATCACCTTTAATGACATCGCCATCGTTATATTTGTTTACATCGAGTTTGATAAGATCGTTGGTGTACGATTTATCGCCCATACGGACGGTGCGACTCAATGTATTTTTATTGTCAACAGCTTGTTTTAAAGCTTCTGCTTGATACGATTGTTCGTTTGTAAGTTGCGAATTTCTTGCATACGTTAAATAATGCCAATAATCATTGGGGTCTGCAAGTTTTTCCAAATGTTTATTGATGATTTCTTGCGGTTCCGTACTTTCAGGAACATACATGTTGATAACAGGATCAATTTCTTCAGCAGTATTCAACGGAACAGTAATAGGACTTCTTGGTTCATCAAACCGAATGTTGTCGATCATTTCAGTCTGCAGTTCGTCAGACTCTATAAGCGAATCCGATTCTTCAACTACAGTATCAGAAATAACAACAGGAACTTCTTGCGTTGTATTTTGATCGTTTCCTTCAACATCAGCATACAGCGAATTTGTTTCACTGCTTGGTACAGCATCGATTGATACTTCATCAACAATTGCAGAAAGAGCCTCATGAATTTCATCTTGAAGCGATTTCGAGTCGTTTTTCTGTTCGGATTTCTCTACAGAAGAGGCAACAACTGTTGTTTTTGTCGTTTCAGTTTTCGGTTGATCACTCTTCTCAACCATTTCAATATCAACAGTATCTTCTTCTAAAATCTTATCATTAAGAGAAGAAGATACTGTAGTTTGTGTAGCAACTTTCAATTCAGGTTTAAAATCATCCGTTTCCGTAATATTCGATAAAACACGAGCACGATTATCCGTATTTGTAAGCGGTACTGTCGGATCAATGTACGGATCGTTTTCAATAGATTCTGGTAAAATACCTTGACTTTGATTTTCTCCATCACGCATGGCATCAAACATGGCTTGTTGTGCTATACGAGCTGCTCTTTCTTGTGGAGTTTCTTGTTTTACTTCCTGTTTGGTTTCGTTAACAAACTGCTGAAAATCAACCGTGGTATCCAAATGCTCAGGAATACGCAAACCATCAACGGCTTCTACTATCGTTTCTTCATTAACAAAAGGTACTTTTTCTGTATCGTTTTGCAATCCAGTAAGAATATTTTTATTACTTACCGTTGCAGGATTTTCTACAATGATTTCTTCATGAAATTCCTGTGGTTTTTCTGGACTAAAAATAACCACTTCGTTTTCAATATTTTCACCTGCAATGCTTAAAATACTGCCAGACTTGTTATTTTTATTAGGTTGTGCCTTGATAACCACTTCGTTTTCAATATGAAAATCATTAATCGGTTTAACCATTATCGAATTTCTCCATAACAGGTGTCTGTTTGGTGTTGTTGAGGAAAACACTCTTGAGTACCACTGTTTCAAAAAATGGTCGAGTGCTTCGAATATATGAAATATTATCTTCATATATTGACACGCTTTTTAAGGTGCTTGCATTTTCAGTCCAAACATAAATATCTAAAGTTTTATCTGTAGTCTTATAATTTTTACTATTTGTAAATTCTTTTAAAGACGGATTATCAAAACCATCGCTAAGCAATAACGGAACAGTTAAATACGAATCCACATCAAAAAGTGTCTTACCGTGCTTGTTTTTCAATTGTCCAAAATCAATAAATGCCGTACGATACTTATTGGAATACCTGTATTCCAATTTATTCAAAGGATCGATATTGAGTACAACATATCCTTCCGTATCAGATCTATCTTCTCGATTAAAATATTCTTTTGTACATTTTTTTAGTTTAACAATTTCATCAAGTAAAAGATGTAAAGCAAAATCGTTGTTCACTGGCGTTCCACAAATTTCAGATGTCTTAAATGTAACAGGTATCAGTGTTTTTAAAAGAGCATCGTTTTTTATATCTTCTTTGCTGTCACCCATCAGATTGACGAACGTGTCAGGATTGTCATCGTCTGGCTTGGTATCATCAGGATTATCTTCATCTTCAAATTCGTCATCTTCTGAAGATTCTTCAGTTTTGTCAGGAACAACGATGTTTTCACCAGAACGAATAGAGATATTACCTTCTCTATCTCTTTGACAAACGGTATCTTCAAGAGCGATTTCTTTAAATGCCTTCATAAGTATATCTGTTCGAAAGATATACGGATACCTTTTATCGACATTCAAGTAAGTAAGCAATTGTTCATAAAAATCATTTTTTGGTTCAACAAGATGTATACTAAAGGTAGTAGGACAATACGAGGCAAGCATTTCGTAATCACCATTCGTAACAACAATACAGTTCGGCATATCAGGAAGATTTACATAAACAAATTTGTTTCCTCTGGCAGAAAGTGAAGAAAAATAGAGCTTGCACTGTTTTTGAAAATCAGACATCTTGTATGTTTTCGGATTCTTTGGTTTTGTCATCAATACGCTTCCTTGTTTCTTCATAACAAGTATCTACATCAGAAATAACATCTTTTGACAAAGTAAACAATTCATCAAAAATAACAGGATTATCTGTTTCGTCATCAGTTACACGATTGTTTATGAAATTTCTATCGATGAAACGAGCGGCATGTTCAGATTGTGCTTCAATACCTTTAAGATATTGCGGGAACAGTTTCTGTGCTTTAAAATAAATCTGCGTGAACTTATCCTGCAAACTGTCAAATCCGGGAATCATTGTGTCGCTAAAATAGGTAGCCAATTCCGGAATAGACTTGCATTTAAGCGCTTGTGTTGTTTTTGCATTTACGTCATCACATTCGTGAACAAGATCATCCACAGATATATCAAACTGTCTCAATTCACGAATCTGATCAAGGGGAGTTTTATCTTTCTTGGTTTTTTCTTCAGTACTTCCATCATAAAAATCAATAGCACGAACTGCAAAAATAGTTAAACTTTTATAGACTAAAGCTTGATTTTTCAAATTGGTAAGAATTTCTTGCATTTTGTAAATATCTTCACGCATACTTGCGTCATTGCTCGGATTCTTTTTAAATTCCTTTTCAGCTTTTTGAATAGCAAGATTTAAAGCAACCTTACCTGTCAATGCTTGTCTACGTACACTCTTTTTCTTGGACTTCTTTTTAGAAGTAAATGCAATAGCCATAACTCTCTCCTTTTAGTAAAATACGTTAAGTAAACAGCATACGGTATTTAAAATATGTGTTATTTTATTTTACATAAATATAAGAAAGATCAGGATCACGTAACGTGATCCTGATCTAGTATGATTTGATTAAAAAATAGCTAAAGCAACGTTACGACAACTTTGTTTAACAAGCGCCATACATTCGTCATAATACATATTGCAAAAAGCATTTTGTTTTTTGCTTGCTAAAGTTGGCTGCATATTTTCAAGACTGGTTAAAAATTCATTTTGAAGTGTCGGATCTTTGCATTCAAACCGTTTTTTCGAAATGGAATCTCCAAGATACTGAACAAATCTATTCTTAATACTGTTTTTTCTCGAAGCATTCATTTCTGTTTTAAAGTGATCAAGTTCACTATCCAAACGTTTAATAAACGTACCTTTATCAATGTAAACTGTATTATTGTTGGCAAAATTCATCGCTTCAGTAAAAACTTCGTTTTTCAATGTAGCAAACAGATGCGTATTGTTTTCATACAAATACGTGGCATATTCCATAAAAATAGCAACAGCCATGTTGATACGAGATTCGGATTCACTGGAAATGGAGTGAAACGAACGTTCGTCTTTTACTTCACGCATAGATTCCACACCGATGGTATCAGCAAATTGACGAATAGTCATATTTGTCTCCTTTAAGAGAAATCAGGTATTTTTAAAAAGATTTTGATATATACAATACATCAAAGACCATATCATCCACAGAAATAAGGATTCTTTTTATATGACACAAACTATCGTTAAAGAAGATAGATGCATCAAACGTAAAAGCATCATGCAGTGTTATTTTGACGATATGTTCAAATATTTAAGTACACTGTATCCGAAAATGCCCGAAAGTCGTATTCGTGATTTTATTTATAAAACAGTTGATGAACGATTGCAACGACCACAAGCAGATATCTTGGTCTATCCTTCATACGGTAACATTGAACGAAAAACGATAGATTTACTTACATTCATTAAACGTTACAGGAATAAAATCATTGCACCATCCGGAACCATATTCGAATCAACCGATATTAAAGTGGCTACGGACAAACAATTCATTGACCAATTAGGTGCTGACAGAAAAGTACATAAAGATGCCATGTTTGATCTGACAGTTAAAGGAGAGCTTGCACTTGCTGCTCTTGAAGATTACAAACAAGCACTTTGCAAAATCAAAGTTAACAGTATCATTGGTTCCAATGGAAATGATCAGAATGCTCTTTATGATTTGGAATCATTCAATTCAACAACATCACTTGCTCGTCATGGTGTTATCATGGCGTATGCTTTCACTGAAAAATTTCTTGTGAACAATCAATATTTTCCTACAGTAGAGAAACTAATCAACTTCATCATCTTGACAGCTCGAAACGCTCCCAATAAAGAAATCATAGATGCCCTCGTTGAAAAATATTCTCTTATAAGTCCTACAGCATATGAAGTCAGCGATTCACTTATGGTGTCCATGCAACCATATGTGTATCATTATGAAAAATACAAACGACAAGTAGAAGAACTTCTTTTAAATCTTCCACAACACGAACTTACATACATTTTCTATAGTCGAAATTTATACAATCTATTCACAGCAAATACCAGTGTGTTTAGACGCTGGATCACCGATTTTTCCAGTACTACAGTTGATGATAGTGAAGTCTCTAACGACATTGATCCTAAACTTATTAAAAAAATAGATAACGATTTACAATGTGTTATATCCACCGTTTTTGATAAAGAACTTGGAGATGATATCTTAAGTGAACTGCCAAAAACGAATGAAGCAAAAGCACGCACATTCGTTGTTCTTGGTAGAAAGCTTCAGAAACGATTCGATGATTTATCCGATTTGCTTGATGTTTTTATTTTTGGTTCTGAATTTATTCAGGACATTCCATGTCATAGACTTATCAAACGTAAAGCAGTAGCTATTTCTGATACCGATTCCGTAATTTTTACAACAAAACATTTAACTTCATGGTATCTTGGTAGAGATGTTGAAATCTGTCAAGATGCTTTTAACGTACATGCCATTATTATCTATCTGATGACAAAATCGTTAGCCAAACTTATCGAAATCATGTCCATTTCTCGTGGTGCTACAGGAGAAAATGTAAAAAAGATTAACATGAAAAATGAATTTTTATATTCCGTACTTATCAGAACATTATTAGGTAAACATTATCTGGGAAGACAGATTATTCGTGAAGGACGTGTACTGAAAAAGCCTGTGCTTGACATTAAAGGTGTTTCATTTAAATCAAGTAACGTACCTCAATGCACACACGAATATTTTGATTACATGGCAAATACACTTATAGACGATGTTACAAACAATACAAAGATACATCTTAGTAAATACATTGGTATGGCTCTTGAATATGAACTTCAATTGCATACGGCATTGACACGCGGAGATTTGAATTTTTATAACAACATCTCCATCAAAGCCAAAGACGAATACAAAAAACCAGAAAATTGTATATATTTCAATTATGAATGTTGGGAAGCTGTCTTTGCAGATAAATATGGAAGCATTCATATTCCTGGAAAATATGTTCTCGTGCCTCTTAAAAACAAATCATTTAGAGATGAACAATATCAGGAATTCTTGCAAAGAAAAGATCCTGTCATTTATGAAAAGCTTATGAAATATTTATCCACACTTAATCCCAAGAAAAAAATTACAAGAATCCCGATTGCTGCTACACTTACAGAAATACCTGATGTTATAGCACCTTTGGTTGATATTCGAAGCATCATGTACAAAACAACAGCACCTATTCAACTTCTCTTACGTTCTTTAGGAGCTGATCTTGGCAATCCCAAACAAAGACCATTGTTTTCCGATATGTATCCCATTTTAAATGAAAACGTATAACGATAACATCACTCTACCATTTGGTAGAGTGATGTACATATTACTTTAGTGAAGAAAACACATTTTTTAAATTAACCATGATACCAACAATTCCCGCTACAAAAGCACCGATGACAAAAATAACTCTAATAGCAGATTTGTACATGACGATTTGCCGTTCGTGTTCTTGTACTTGTTTATCGTAATCTGCCTGCAATTTCATAAATTCATTTATACGTGTATCAGCTTCATTGATCTTGTTGTTGAGCTGTAAAAGTTGTTGTTTAATGTCAGCGATATCGCTGACATTTTGTTTACACACAAAAGTAAAATGTTCCATATTTTTTTGCAATTCATTACACGTAGAAATAATAGATGTCATATCGTGTTGAATTTCATAAAAAATATATGAATGTTCCCGCTGTTGATTCAAATGTGCGATGATATCAGAACACTGTGCATTGACATGATACGCGCAATCTTTTGTTGCCGTAATATCTTTAAGCAGTGTTTTAGATATCTCTGGAGAAGAAAATTCACGATACTTGCCTGTCTCTTGATCCATTTAAAACTCCTAAGTCATTCGTGTTGAAAAGATACGATGACTTATATACCTTAAAAATAAATATGTCAAGGTATCACGCTGATCTTTTCTCCCACGTTGAAAGTGTGCTTTGGCGAAACTTGGGTTAATGGTTCGTATGTGATATCACTATCTGCAATCGTGCGCTTCGTCATTTCAAGCTTATGACAGATAACACGCATCTTAGCAGACATTTCTTCCGCCAAAGGAAGAATATCGTGAAATGATTCGTCATTAAGTATTCTTGTTTCGGTTTGGTTCTTACTCATACAACGTACCTTCTTGTACTTATTTATTGATGCCTGTAGGTGTTGAAGAAGTGACTTTATGGTACATGTTACCAAAAAAGAATCCTGTAATCAAACTCAAGTTGTTAAACAACTGAATGATGATCTGATCGACGAACCGCAAACGTTCTTTGTCGATTTCTCCACCAAACGTAATGCCGGAAAGATACACGAAAATAAAACAGATGAATAAAAGAGATACGATATAAATAAAATTGGTTGGCAACCACAACTCTTTTCTGACATCAGCAGGCGCTTTGATATAATTTTCAATAGTTGACTCTTGCAAATCTCTGGCATCAGCAGCATCTTCACGAGAAAGTTTATTGTGTTCAAGTAAAATACGTTCCAGTTCGATACGGTATTCAAGAATCGTTTTTTTGATTTCTTCAAGTTGTACAGGTGTCAATGTCGCAAGCGAACCATCCTTTTTGGCAAGACTGATTCCAGTTTTCTCTTCAATAAATGTTTTAGCACGGTCAATGCCGGTATCTGTCGCTCCCGTTATCAAATCAGATAACAAATCAAACCCTTTAGCAGCAAGTGTCGTTGCTAAAGTTGTAAGCAACGTTGTGAACATGATGTCCTCCTTATTTGCGCTTTTAAAGTCGCCAAGGAAGTTCGCATAACATGTCTTATGAGAATCTAACGTCTATACTTCTTGCTCACGACGATCGTTTTTCTATAACTCAAATGCTATTGTTATGGAAAGATAATCTCATTTATTTTACACTGGAGTTTATATGACAGAATCTGGTATTTCTAAAAAGGACATATTTACGTATTGTGGAACATATGCTGATTTTCACAAAGATTTAGAAAACGAAGATACTTCCGTTATTCCATCATGGATGATTAAGTTATTTCAATCGGGTGTATTTTCTTTAAATGTATCCACTGGATACAATTTTTACAATATTGTTCTTGATATTGACAAAATGACTGATCAAAAAATCAACATTATTAATTTTACGGATCATTATGTTTTTAGTCAGGAAGATTATTTCATACGTCTTTCTGATGATAGATACATTATTGTTGATTGTGTTAATCTTGTCATGATGAAAACGCTTTTACCTAGTGAAGTATATCGTCAGTTTGTAACAACTCTTTTTGGTGAGATTGATATCAATCTCACAGTACGATGCGATTACTGTCATCATCTTTCTGTTAAAAAGAATACATACACGACTTGTGATGGTCATTCATATACGGAATATTTGTGTCTTTATTGTGGAAAACTCAATACACACATTGATAAATAAAACACAGAGGGGAATGATTCCCCTCTGTGTATAAATAATTATTAACCATTCACCTTCATGATGGAGCCGTCAACATTATAACAATTGGCGATATCAAAGTGGAACCATGTGATGGGTTTTCCAGCACTCAAAACTTCGATACGGTTAATGTGTTCAAAACAAAGTCCTTCCTGCGGCACATCGTTTTTGAATCCAGCTTTAAAGCAACCAAGTTTTTCCATGTCAGCTCTGACTTCAGCAGCCGTAGCATTCTTGAAATTACAATCAAGAGCTGCACCGCGACGATGAAGAGATAACGGAGATCCGACAGAAGAATCGGTTCGCAATCCACGCTGAGACAAGTTACCGCCGGAATGCCATGTGTTGATGGTAACAGCACCGTAACGCTCACGAAGCCTGTCTGCAGTAATCAACACAAGCGGATTAAACTGCCATAAAAGTTTATCGGTTCTTCCTTGTTTTTCGTACATTTCGTACAAATCTTTCGGAACCAATTCATACGGTTTAATATACTTAGGAGTGTAACATGCCATAGCTATACCTCACATTTTGTAGTTGTATTATAGTCATAAAATTCAATCGTAATAAGAAAAACAATATAAGACGAGGAGGATTGTCCTCCTCGTCTTACTGTACAATCTGCCATTGTTTTTTTTTTATGCGCCGACGATAGCGCCAATAATTTTAAGCTCATCATCAGCGGAACTGTTGTCAAATTCAAACATCACCCATCGACAAACGGGCAACTCAATAGCTGTGTGTGACACTGTATTCGCTTCAGTTGTAATCGTTTTACCACTGTCAATCCACACACCTGTAGGATACGTATCACTTACAGCTGCGATATTGTATTGATTCGAATAATAGATTTTAGCGGTTACAGCTTTACTTGTAATGAACTGTGCTGAGATATTACCAAATCGGGCGTCAAGATACCACAAGTCAACGATCATCTGATATGTTTCACCATCTTTCACTATAAACCAATCTTTTCCAGTCGTTTCAACTATTCTCGGATCAGGTACAAAATGCGTAGAAAAAGGCATGTCGTTTACACTCCGTAATAAGTTAACATAAATCACGATGTATTCTATCTCTAAAATACATAACATGAAGATAGATACCTCTGGAATATTCCAGAGGTATCTATCATTTATCAAACATTACGCAAATGTAGTAGCTGTTCTCACAGTTTCAACAACGGGAGCCACGATTTTGTTCGGAGCGACGACGTTCGAAGCAGATGTTGTAACAGGAGTGGATACTGTCTGTGTAGTCACAGCAGGCACAACCTGTTGCGTAGTAAACGGTACTCCAGTGCAACGTCTATACGTAAACGTTTCAACGTTAGCAAGAATAATAAGTTTTGTCTCTACACAATCTCTGATGACATCAACAGCTTTGTGCAAATTGCAAAGTTTCTGATCGCTCATGCAAGAGCTGCCAGTAATTTCTTTCACTTCACGCATAGCGTATTGCTTAGCATCATCAAGTCTTGCAATGCATTCTTCTACCATGACGATATCTCCTTATCGTTACTTATTTAACTACCGCCGTGGTAGTTGTCGTTGTTACAACGCCGTTAGGATCAATGTTGGTAACTTCAGTCGTATTCAGCTGTTGTGTATTAGGGCAATACACAGACGGAGGAAGCGAACTCAACACAGTGATACGAATCGGGTCAAAATTGACCACACACTGGAATTCATTCGGGCATCCAGAATACGGAAGGCATCCAGCATTTCTCATCTGCAGCGCACGATAAAGACGGTCGGCACGAACGTAAGTACCAAAACGGTCATACATCAGTACTTTATCACCATCGATATCACTCATGGCGGTAGGCATGACGTTACCAAACGGAATAGACTGGTCAATTTGAAGCACAAAACGAGGGGTTATCAGTTCATTTGTAAATTCGTTTGTCACGAGCAAAAGTGTAGCACTGTTGTATACGGTAACAGCAGTAGTAGGAATAACAGGGTTAATCCTACGGTTAAACGAAATAGCCATTGGCTTACGCTCCTTTCTGTTGTTTAGCTTCCATCAAACGCTTTTTAAGCTTACTTGCGTAATCATCAACCTTATTACCGGTTTCTTCCTTAATAAGGTTAGCAGCAATATCCACACTGTCCGGAGGATCGGAAACAGCCACGGACATGAACGACATGGCTTGTTCTTGAACACCGGAAATGATACGATCCCAGAAAGGACGGACAAAAGGCATGTTCACATCAATGCCAAGGAGCCTTGAACCCATTTTGTCAAGTTGGTATCGTACGGCTGCCTGTACTTCCGGATTAGCCAAATCCTTAGCTGCAGCGGAAATGACTTCATCGGCAATCTGATCACAAATATCGATCATACTGAATCCCATAACTAATCTCCTAAGTTTGCTTTGAATTGTTCAAGTTCCTGGATTTTACTTGCTTGACTTTCAGCAAGAGCACGCTGCTGAGCAATGATTTGCTCAAGTTGCTGCATCCTCTCACTCATGCTTTGCAATTCGTTTCTCTCGTTTTGAGCAACGGTAGCTGAAACTCTTTTTGCAGTATCAAGTAAGTTCTGAGCAAGTTTTTTACCATGAGTCGATACAAATTGCACACCTTCGGAGGTATGGCCAAGGGAAAACAAAAGATATTTTTGCAACAAATTACCAAGAGCAACCATGTATTCTTCATTTCCTTCAACAGCACGTCTTTGATCTGTCGTCATGTCAGCGAACAGTTCGTCAAGATCGTTGATGATGGTTCGTTGAATTTGTGGTTGCTGAGGCTGTTGTTGTCCGATACCAAATTTTGTAATCAATGCCTCAATGTTGCTTAATGGAACTCCACCCAAAGAAGGTGAACTCCCACCAAATGGAGAACTTCCAAAATCAAACATATTTTTATCTTCCTTTCAGGGAATTATGGAAGCTTATACGCAATTTTATTTTTTTTTATTTCTTTTTTTTTTCAATCATTTCTTATGGTGAGTCAATTTGACTCACTAACGGCGGACATTACACCGCAGCAGTGCAACCAGACCAAGCACCCTGGCAACCGCAACCGCAATCGTTACCGTAAGTAGCGATATTAGCAGTAGCAACACCGTTGATGTGGCGAGACATCAGAACGTTCATGCCGGCATTGTAGGGATCGGCCATTTGGCACGGAGAGATATAAGGCTTACCGCGAACAACGTTGCATGTAGCCTTTTCGATATCAGCAGTCGTCAAAGCACGAGACAGCGCAAACTCAGCATCGGTGCGTTGCTTTGTAAGTTCAAACGTAGCACCGGTCTGGCTCTGCACAAGGTCAAACTTACCGTTGGTACGGCAATCAGCCAGATCAAACTTCGCGTCGGTACGCTGTTGAGCCATAGCAAACAGCAGGCCATTGATGACCTGGTTCTTTTCGTCAACAGCCTTGTTCACAGCACTTTCCTTCTCAAGTTCGCATGTGCGATGCATGATGGGGAAGATGTACTTTTCAAGCATGTTCATTTCTGTCGCAAGAGGAGATACAGCAGCAAAACGTTCCAGAGCGCAAGTACGATTCATTTCAGGCAGAATCCACTTTTCAAGCATCTGAAGTTCTGTTACAGCACGAGCACCTTGTTCATATTTCTCTTTGCAATAGCAAGAATTGCCACGATTTCCGAAGAGATTGCCAAGTAAACCACCGTTATTACCGGTGCAATCGCATCCGTTATTACCACCCAGAAGACCACCATTCACAGCAGCAAGGGACAGACCACCAATGGCAAGACCAAGAGCGGTCTTCGCAGTAGCGGAAGCTTTACGCTTACCACCGCAATTGCAATCATTGCTGTCGTAATAGTCATGATCGTAACGAGACATAACAAAAAACCTCACGAGTTAAAGATGTAAAAGTATATTAGAATACTTTTAAACCTTTGTAATGCAAGCTGCCTAGGATATGCTTCACTGACAACGATTTAAAAGATATTCCCAAAAGAAAAGAAGGAGAAAAAGAATCTAATACAACGGATCTGAAAATATAACACAATTATGAGTTCCGTTTAGGTGTAGAGAAAGAGACCAAACGACGATTCAATCGTAATTTTAATCGTTTTTCGTCTCATTTCTGTTCTCCCTCACCCATTACATGCGCTACCAAAATAGAAATACTTTTTCAAGGTATCCTCCCAAGAAAGGAGGATACCTTTTTTAATAAATAAAACTACCAAATGCATCTAAACGAATCATCGTATTTAAGTTTACCGTTATGCAAATAAAAATGAAAAGGATTGTCGTAAAAACCTTTAGGTAAATCTTTTGCTTCTACACAAAGAACATGATCTTCCTCATGAAATACCGATCGAAAACTTCCCGGCATAATGTACCAATCACACACAAATAAACGATTCAAAAAATTATTCTCTTTAAAATGGATGACAAACATACATCACCACCAGAAAATAAAAGATTGTACAATCTTCTATCATCAAGTGAAGATAAGAACCTGTTTCAAATTCAGCACGTTAGACGAAGCACCAGCTGTGATTTCAGCATTGACGCTCATTTCAATAACATTTGTTACAGGATTTCTTCTTACGGTAAAGATGATAGAAGCAGCCTTGCCGTTGTATGGAAACGAACCTACACCTTTAAGTTCGTTGCTACCAGGGATAACATCAAGCATAATAGGAAATCTGTTGGCACCTTCTTCTTCCAAATCACAACGAATTCGTTTGATACGAGAAATATCAACTTCGTCTTCAAGAAAATGTGCCAAGGAAACATACTTTGCACCGGAAGGTCTGTTTAAAACTTCAGAACCTGCCCAAACAAGATTGCCGAGAATAAGCGGAATAAGATAGGTTTCTTGTCTACTGTCTTTGTTTGTTTTATCCCACACATGGTTTTTACTCGGAAGTGTAAGAAGATCATCTTCAGGATATACGGATTCCGATTTTCCTTCAATAAGCTTAAAACACGAATCTCTGCCAGAAACGTCGGCTACAACAATGGTTTCTGTAGTAACTGTTTTTAAACGCATACCAATTTGAAGGTACATTCCGGAACCTTCTTTGGTATTTTCATTCCAAATAACTCTAAATTGAGGACGAATGATATTATCAAGTTCCGAATAATCTTCATACGGGACATAATAAAGCGGATGAAGAGAAGACTGCACAGTAACCTGCATTTTTGTAACAGGATTTGTCAAATCAACTGCGACTTTACAATCGAACATGAATTTCGTGTAAAAAGTCTGAATACGAAACGATCCTGTTTCAGATAAAAATACAGTATCCGATCCGGCTACTTTATAAAGTTCTGCTATTGTCCACCAGTGAAATTCCGTATCAGGAGATGTTATTTTCTTAACAAGGCATGTACCATTCGATACATCAGAATAGTTAGGAGAACCTTCAGTTGCTAATTTGCGCATGTCTTCCCTCATCTTTTTGATTTCATCTAACATATTTTGAATAATAGGAGCAGATTGCAATGTTCCTTGTGTAAGGATCTGTGCATCTGTAATGTAGTGAATAAGGTTATTCACATTTTCATTCACTGCTCGCATATCGTACAATGTAGGAATACCACCGTATGCGTGATAAGAAATTTTCATATTTCCGACATACGGCTTTAAAAACACAATGAACGAGTACACACCAGATTCATTTGTAGTATAATTCGTTTTTGGATGAGACAAACCGACAATAATGTAATCTTGATCTTTTGTTAAAACAACATTTGTCTCGACTTGTTTGACAGTAACACTATCTCTAAAAAAATCACCCGCTATAGGGTGAATGACAGAAATATTTCCAGGAACATTTATTTCATGAATTTCATCTTCAATAAAGTTTTCAGCACGTTCTTTGTTCGGATCTATTTCAAGAAGCATGGGGTTTTTGGAAACAACGGAATGGACATCATCAACGGGTGATACTTGTTGCTTTAATACACCAACATCATTGATAAGTTCATAAAGAAGCGCTGGAGTGATGTCAATTCTTGTTGTAGAATTTGACAAAGTATACTTAATAAGAACAGGATACAGTTTCTGATATTCAAGCGAAAGTCTATAGTCAGCAACATATGGTTTAATAATGGTAATGCTTTTTATAAGTTGTTTATTAAACTTGCTATCCAGTCGTTTCATGGACGACATGGCGTCATAATCGATATCTTCAGGAAGTACTGTCCAGTCTTGTCCATAAACAAAAGGAACATTGATAGATCCAACTAACGTAATAAGCAAGGAATCAAAATAAACAGCATCACCACGAAAAGGTATTTTTGTTTGGTCAGCTGAAATCACCAAACGAGCATCGTTTGTGACTTTATAATCTGGGTTTTGTGCGGTCAGATCCGGAGTGTTATACGACATTATAAATCCCCTTAACTCTCATTGAGTTTTTACCATAAAAATCCTTAAAAGCATTATAGTGGTATGAACGACTTTTTAGGGTGTTTGCCAAGTTCATAGCATTTCACATTTGATAAGGATTTATGGTTCTGGGTTAGGATCACTACCATCTGTAACGGATACAGATAATATTTTCTTTTCAAGAACATTTAAACGTGCTGATAAATCGTTTATTTTGTTTCTTAATGTAATATTTTCCGTAAAATAACTGACAACATCACGAGCTTCAGTAACACGATCGTTTTCAATTTCTTGATATTCTTCATCAGTAAGCCATACTTCTTGTATAGCTACAATATCAGGAGCATTCGTGATTCCAAATTCGTATGAAATCTGATCCTTAATAAGATCAGCAACATATTCAATCTTTGTTGTATCATTAAAGATACCCATATTTAACATAAGAACTATCTTGGGATATTTCTTAACATTACTGTTTGGTATTTCACCAAGAAGACCTTCAGGAACGTAAATAAATTGCTGTGCATTAGAAGCATCTACAAGCTTATAAACATCATGCGTTCTGAATCCATAAGTAACATAATCTTGTTCATAATCTGATTCTGTCTTACCTACAAGCTCGTACAATACAGAACTTAACTGAATATTTTCAGTAAGAAGCTCATCGTAGGTATAAATTTTGACTACAGTATACACACCATTCAAGGATTCAAATCCTTTTCGAAATGCGAATTTATATGTCCATCCGGTTTTGACAAATTGCATACAAGACACCTTTTGTATATAAGTTATGAGTATACGATAAAAATCATATCATCAGTTTATTACACGATGTAGCGTACCGTTTTATGGTACGCTACATGTATTTATCTCAACGATCAGTCACTACTAGAAGAAGTATCGTTTGAAGACTCTATAGTTGTATTTTCTACGTCAAACATTCGATCTTGTTCAAGATCTTCATTGGAATACGATTTATACGACGTAACAACGTTGTCGTAACGTACTTGACACATAAGTTTTGGAGAATAATGACATTTTTTACAAAGTATTCCAACTCCACGAACGTCAACACATTCCGTGCAGCCACATTCTGGACAAACAAATTGACTCATTACAAACATCCTTTACTTATAAGGTTAAAAAGTCATTCATCTTCTTTGTGAACTTTAGTCCAACAACTTAAAAGAGTATCTCTTGTCGGATATTTACCGCATCCCTTCTTTCCTTCAGGACAATATCCGATTTGAACACAAGAAGGACCAATGTTTCCAAAAATAGGTTCATAATCTTTTTTAAGGTATTCAAGGATTTTTTGAGCTACGCTACGAATCTCCCATTGGGCACGAGTGCAAAGTCTAAGCCCAAGGAAATTGATAAGCGAGTTAAAATTCATGGTCATCTGATAATGCGTAAACGAACCTTCAGTTAAAATAAACCGAGCATCTTCGTTAGGAATACCCAATTTCTTCAATTCATCATAACAAGCTTGCGATGCTTTTACCGTATTTAAGAAAACATTTTTGGCTTCTTCATTTTTCATAACAGAAGCAGGCACAACGGTTTCACCATGTCCACCAACATATCGTTGCGACTTCTGATTAAACGAAGCTATTCGATGTCTGACATTTTGATGCGAACATGTTCTCGATACTTCAGAAATTTCAAATGTCACGGAAACGTGTTCCAAAGGTGTTTTATGAAGAGTAGCTTTGCAACAATTTTTAATATACCCATCAATTTTGTTTTTTGTCTTCAGATCGTGCACATAGTCGTATGCTGTAATGTCATATCCTGTAAATTCCGTATAACATTCACGAAATCCATAATAGATTTTTAAAATGTTTGCGGCACAATAAAGTTTATAAGCATCTTCGCAAGAACCGAACAATTCACGATCTGTAAAGAGAACTTTACACATAAAAACATTCCTCAAATTTTGGAAGATTAGGAACAGGGAATTCAAAACGATAACACACGGTTTCGTTTTCAATCCACACATCAATAAATTTTGTACCATCTTGAGGCAAATCAGGAATTCGTAGGAAAATAGTCAGATTTGCGTTTACGTATTCTTCATTATTTACGATTTTGATTTCACATACAGTATTGCACAAAGTCTTTTCATAAATGACATTGCTAAGACTGTGCATAAATGTCAATATTCCATCATTGTCAACTGTGGTCAATTTGGAAAAGAGCGTACCAGTAGTATCTGTTTGTCCTGTAAACAAAAGATAAATTCGAGACATGCGACGTATCACATCAAACGCTTGCGTGTCTCGAACAAATACCAGTTCTGTTTTAACGTATTTATCTGGGTCTGTATATTTGGTTTCCATTCTGTAACTGGTTCTGGAGAAAATAGCATACCCATAATCAAAAATTTCAATTTCATCAATCCCTTCGAAATATTTGGAAAGTTTGTCATTACTGAAAATCACAATAACAGGAAATTGTTTGGTATTTTTTGCAAGTCGTTTGTGTTCTTGTCGAAGCATTTTTGGAAAATCATTTAAAAATTGAGAACATTTTTTAAGTTCAGCACTCGACCAATGAAATCTATTCACCATACCTTCAAACAAAGTATCAAAAACACAATTTGCAATCTGCTGGTACATCAATTCAATCTTGCTAGAATCGACCATTTAGAACTCCCTGTAAGCGTCATTTGTAAAATATCGTGCTACAACACTCATTCCGTCATAAGCTACAGAAACACCTAATGCCGTATCTTCATGTGCTTTTCTATCTATAAATATACTCAACCGTTTTCCATTAATAAGACAACCAGAAGCTCCAGTGCTCATCGCTGTAAAGTTAAAAAAGGCCACTGATAAAAGATGATACATTGTACGATAAAACGTTTCGTTCGATTCGTCAATAAATTGTTTCAACAATCGAAAATAATAATTTTCTGCAGTTATTAAAACAATCGCATTGCACAAATCTTGAACCATTTTACCAAAAGAAGGATTTCTATCAATTTGGAATGTCTGAATCGTTTTATTCGACAAATAAGTATCTTCTTTTATGGATGCTTCTACAATAACACCACGATTGACAACAAACATCCGATACCCAGATAAATTTGGAAATACACGATCGATGGAAGAATCAACAATCTCGTAATGTGGAATATAGTTTAACTTATTGACAAACTTTAAAAACAAATCGCTATCAATCACCGGTTCTTTATTAAATCCGCTGATATCTTTAAATGTTTGATTAGCCCATGTATAAAGGTCAACTGCCGTATCCGTATCAATATAAGGATTAAACACGAAACTATCTCCTATCTTTTTACGTAAAAATGTTCATACTGTATGGTATTGTTGTTATTTGAAAGCAGAAGCGTTTCAAGCATATCGAAAAAAGGATTTGCGTAAATTTGTGTTTTTTCTTCAGTCTTTTTGTTTTCTATACAAACAGTAAACGTAGCTTCACGAGTACGATTACGAGCTATTGTCGTTATTACTTCAATAGCCGTATCATCATCTCCTAAAACACGAGTTACCTTAGGACATTTTTCTGTGAGAGCACTGTAAAGATCTCTGGTATATTGTTCAAACGTATATTCAAAAACATGTACACCATGAGAAAATGTGACAATGTGATCATTTACAGCATCGTGAATGTTCACTAACGTTTGTGCTAGATTATTCATGCCAGGATCGAATACAGTATAACCAAAAAAGTCCACTCTTTCCAAATCAAATATTTTACTATTAATAAATGTTGATATGTATTTATATTGTTTTTTAACAGTACAGACAACAGTTGTATTGCAAACTGTTGCAAAAATAAGCATCTGCACATGTTTCACATCAATAGTAAAAGAACATGTTTTCATCTGTAAAATACGTAGTTTATACTCTCTTAATGTGTTTCGTATTTTGGAATTACGTTTTACTTGCTCTTCACCAAAAACAAGTTGAGCAGATTGCAATAAAAAAGCATCAAGATTATGTTCTTGTCTATTCGAAAAACGATAACGCATTGTGAATACCTCATTGTAATAAATGGTATAGATACTACCTATAACTTACACGGAAGGAAAATATGATTGACTATGTAGAAAAATTGAATTACTTACGTTCCATTTGTGAACCTGTCGATACATTCGTAACAACACAACTTATCCAGGTTAAATATTCTTCCGAAGATGAGATCTCGGATCAAACCGTTCTTAATGAAGCCTATTTCATTATATTCGACGAACTACGTTATTACGGTATTTTCATGTATTTGGATTATCCTGAAGCCGTTGAAAACTATTACGACGCCGAAGGATATGCTGCTCTTCTTGAATTTTTAAACAGAAATACGTTGATTGATCAATTTAGATTATATCCTGAACTTCATATTCATTTCGAAGCTATGTTTGATAGTAAAGACATCAATGAAGAAGATTATTTCGCATCGTTTTTAACACTCTACAAACTTAAGTTCACAACAAATCAACCACTCATTGAAAAAATAGAACGTATACAAACGTTGATATATTCAAATGTTCTTTTCAAAAATTATATTCTGAATATTCTGGAATCTGCTGTTCCTGCTTCTACTTTTGGTGATGAAGAAGATGTTGAAAAAACCATCACTTTCGTACAAAGTGTTGTTAATGGACAACAACAATTCAAACAAGTTGTTGAATCTATTTACTCACTCGATCCTTCTCTTGATAAAGACTATCTTACAAAATCCATTAATGAATACGACATGGAAAAAGTTACTGGTACAACGATAGCTAAATTCAGATGGGCCGTTATGAGTAAAGAAGAAGATTTATCTGACAAGGAACAAGAACAACAAAAACTTATTATTAATCAACACAAATACCATAACTCTCATCATATCGAATACTATATTTTACGAAAATTACGTCCTACTAAAGAAAATATGGTTGAACTTACAGCGCACCATGCTGAACCAGATACAACCATAACAGATTTTAAAAACGAAGTTTCTGCTATGATTCAACAAGGACTAACTAACAAGATTCTTGATCCTAAAGAAGATACTGGTTATATAAAACGCCTAGCACAATTCATTGAAGAACATTGCTATCGTGACGGAACAATCATTCCTGTACAAAAAGGATAAGTTATGGCCAAACAAGAAAAAGATAAATGGTTCACTGACAGTAAAAGAAGACGTAATCTTTTACAAAAAACCAATCTTATCAAACTTTTTACTGTTTGTTTCGATATACCAAAACTTGAAAACTTTAACATTACAATCGATGGAACACCAACAGTCAATGCTATTCTTACTATAACTAACGATACGTATAACGAAACATTTGCTGACCTTTTGGAACGAAGTGAAACGGATTATTGTCTCTTACAAGATAAAATATTCACTTATGGTCTTTTTATTAAAGATAAAACCCCACAACTTGTAGTATTAAATCCAATCGATCTTCCACCTTTTGAATTACAAAAGAAATTCTTCATTGAAAAAGATGATATTGAAAATTATCAAAGTACTGGCGAATTCACAACATACGGTAGATACATTGCGAATTATTTTTGTTTAGCAGAACCTTTTAAAGATGTTATTCCTTACTTTAATAAGGTATGGAGTGTTTCTAAAATTGAATCTGAAATCTATAAGAAAGTCCGAGATGGTGTTGTTACACCACAACAATGTGGTCGTTATACCGATAATGCGTATTTCATAGGATCGTTTGGTGAACTTATTGTACCGGTTTTTTCTGAGAAATCATTAACAACAGATCCTAAAATTATCGAACGTCGTGATGCTTTATATAAAGAACACGCACATGAACTTGATGATCCTGTTGTTTGCGTTAAAATCGAAGATGAACTTATCGCAATGGATAAAAATTATCTGAAAGGTGATCCTGCTATGGGATTTTATGGCGATAGTTCAAAGAAATTTAATCTCCATAGAAAACGTCAATATTTGGCAGCAGGTTTGTTTGAATCTTTTGAAAAAGAAAAAGGCAAATACAGTTTTATTAAAGGATCTCTTTCTGAAGGATGGAAACCAGATTCTTTTATCACAATTGCTAACGAAATACGAAAAGGTTCCTATGAACGTGGCATCTCTACAGCTAATGCTGGAGTGCTTACCAAATATATTCTACGTTTATTTCAAAATTCTCAAATCGTCGCTGAAGATTGCAAAACAAAACACACTCTTTTTGTTCCAAAATTAACGGAACAACTTGCTAAATCTCTTATCGGTCAAAACATTGTTGAAGGTAATAAACTGATTCCTCTTACCGAGCAAAATATGCAATCTTATATAGGCAAATCCATCAACGTCAGAAGTTTTATGTTTTGTGAACAAAAAGGTGGCTATTGTTTTACATGTGCTGGTGAAACATTCAGAAAACTCAATGCTAAAAATGTAGGATCTGAACCACTTCAAATCACAGCTAATCTCATGGCTCTTAGCATGAAAGCTATGCACGGTACAAAAGTATCACAATTTGAAATCAACGATCTTGATGAATTTTTAGTATAAATAAAAGTATACAGCATGGGAAAACCCATGCTGTATACATCATTACTTTGTATTAAAAGACTGCATACGTTTACGAACGTAATCAACAAGACCAGAACCACCAAGGATTTCGATAGCTCTATCCCAAGCAAGATCCGTTTTACGACCATTAACAAGTTCTGTCATAAGAATCCAGACAGTACCGACTTGTTCTTTGGTCTTCGGACGAATCGTAGTGCAAGCTTGCATAACCTTTGTGTAATCGAGAATGGAAGATTTGTACGTCTTAAAGAACACATACAGTTCATTAAGCACTTCAGGATTGTTTTGATGATTGATGACAAAACGAACAATATCCACAAACAACCTGATGGATACTTCAGGATTTGCCCGTAACTTGCTTACATAATCGATATACCGATTGATGTAATCACGAACAAACTGCACATCCATCGATACAGCATTTTGTTTCTTTTCAGTAGGTTGAGCAACAACCAATTTGTTGCTGGCAAGTCTTGTTTCTGTTTGTGTTGGAGCAGATTTCGTTTCAACAGATCGTTCCGTCTTCTCTTCGGATGTTTTGGACGCCTTCGTAAATTCCGAAACAGAATAACTTTCTTTTTTCGAAGACACTTGCGGTTCATCTTCAGTAGCCAAAAGATCTTGAGGATCAATCTGCACGGCACGACCAGAACGAGTCATTGTAGAATTAGAACCCATTTCGATTTTCCTTTGTTAGTGATTAAAGCTATAAGATTATGTCAAGCAAAATACTACATATGGTTACATGGATGTGGTATACCACATCCATGTAAAAAGAGGAAGAATGAGAAGAGAATATGACCAGCAAATTTGACCCAACCAGCACCGGTTAAATTGGACTGACAATCGAGCACATCGTCAGGAGGAAGAAACATTCCGCCAAGGAGCATTAACGGAAAACGAGATGAAGTTTGTTTCAAATTTGCATATAATTACTATTTACTATTTACTATTTTACACTTAACTGTAATCGTCAGATTTTTCACGTATTTCGATATCACGAACTGTCATTTCTTCAGATGTTGTCAACGATTCCAGTTCTTTCAATTCATCAGCACTACAACCAAGTTCAGCATTTACATCTGTTCGTGGTTTGAAGGCTACGCTTTTTTCAGACAAATTGTTAAGAACTTCAACAACAACTTTACCAATAGCAGCACTTCTATTGGAATCTTGACTCCGTAATCGTGTATTGATGCGTTCACCAAAATTCTTTGTTCTGGATGCTTGAATATCCAATTGTGTTTTAACAGCTACCATTTTTTTCATAACAGTATCTGCATCCATATCGTTTAAATCAAGATCCATTTGATCGATAGCTGTCTCAAGCTTTTTTGACATTTTCGCCTGAACACGAGCTATGTCGTTTAATACTCTATCTTGTTGACGAATAAGTTCAGCAATACCTACGTCAGTATCATCATTACTTATAGTTACATAATCAGGAAGTTCAACGGAATCTTCAGGATCTTCCATTTTTAAAGTAGGCGTAATGACTTCCACATTTTCTACAGGTACTGGTTTTTTATGTTTGTGTGGAAGCGTTGTTGTTGCTTTTTCCATAACGGATGTGGTATCAATTTGTTTCATTATATTCATACAGACCTCACTTATATATTACTTTTTTGGAATTGAACTGTAACTTTTAACAAAGCAATTGTATCTGATGTATTTTTCAACGTCGCCTTGGAGGAGTTTTAGCTATGTCGAAAAATGAAGTGTATGTCTATGGTGAATCTAACAAAAAAGCATTCGAATCATTTCAACAAAAACACCACATTGTAGATTGGAACACCTTTTTTACCAATCTAAAGGATTATAAACACAGCGAAGCATTGATATTTCAAGATAGTACAACACATACAACACTTACGGTAAAAGTACTTAAACAGATACTTGAAACATCAATCGATGTAGGAGTTATTGTTTGTCCGTTATATCGTACACGCTACACAAAAAAAGATGGCAGCTTACAACGATTTTTGGCGGCATCCCAACTTGATATTATCCATACATTTGCCAACGATATTTTTGTACCAAATATTCAATTTTATATCAAATCTGATCCCATATATAAGGAGCCACATGCCATTTCTGAAGAAGAAACCGTTGTTTTCGTAACCATATTTTATTTGCTTGGCGAAAACATCAACCATATTGCAGCCAAATATGATCTGGAACCGGGCATTGTCGAACTGCTTTCATTCGTTCCAGCATTCATGAGTAAAAATCCAAATATGGATGAACTAAAAACCTATTTTCCGAAAAACAAATATAATCTGTTCTACAATAGTCAAAAGAATATTCTATACATTGATCAAATAACTCCAAACAACAAAATCATTTCTAACGAAATACCATTGGGAGATATCAAAGATGAAATCTTAACACATCTTTCCGATCATATCAGAAATTTTGGACTAAACGTATTTGATTTGTATTTCAATAAAAAAGGTTCTTCAAATACAGAAAAACCACACGCCCTGTCGTTATGGAATTGTTATAATCTTTTCAAACTACTTGAAAAACAGCACAATGCTGTTTACGATAAAATCAATACCTTTTGTGATATGACAGAAGAAGAATTGGAGTTTTATTGTTTTCATAAAGAAAATTGTTGGACAATTGCACCTTCACTTAATAAGGAATTGGAACGTATTCACGCATACCGTGAAAATGAACAACTTTTTCGAAGCGCTAATTTGAAATCGATGTATGCGTAAACAATGTTATATCTTTTGAGGAAGAGATATAATAATTGTATCGTATTGGAGAAGAATATGAACAGCATACAAATAAGTAGGTATTTATGAGCACAATACCTACATCAACAAACTCCGGCAGACTTCTTTCAGAACGTGTAGGAGCAGCACGAGCTAAAATTCATACAACACTCAACGCAACAAAAGGAACGTTGGTATTTCGAGCAATCGATATCAACAAAACATTGAATCCAATTTCTCGATTACTTCGGATGATTTTTGTTCACAAAAATGTTACGCTTGAACATTTGAAAGATTGTCACGAAAGATATACCGAGAAAGAGGGTAAACTTCCAAAAGAAATCAACAATGACAGAAACAATATCAAAAAAGCATTATTCAAATCACGAATGACCATTCATATTTTTGAACGATTACTCATGATTCTTGGATATTGCATTGAAGATATTGAACTTACAATAAAAAATATCGAAACTGGAGAAAAATCAATATATAGATTGTCGGATGCTACTTTGTACACGCCGTATTGTAATACCCAAAACAATTCATTCCTTAATGAAAATAATCAATACGCTCATGATGTGTCTACCGAAAAACCCATTGTCGTAGATGACGACTACGGTGACGATTTTTAACACATATCAAAAGAGAGGTATTGGTATGGGATGTAATTGCGGCTGTCAGACTCCGACAACACAAACACCGACAGTATCACAAGATGAACTTGCTCAGTTCATTTACAACACCATTAAAACGGATGATACTGATTGGAAAGATGCCAGTGAAGAAAACAAAACTGGTGTCATGACTTTGGCACAAAAACTCCTTGATGAATACACTATCAAGGACAACTTAGGTTTAGGTACTCCTGCAACAGAAATACAAGTTCCAACATTTAAACCAGAAACAATTGTTCCTTAAAAGTTGTATAACAAAATAACACATACTGAGAGGCTAAGCCTCTCAGTATGTTCATAAAAAAAAACAATACACACCAATACTACAAAAGGAGTATGAGTTGTGGAATCAATAAATATGACCCAATATGAACGAACATTTGTAATTTGTACCGGATACAAAATTGTAGAATTTGTTACATCACTTCACTACAAAAACAAATTAATCTGGCCATGTCACACACATTTGTTTATACCTTACACAAAATCACATTCTTCAGATGAAATTGTGTTCAATTTGTATTCTCTTTTATCAAATTCTTGTAAAGCGTTGTTTTGTGTCAATTATACTGTTCTAGAATCTAAATATATTCGATTTGACATTTGTTTACAAGAAAAAGCTATAAAAAAGCTTGCTTACATATGTCACACGTATAAACCTGATTATCTTAAAACAAAAATCGCATTGTTCATTTTTCGTTATTTGAATTTTGTAAAATATTGTTTTCATCAAAAATTTCTTAAAGAGTACCGAAATATGTATGATATTTATCAACATATGCTTGATGTTGATAATCCATACTCAACTTCTAATTTAAAGAGTTTTCACAATGTCTGATAAAGATATAGAACAACAGATTGCGGATAATCTTGATACCATTGTACTAATGGTAAAAAAGGATTTATCGTAAAATAAATAACATAACAACATCTGTAAGGAGAGGGATATCCCTCTCCTTACAGTAAAGAACCTTCCGTTATTGTTTTTTTTTTGTTAACATATTCAATGAAGAACTTTTTACAGCATTGTGAGGAAAGTGTATGACTCCTAAAAGACAGAAAGTAGAAGCTTACATTTTGAAATATTTTAAGAAAATGGAACCTAGTGGTTACAATGAAAAACGTTATAAAGAAATGTTCGCTCAAATGAGTGACGAACAATTTCATAAATGGATGATAGGATTTAGAGATAAAAAAACCAAGCTTGCTTTTTATACACCTAATTTAAAAGTCGTTCTTAACGTTGCAAATCTTCGAGATACGGCTAAAGAACTTGGTATCAAACTTTTTGAAAAAATGGTCATAACTGATAAAGTTACAGGATTACGATATCTTACAAATCAAGAATATTTTATCATTCGTCTTCCTGTCAGACGTACCAGACAATTCTTGATGCACAAACTTAGTGTTCCGGAATCTGATAAACGACTTGATGCTTTGACTGGACAAGTAACAAAACCAGATAAGGCCAGTTCCATTTCATTCGTTGAAGCACAATTTTTACATGGTCGTGGACTTGATAGAACCATCTTAGAATTTATGAAAGTTCGTGGCGGAGATATTCACGCATATGCTCAGTTTAAACAACAACTTGAAGAAACTGGTATAGGGAGTATGGATAGCCTTGATGAAAATACTGTAGCAAGAAGTGCTGTAACATTAAGTACAATTTTAAAAGGTATGCTGCTTGATAACAATTTTGTTTGATATAAGGATGTCTTATGGCCATTCAAAATAATCTGGGAACTGCAGTCACCACAGCAAAAAACGAAGCAGATTCACTGACAAATAAATTTATGAATGCTGTTGGTGAATACACAAGCGTGTCTGCAACTATTCAAAAAACGGGTGTCGATCCTAATACACTCCTTAGCGATCTTGGTGCAGATAAATTGGTATCTGCTTATGGTAGTACCATTAACAAATTCAAATCAGCAACCAAAGCTGTTGACGATATTGTCGGAAATATTCAAAGTGAACTAGAATCCGCCAAACAAAGTGTTACAAAAAATTTAAACGATCAACTTGGTTCCATTTTAAATACAGACGGTAATCTTGTTACAACACCGCTTACGTTTGTTTCTTCAACAACAAAAAACAGTATTGATTCCTTAAATCTCGACGATGCCGATGCTGGCTTTAGTTTGAGTGATTTAAGTAAAGGTACTATTGGTAAACTTGCTGAACTTGGCAATGATGCGCTTGGTAGTGGCGCAAGCGCCATCAAAGCCGTTACTGACAATTTAAGAGAAATCAAATCTCAAGCAACTGGTGCCGTTAACGGCATCCTAAGTGCTGTTTCTGCAGAAGCTCGTGGTGTTTTTGATCCGATTAAGTCTGTTGTTGATTTTGGAAAAGATACATTAAGTCCAAATAACGTAGCTGGCATCATCAAAAACAATCTTGATTTTTTGCCTGAATCGTGGCAAAACAAAATAACAAAAGTTGCCCAAGATTCTACAAAAGACTTATACGACAAAATCAACAAAATAAGTAACCAGGCTGCTGGAATTGAAAATATCATTGAAGGTATAGCTTCTCTTGAAAGTATCGGAACTATTGCTAAACGTGTTACCGATTCAAATGGTGACGATATTTTTGGACTTATCAGTAATGGTAGTTTCGATGATTTGGTCAATCTTGTTAGTGGTGCAGAATCTATTTGTGGAAGTACCGGAATCAATCCAAGCAATCTTCTTGATTTTGAAGTCAATAAGGATTTGTACGATTTGCTCGTTGGTGAAAGTATGAATCGAGGATCTTCCAAGATTTTAGATTCTTTATCCAATTGTGGAAAATATAACGATTCAAGAACTACAAATGTTATCAAAAACAATGTCGATACCGTTGCTAGAAATGGTGACGTGTATACATTGTCAAGTGCTGTGAAATCTGTAGGCGGCAGTTCGCTTTATGATCTTGAAGATACTCTTCAAACGCTTGTTGCCAATATGGATTACAGTACAGATAAAAAAGATACGCTTGATGAACTTTTAAAAACATTGAACATCGAAGCATTCGATTTGGTGAAAGCTGACTCTTATGACGGAGACGCCATTTCAGCTGAAAAAGTCATTACGCTCTCCGCTACATCAACAGGTTATGTCGATAGTTTTCTTGGAAGTACTGATTTAAGAAATGCCGTCAATCAGGCATACAACAAATATGTGGTCAATGCCTAAATCCAAACAAAACATGTAAATATATCATTTCCTTGAAAGAACTTTATCCTTCAAGGAGAGATGTATATGTATCAATCTATCGAGGACGTACGAACATATCTTAAGAAATTTCTTAAGAAGGGATATAACTATTGTACGTACCAAACATCCAAAACATTATCAGGATTTGAAATCACGCTTTATCTTGAACCCATCAAAGGAGAATCACAAACAGTAACAAGTTTCAAACAACTCAAAATTCACTTTATCAAAAAGTCACGACGTACGTATACGAAAATGATTCTTAAACGTCTTAGTGATGCTGAGTTAAAAATCATAGTTGACTCAGATGTTAAAATCATTTACTTATTTAAACGTTAAAGATAAAGCATAGAGAGGTGCTGGATATACCAGCACCTCTACTGTTTTATTTTTTTTTCTTCATAATAAGATTAAACATATATTACTGTCATGAGTGTGTGTTTCTAATTTTGTGGAGGTTCTCGTTGTGACGGAAAACAAATACAAAACATCTATCTGCAAATTGATGTATCCCATACACGCATTTCAGACAATAAGTGCTTATCAAGAAATCGGGATACAAAATTGCAGTTCTCATCAGGTTTATATTTGTGATAGTACTGGAGTTTGTGCAACTGTAGAAACCAGTCCTGGACCATTTAACATCAGTGAACAAAAACTTGTTATTTATAAAAGACAAACTTCTGGAAAAAGAACCTTTGATAATTTTCAAAGAGAGACTGTAGAACGCAAAGACGGTCTTATGGCTACCATGACCGAAATCACCATTTCAGCAATGCTTGAAAATGGGTTTGTCTATATCGAAGCGTTGGATCTTTGTGTAGGTCTCAACAAATATGATGTTTTGAATAATCATCCTAAAATCGATGCAAACATTATAAAACGTTATGGCGCTATTCAAAATGTAGAGCGCCAAGCTGAAAATACCGCTCCTCTTAAAATCATCGTCAACGATCCTAAAGGACGAACCAATAGACTTTACACACATTGGGGAGATCATGTTGTAGCTATTCATGTTTCCAACAATGCAAATATCGAACCCATGTGTCGTGTGTTAATTGCTACACAATCTGGTCAATATTCTGAATACACATTCGATTTGGAAAGTATTCTTGACAGCACACAAATCGAATGTGTCACCAAACAAGGTGTTCTATGCATCGCTCCCACATACGAATTGGTTGCACGATATGTTCACACAAAGAAATTTTCCGCAGGAAATCTTTTCACACAACAAGACGTACAACGTGCGGTTGAATCTGAAACCCAGAAATTGACGTACAAACTTAATGAAGCGCAAAATACCGTAACGGAACTTAAAGCTCAAGTCGACAGACTCAGCGCTGAAAATCGGGCTTATACGGAACTTAATGCAAATCTTCAAAAACGTTTAGCTGATGAGGAGAATCGACGTTATGAGTCCTTGAAACGAACATTTGATATCGATCAAACCAGACGAAAAATGCATCATGATGAATGCATGGCCGAACGACGACAATCCACAGAAGAAACTAAACTCGAAAAAGAAAAAGAAAGTAGAGAATCTGCAAAGATAAGTACATTTGGAACTATCATGAAAACTATCGCTGTGGTAGTTCCAGTTGTTATCACACTTATCACTATAGGAAAAACATTTATTTCAAACAAGGACGATACGAGTTTTGGAGTATTCGATATAATTAAAGCTCCATTGAATTGTTTGAAATCGGTGTTTCGAAGTTTTTGTTTCTGCTAAAAAATAGATGCACACACTCACGACTAAGGAGCAACATTGTGGAAAAACAGTACGACGACATCTATGATGAAATCATAGATAGTGTACATGAGGCACTTCCGAAGTTCAATCCTTATTTGATGAAACAATTCAGGAGGGATCAGATCGCTGGATGTCTTAATTACATGGACATGACATATCGAGAAGCTGTGAAACTCTACGATGGCGAGTTGGAATTTAAAGGTCACCGTATTTTACGTCCTGAGGAACGTGTCAAGTTAAGTCTTGATAATACAAAATTTCAGTCAAGCGTTGATATAACACAAACGGAGCTTATGGTTGTTGAATTTGTCTTTGTTTATCAAGGACAAAAATTCACAACACAATTGTGTCTTCCGTATTTGTACAATGATGCTATCATCATCAGCGGTTCCAAGTATTACATTCAGTTCGCACTTACAGACAAAGTGTTCTATCACATTTCAAAAGATAATGGTATCGGCATCAAGGTTCTCAGATCGCATCTGCGTTTCTGGAGAAACATGCGTTATCATTTCTCATCGTTACATGGTGTACGATATACAGATTACATCATTGTAGCTAAAATTCATCTGAAAAATTACCGATATCTCACTGAAGATTTACGGACAAGTATTGTTCTGTATCCTTTAGCACGATTCGGTTGGTATGAAACATTAAGACGTTACGGCATCGATAGCAATAAAGTTACTATCGTTAATGATGTCAATATGGAAGATGATGAGAACGAATATTTCGTTGTTCGAGAAAGAAGCAACTCATCTGATCAATCCGGACTTTTCATGAGGATTCACAAATCCCTTCTTGAAGAAAATGGAGAAACAACCAACAAAAACACCATTCGTATCTTGGCAAATATTCATTATTGTTTACAATATTTTAGTAGAGTCCATGAAACCATGTTCACAAACAATAACGAACTTCCAGGTTTGCTTATGGACGATCCATCAAGAAATGTCTGGAAGGTTATTTTAGGTAAAACCATATACGGAATCAATTACGCCAGTGAAATTCAAGTATGTGGTCATGCTGAACAACATCTTGATTCTCTAAAAACGTATCTTGATCCTCACACCAAACAAAAGTTACACGAAATCGGTGTGGAATGTAATGATATCTACGATCTCATAGATTACGTTGTTTTAAATATGGACAACTATGTAGTAAACTATACACCAGCTAATCTTTTCAAGAAACGAATCAATGTTCTTGACTTGCTTCTTGGAAATATTGTTCGTGGCATTTTTACTAAAGTGTACAAACAAACCAATAACAGAAAAGGAGACAAAGGACTTATTTCACTTAAAGATGTATCGTCGTTGTTGCGTTCGGGATATAAAGCTATTGCACAGTTATACAAATGTAATTCTGTAGCAGCATCAAATCCTGCACAATACCACGACAATTATGCATTGGTTGTTGGATTCAGAAAAACAAGAGCTACATATTCGTCATCGTCTGAAGTTAATGGAAGCATGGGGAGTGAAAACAAGGCCAAAGGTAAACAAAGTAATCTTATCAACAACCCGGCACACAGGTACCATCATTCAAACAGTTGCGTAGAATCCATGTATTGCATATCGCATCAAAATCCAAGTATATCCGGCACCATCAATGGTTTTTGTCCCATTACAGAACTTGGAGACATTGTTCAAGAACCTTACATGTCCGATCTTGATCCTGTTATTCCGTATCTTATTACCAAATAAGTTTCAAGGAGCATTGAAGAATGAGTGGTTATTATGACAGAAGAGATGAGCGCAGTCGTGTGAGCGAAGGTCTGAATCATCTTTATGAATGGTTTTGTGTAAATTCCGAAGAAGAACTTGGAAGACTTATTTATCATTTTCCTAACTATCGATTCAGTAGTCAGGAAATGAGTTTTATCATTGATGAATACAGAAAACAAAGATCGAGTGCTTTTAAAGCATTTCTCGAATTTATACGATATCGTGATGAACGTGACATTGACTATGTAACAAATGAAACACTCGTCAGATTTACAAAAGAGGAAGTCTTTCCGAGAATGATACGTATGTTCCAAGACGCAACAAGACCAAGAAGAGACGAACCGTATCTTCGTGGAAATTATGGAAGAAGTCCTGATCCATATCCCAGAACTTCTTTTAGCACCAATCAATTTGATGTCTCGGAAAGCACTCGTGGCATGGATGCTTTCTTTAGAAACAATCGTCCTTCGTCAAATATTCGTGACAACGTGTACGAAGCTACAAGGTATTTTGCAACACCGAACAACAACGGACAACCACAACAAGTGCAGCAACCTCAGGCACAACAAACACAACAACAAGCTCCGCAACCTATGGAACCGTATAGAAAACCCGTACAGACGAATGAAAAATTTGCTGTTGTAACGAATGAACAAACTGGTACAAAAATGAACGACAAACTGGAATTTACTGACGTGACTACTGAGACGAAACTTGATGATAACATTTGTTGCTTGTATAAGGAAAGCATTCTTGCTAACAAGTTGATGTCCATCTCCGTAATGTACACTGAACTTGTTCCTCCTTTTAATACGAGGCACGATGCTGTACAATTTGTATCCGGTTTGATTCCGGGATTTACTACGGCAAGTACGTATTGTCATCTCATCGATTGCAAAGTTGTCAAAGCTATCAAGATCAATACATCTGAAGATTTGAATGCTACGAGAAAGCAATTCGAAACACTCAGCAATGTTGTTCTTGAACTTAAAAGCATCAAAGATTTCAATGCCTTGTTTGTTCCTGAATTTAACAAACTCAGCGATGCGGTCAAAGAACATTTTCAAAATATTCTGTTTAAGGAACTCAATCACATTTTGAGAATGCATTTATTCCGTCCTGACAATCCTCTTGTTTATCCGAAAATCACCAAATGGGAACACATTGGTAAAATGTTGTCTCCATCAGCTTCTGATTCCGGATATATCAGATATATGAATGACAAATATTCCAGGAACTTCGAACAAAATGTTTTCCAGTGCACACATGCAACATTGAAGAATATTTTGTGCCCTGCTGGACATCCTGGAATTGTCGACAGTTCCGAACTTGGAACTATAGCGATTATTCCGAATCTCCCTGTCATCGTCGATGGTAAACTTCCAAGAGAATATGGTTTACTCAATGAAGAAAACCTTTTGAAGATGAAACAGGAAATCGATTCGAAATATCTCATCAGACTGCAAAACTACAAAATCATACTGACAAACATCACTTCTGCAAATTGCACGATTCACAAAGATGTCAATCTGATTGCTGAAGATTGCCATCCTATTCATTCGTGCATCAGTAGCCTTTTCGATGTCGATGCTACATTGTTCCCGAACAATGTTACGTTGGTTATTGAAAAAGGAGATAACGAACCTTCGTTGCGTTATCAGGTAGGTAAAAACATTGAAGGAAACACGTTGATTACACGAATCGGAAAATAAATAATGCAAGTATCTCGTGGGAATATTCCCACGAGATACTTTTTAAGGATGTTATAATCATCATGTTCAATACCTATCTGATTCTTTTTACAAGCTTTTGTGGTTTATTGGGAGCATGTCTGATGTGCTACCTTATGCAGACCATGTATAACAATTTTATCAGCAAAAGAAAATTCAGAGTTGTTCTTTCTCTTGGAACAAGTTTACTTGCCGTGTTTTTGTTGCATGTTTTAGTCATATTTTTCACATTGTCTAAACAATCATAAAAAAAGGAATTGTGTATCATGTCAACATTTCTTCCTGCCGAACAAACAAGACTTGCACTTCTTCTTGACCTTACTGATTATTGGACACAAGAATATAGTAAATGCGCTAACATTACACACCATCGTTCTGATCAAGATAAACTGCCTGTACTTATTCACAAAATATTTTTCTTAAAACCTTTTAGAGAAAAATTTATAGCTTGTTTTTCCAGTCTCATTTTTGTTTTGGAAAACTATTCTTGTAAACAAAACATACCGCTTACTGAAACAATCCGTATGTTCAAAAATTGTTGCGATGATGACGAAATTGTTTATCCGCATCACATAGAACATTTTTGTTCACGAAATCATCTTAAAGAAGATGTTCGTGATACGGTTTGTTTTGGAATGTATATGCATATCGTAAGTGTGAGAAAATATCGCAGGTTACCATTACATAAGAAACAACAATATCAGTCTTTATCCAAGTATCACGGAAAGATAATCTATTTCCCAAAATCGTATTATTCGTTATGTAACACAAATACGAAGACGACTAAAAAGAAACATCCAAAAAATTGGTTACAAATTCAAGCTCTTATGAAATTCACCATACATCATGAAAGATTTCATAGACAATCAAAACAATCGTTATCTTCATACATTGAAGAAATAATGGCTGATGTTACCGGAATGCAAGCTATGTGTCATTACATAAGAACACACATTCTTCCCAATCAATTTCTTTTCTACGATAAAAATCAAGATTAATGTATTGTAACATGAGGGTAGCCTATTGTAGGCTACCCTCACAAAAGAAAAACCTATATTATTTTTTATTTTAAAACGACCAAGTTACTGTCACCAAGTAAAAATACTCTATTGATGTCATCAGAAGGATTTGTAACAGTGTAACCAGTGTTACAAATCTTGTATGCTAACTGCGTATAAATAGATTCCGTGTAAGGAAATTCAACGCCATTGGCATCATATCCGGTAACATTTTGATCTTCACCAGTATAAAGACCAAATTCAGAAATTCTTGCTCTACGTAAATCACCATCGTACATAGCGTTGATGACTTCCAAAACTTCAGAACCAAGAATGTTAAGACCAATACGAGAAGTAACATTTACTTCAGTGATGACACCAGACTGAGTACCGCTTGTTTCTGGAATGGTCGGAACAGGATTCAATTTGGAAGATGAAATTTCGTAAGGTTCTGTCGTACCGGTTACAGGATCAGTACGTTCGATTTTAACCTGATTGTCAACAATTCTAATCGTTTTTAAATAGTAACAGTAATACGCTTCACCGTTGATAACTTTACGAACACGCATTCTGTATTGACTTCTTTCACTTGTCGATAAATCTTGATCTACAGGCACGCAGCGAAGTGGAATCGGAGTGTACAAATCAAGTTCATCACCTTCAGGTTGAAATGGTGTTCCAAGATTTTCGTCATCAGCATTGTAAAAACCTCTAATGCCGATACCAAAATAACGAACCATTGGGATAGATTGCGCTTCGAGAGATTGATATACTTGATATTTGTAATTGATAGTTGATTGCGGTGCATTGATACCTTGAATAGGAATGGAAGAAATTTGTTCCAAATTCATTTTAAGAATAGTTTTAACGACATATTCATTTGTTTTTTTGCTTACGGTAGCGACGGCCATTTCGTATTCCTTTCATTGGTTTTAGTCTGTTATGATAATGTTTTATGAAGTCTACTTCCACATTGTATCTTGGTACCTACATACTGTTGCGTATTCGTTAATGGCGTAACCTTGATTGTGGAAGCATCAACAGGTTCAACTCCAGTCACCTCTGTAACACCACTGTTCATGTTTGACGTATAATCCATTTTCGCATACGACGTAACATCAGTATCATTGCTATAGAGAATATTGTATTTAAACCCGGTCAAATCAACACCACTTTGTGTATCTGTAATAACATTAACTTCATTAGACTCTGTAGATACCATAATGGTATTCGTACCATCCGTATGAATACCTTCAGTACCTTGATTAGGAAACATGAAAAATGTCGTCTGATTTCTATCTGTATCAAGATAGGTAAGACGCCTGCTACATAACGTTATAAAAAGTTTTTTGAGCTTCTTATAAAAAAGCGTATCGTCTTGGATAGCTCCCATGAAATCCACCAAAGGAGAATTGGATGACACAGGAAACATTTGCATAAGAAGTATATCACAAAGTTGACTGAAAAATTTGTTCGATTGAGGAAGATCAGCATATCCTTCAATAAGTTCAGATACACCTAATGTGTTTGCTATCCACTCTTCGTAATTTTTTGCTTTGGTAAATTTCTCAATACTGAATGATTCATGACAACGTAAATAACCATAAAAATGTGTAAGTGCATATTGATATCTAAGATTTGCTGTTCTTCTTGCATCTCTTACATGATCAACTAAAACAAGAAATTGTTCCGCAAGATAATCCATAAAAAGTGAAGAACTTTCAACCTTACCCCATGTAAATGGTATCTCTGTCAAAATACGTTCTGTATCAATAAACGAATCATAAAAATAAGAAAATCCTTGATAATTGAATTTTTCAGGAATATCCTGACCAAGTTTTGGTTTGTAATTTACATAAGCAATACGGGAACTGTATAGTTTAGGAATAACTGAAGGAACAATACCAGATTCTCTATAAATGCAATAATGCAAAAGTAGAATCATATCCGGTATGGATAAATCCACCATAACCGAAACATTAGGATCTTTAAAATAATATCTATATTGAAGTTCTCCTTTACTGTAACGATAAAGAAGCGTGTCAATAAAAAATTCCATCAGAAGTTCAAGATATCTTGTATCAACGGTATATTTCAAAAATTCATACAGTCTGGTGGGAAGCATATTAAATTCCGTTTCACCAAACTTTAATTCCATCTTGGCGCTATCGTCAGCTGAATATTCAGGATAATATCCTTCTTCATGTACACGATAAAGAATATCGTTCATCGACGAAGCAGTGATTTCATCAATAGCTTCTGAAGTATTATAGTTCACAACTTCTTCAGAGAGAAATTCAGGAACTGTAACACAATCATCTTCTCTATCTTCTGTATTTTGCAATATGGTTTTACTGACAAGACTTACTTTTAAATTCTTTAACAAATTCTCAGCAAGAATAATAAGGTTTGATTTTTTACCTTTGTTTTGACGAATATAGTCAATGTTCCGATAAAGGAACATTGACTGTTCATCACTTAAAATATCTCGATAATCGCTCAGACCTTTTGCACCAAGATATTCCCAGATATGCATCGGATGAACAAGAACAGTCTTCATATTCATAATGCGTCTGGTAAGTAACGCCTGAGGCATAATAGCCCATACAAGTCCCATAAAAGCAATGGGATAATGTTCTTCGTAATCAAAATCTCGAATAAACCATCTTGTCTTTATATATTCAAGATAAGACAATAACGCTTCTTTAATGCTTTCACGTTCGTTATTGTGAAGCATAGTAAAGTCACCATTGAGAAGCGTAAAATCGTCTGCGGCTATGATGTCTTCAATAGGGAGCGTAACCGGATATACAATGGACTTAATCAAATCAACTTGTTTAGGATACGTATTACAAAGGATCTTATATTCGTCAGTGTTAATTTTATAAAGAGCTGCTGTCTTTGGATAATCGTAACGCAAATTCAAATCAAAAGGAACTTTTTCACCTGTTTCTAGAGAAGTCACATACATCATCTCGTTAAGTTCATGATACTGCCCAACAAGATTCACATAATACGGATTGTTTGTATCGTCAGTTAAAATCTTTCCTGTTTTTTCTGCATAATTTTGTGCCATGATATTGGCAAATGGTGAAAATTTAATGGTCAATGTCCCCATCAAGTCAAGTATTTCTTTTCGATAAATTTCATAATCTATGGACATGCTGATAAAACTCGCTTTAAAATTGTAAGGAGTTACAAAAAAGATGCCTAACATTAATATAAAAAATCTTCAAAATATTGTACTTGCTAATGGGAGTACACCAAAAGTATTTGAAGATCCTGCTAAAACGATCGGTCGTTTGACTGAATACAGTGCTAATTCATTGGTACATTTAAGTCAACGACATTTTACAAGCAGAAGAGAAAATACAGGTGTCGATGATATCAATCTGACAAATCTCATAACATACCTTCAACCGGTCCATGAACACAGTGTACAGGTTATTCAAGATGCCGAACGTGTTCGTGAACTTGCTCCAGAAATTCCTCAAGCTGAAAACATCGTTGTATCTTCTATTATGTCCCCAAACGATCTGCAAGATACTGATCCTAAATTCAGCATTGAAAACATGCCTCATTTAAACGAAACTGTTAAAACAAAAATTTGTGACTATCTTTCTCAATTTTTCAATCCCACATTAAAACTTAATGAGAAAATGACCAAGAGTGCTAAAGAAGCACTCTATCGAGCTGGAGCTGATGTTTTCTTAATTTTGCCTGAAGATACTCTTGCACGACTTGTTAAAAAATACAATACCAATGTTGGTAAAGAAAATCTTAGTGCGTTGTATTATCAAATTTACACAGAAGAACATTACAAAGAATTGCTTGATGAACCCATATTCTCCGGCAAAAAGAAAACTTCTGTTATAAAAGTTGGTAAAGAACAAAAAACAATACCAGCAATTCCTATTAAAAAACAATCTGTTACGTCATCTGTCAAAGCTGATGAAGAATACAAGCTTGATAAAAAATATAAGGAAAATGGTTTTCTTGAAGGACTTGAATCATATTTGATGAAAGAACTTGCTTCTGAAAATTATAAAATTGAAGAAATTCGTAATGGTCTTGAAACCATTACAGCGAAAATCATTACGCAATTCGAAGAAGGCGATACGTTAAAAATCAGCGAGAATCCAGAAGTCTTACGCTTTGGTAAAGCTGTCAGACACTATGGAAAAACCATGCTTGGAAGACGGTTCGAAGAACTATACGAAGATGCGGAAAAAACCACAAACGATCCTGACAAATACGAACCTATCATTGATTTGACTCCATACACCGGAGTACTTGACGATCAAAAAGGACATCCTTATTGTATCAACATCCCTGCTGAAGCAGTTATTCCTGTAGTCATTCCCGGAACTCGATCGGAACATCTTGGTTATTTTATTTTAGTGGATAGTTTAGGACATCCTATTCAAGCCAATCAATATGTTATTGGCAATAACGGTTGTTCTATTTCCAACCGAATCACGGCAGCGTATACTGCCATGTTTGGCACTAAGAAAACACAGATGACCGGTATCCGATCTCCTTATGAGTTCAATGCTGCAGGATATGCAAATCCACAAAGTTTCCAAAAGAATGCTATTACCAAGGTATTCAATTATGTTCTTGATGAGATGCTTAGAAGAAAACTTCAGGATGTAGGATTAAGACATGTAAGCGTTGACAAATACGAAACCATCGCTACGTGCATGTTCTACAGATTGCTTGAAAACAAACAGACTTCTCTTGTTTTTGTTCCTGAAAATTTGATTACTTATATTGCATTTGACTATCGTGACAATGGTACTGGTAAAAGTAAACTTGAAGACATCAATTTCGTTTTATCACTTCGTGTAACACTTCTTGTCGCCAACATGATGGCGCTTATGAAAAATGCTGTTGCAAGAAAAGAAATTGAAGTAAGTGTCGATCCCAAAGAAACCAACATCATGGGTCTTATCGATCAAATCAAGCAGGCTGTTTTAACAAAATATTCGCTTAATTTAAGTACGAATGTTCAAGAAACAGCCATGAATATTTTAAATCAAAACATCTCTGTTCGTACACTTCCGCATCCAAATGCTCAGGGAATGGATATCAAATCAAATGATGTTCAATCACAAGTACCTAAAGCTGATACAGAATTAAACGATACTATTTCTACATGGCTTACTTCGCTTCTTGATGTTCCGTATGCTGCTATGAATCAAACAAATGAATACGAATATTCAAGAAGTGTTGCTACTACCAACCTATTCTTTGGTAAAAAGATTCGTAACTTTCAAAAAATACTCTGTCAAAAATATTCCGAACTTGTACAAACTTATTTAAGGTATTCTCCAGAACTTGTTGGTGGTATTCGAAAAATCTTGTCTGGACAAGTTAGTGGTGAAGAAAAAGATCATGCCGTCAATGAAGTGCCTCTTGACAATACAAGTGTAACAAAAGATCATTCGACTCTCACCAAAGAACAAATTCAGGAATATCTTGTTAATGTCATTAAAAATATCACCATCTCTCTTCCTGCTCCAAATATCGCGCCAGATAAGGCACAATTTGAAATATTCCAAGAGTTCATGACAACTTTAACAACTGCTATCGACAATATCTATACGGATGATCTTGCTGGTGATGATAGCGATGCCACAAATGGTCTTCGTATTCTTAAAGCGAACATCAAAAGTAACATCGCTAAAGATTTTGCTAATCAGATGGGTATCGATGCTACGATTACATCTATTGATGACCTTACTAACTATATTCTTACAAATAGAAGTACGCTTGTTTCCAACTTGCAATCCTTGAAAGGTCTTGGTACTCGTGTCAGAACACAAATGTCTGTATTCTCTGAAGATACTCCTACTGAAGATGAAGGCACAACTGTCAGTAATAAAACTGACGAATCCTCCGATTTTGGCGACAGTTTCGGTGAAAACACCGAATCGAATGATTCCGGTGGATCGATGGATGATTTCTTTTAATAGATAAACATACGAGAAGTGTACGTATATACGTACACTTCTCTAGTAAGATATACATCTATATTACTTTTATACAAGGAGTCATTATGTCTACAACTATAGCCGTTCATGATGGAGTCATGCATGCTGATGAGGTATTTGCCGTTGCCACTTTAAAATGTGTTTTTGATGACGTGGAGGTTATTCGTACAAGAAATGAAGACTTACTTGCAAAACAGCAATTTAGAGTTGATGTTGGTAGGAAGTACAATCCGGATACGTATGATTTTGATCATCATCAGGAAGATTTCGATGTACGTCATGAAAACCCTAATGATAAGAAATACGAAAAAGGACCTAAGCGTTCCGGATTCGGTCTTATCTGGCTTAACTACGGAGAAAAAGCTGTTCAAAACATTTTAAATAAAGAACCGTATACAAACAGCAATGAAGAAGTTGTCGCATTCATTTATAAGAATATTGACAACAGTCTGGTTGCTGCGATCGACGCTTTTGACAATGGAGAAAATAAAGAATTTTACCTTGATACTGGTGCATACAAAATGCCTTCAGTCATCAGTCACATTTCAGCTTTAAATCCTTCAGCATTTGAGGAAGATTATGATCCAAATATCAGTGATAAAAATTTTCAGATTGGCGTGGACTTTGCCAAACAATATCTGATTCGTGCTGTTCTTCGGGAATATTTTGTCATTGCTTCTATGGATACCGTTATTGAAAAAGTCAAAGAAGCTGCAGCTGATGGTATCAACTGGATTATCTTTAATAGATTTGTTCCGTGGTATCAAGCATTTAAGAAATGTGTGGACGAATCGAAATGTATTGATTTCGTTATCTTTAAACGTGATGACAATCAATGGATGATGCAACCTACATATTTCAATTATCACACAGATAAAGAACGTTTCACTCCTTCTATGGCGGATGGAAGCAGAAGACGACTTAAGTATCCTGCTCCTAAAAATATTTGTGGCAAAGTCAATGAAGAATTGCAACAAATTACCGGCATAGAAGATGCTATCTTTTGTCACACTGGAGGATTTATTGCAAGTGCAGGATCTTGCAAAGGCGCATTGAAACTGGCCAAATATTTTATGGAACATCAGGATAATTAACAGGTTTGTATTTTTATACACAAATGTTCGTATACTTTGCAAATGACGAATGGTTCTTGGTGTACTACAAGTAGCTTAAATGTTTGCTTTTACCGCAACCAAGGTGTAATAGTTACTCTCCACGGAAACCAAGCTTGGGATGGACGTACCGTTCGCTGTTAACGTAGGAGTCATTTGCACAAATTTATTATTTGTGACGCAGGTTTAGAGTGTACTACAGTTTCAACAAATTGTTGAAATCCACCACGGAAACTCTATGGAAAAGTGGAACCACCACCATCATGCACGAGGTTTGTAGGAGTCACAAACAACACAACAAAAGGTACCTAGTTATGAAATGTGATTACTGTGGTAGAAATGATGACACTGTAATACGTGTATTTACAGATACTGGTTGTCAGGTAGGTATGAACTGTATGTGTTCGGAATGCAGAAAAACAAAGCATCAAGAATATCTCAATCGTACTGGTTTCAAAGAAATTGGTGATGGTGACGATTATGACAACTTTACCGGAAGACCACAGCACGGTGCTTTCCATCTATTTGATTGGATTAAATCATTAGCCAAATAAAATTTTCGTCTGTAATAATTGTCCCTGTATCGGAACAGCCTTCTAAGCTGTAGTACCGTAACTGGATCAATGGGTGTTCGAGTCGCCCCAGGGACGCCAATAAAAAATTCGAATTCGTTCAAACGAATCAGAAATAATTCATTTAAGACTACAGCACTTTTTAAAGTGCTGTAGTCTATTGATTGTATACGTATCTGTTAAAAGGAGTTCTTTTTCATATGAATAATACTGCAATGATACCTGGTATTCTTGATAATGATATTTCAGACAACAAAGAAAATCTCTTTTTCACATGGGCTGAATTATGCATACACTCTGCTCGTAAAGAAGATTACGGATTGTTAAAGACTTTTGAATATATGGCAACAGAAACAACAGATAGTTACATGTATTCGCAAGAAGAACGTAATCTTTTGATTCGTGAACTTCTTCCCATACAAAACAAAGCAACCGATCTTCTTGTAGATATGTCACTTGAATCTCAGTTATACATTCAAAAACTTTCTTGCAATGATGAACTAATCCAAGATGTACTCATTAAAGTTGTTGCCGCTTATACTTGGAGAAATAAAAATGCGTTTATACATCATGAAGATAATCAAGATTTCGTACTTGTTACATTCCCTGACATATCCAAGTTGTTTTCGTATAAGTTCTTTTATAAAGACGATTTGAAGAAACTTATGAATCTTATAAAAATATCAGATACTTCAACCATATTTGACGATATTGATTCCACTTGGATAAAACTGATATCTCCTTGGCATGCGGTTCCTATCGATCGTCAGATTTATCATTCACCAGCTTTTAGCGATCATATCCCCAGTTCACCATGCAATAAACTTTTCAGTACCTATCGAATATTTAAAGATTCGAAAGAATTCTTTCATTATTGTTATGAAAATCCTGAACAACGCATACATCATTGCTGATTGAGTACACATCATGAAGGGAAGCCTTTTAATGGCTTCCCTTCACATATTCAAACTTTTTGTTTCTTTTTTTTTATCGTAAAAGAAATCATGATATAGATATTCAACTATCACCAAAGGGTGTTTCTATGATTAAAATAACATTCAGAAAAGATATTTCCACAGAACGTTATGTAGCCATAACTTGGCAGTATGTTGAAAAAATCGATATCACTGAAAAACCTGATTACGGTAACGATACTATTATTTCAACATTCAGTTCCGACGAAGTTCCTTCGCCTTTTTATCAAAGTCCTACCCAATATTATCTCGATGTAGAAGATCACAAATTAAGACGAAGTTTAGCTGCATTTTCATTCCGATCTGACGAAGAATTAGGTGTTGTTATTGTTGATTGGGAAAACATTACTAACAGACCAGCACAATATCCACCTACAGCACACCATCACAGTTTTCTCGATATCGACGATACCAGTTCTTATATAGTTACACCTGGACAATTTAACGAACACGTTTCTGATAAAGATAATCCTCACGAAGTTACAATCACTCAGATAGGAGCAGCAGCTGCTAATCATACACATACACTTAAAGCACTTGGTGCTGCAGCTACCAACCATAATCACGATACCGTATACTCCAAGCTTACGCATGATCACGATAGTGTTTATTCAAAATTAACGCATGATCATGACGAAGTGTATGCTAAAACAAATCACAATCACAATACAGTTTACTCTAAGATCGATCACACTCATACTCCTGAAGAGGTGGGTGCAGCTGCTGAAGATCACACACACACTGAAGCCAGTTTAAACATTAACAAAGAAAATTTCAACTATGACGAACGTTATGCTCGTTTAGAACACACGCACACTGCAGCAGATTTGAATTTAGATGCAGATTCTTTCAATTTTGACAATAGATATGCTTTAATAAATCATAACCATGATGAAGCATATGCTGCACTTGATCATACCCACACTGCTTCCAGCATAGGTGCAGCTACTGCCACGCACACTCATACGTACAGTGATGTAACTGGTGTTGCTGCAGCTGATCATAATCACGATGCTGTTTACGCACCTAAAAGTCATTCGCATACACTTTCTGAAATTAGCGACTATGAAAAAATTCCTGTATACGTAGGTGCTACTGAAGATGCCGTTGGCATTACAGGTACTGTTCCTGCTGCTGGTATTGGTGATAGAAATAAATTCCTTCGTGGTGATGGTACCTATGGACAAGATGATACGAAAGCCGATCTTTCAGGAGCTACATTCACTGGTGGTGTTTTTGAAATTCCTGTAACCGTATCACCAAGTCAGAATGTTACCATCACTGTGTCGAATGGAAATACACAAGTTATTACAATTAACGAAGCAACGACATTTTCGTTTTCAGGTACACCAGAAAACACAGCTTGCTGTTTTTCTTTAGCTTTAACAAATGGTGACAGCTATACCGTAACATGGCCTGAAAACATCAAATGGCATAACGGCACTTCACCAACTTTAGCACACATTTCCATACTGACATTCATAACTGTTGATGGTGGTACTACCTGGTATGGGGTTTTATCGATAGCAGCATTGTAAAAACACAATTATTGTGTATACAGGATGGGAATTCCCATCCTGTATACGTATTTTTAGTTATGCAACTTTAAGACACGAAGCTTCATGAACATAGTTGACCCAAGGTGCGATATACGTATCAAAATCACGAGCGTCCATAAGAAGTTTCAGATTATCTTTATATTTGATAAATCCGGCAGTATCATTCCAATATAAAGATTCCATATAAGCAGATTTGTTTTGAGAAAGTTCCACAGTCAAATCGTTCACACGAGCATAACCTTTCACAAAAGAAACAAATACATTCATAAACAACTCACACACGATTTTATTTTATATCACTATTGCATTTGAACACATTGTAAAGACGCAGGAAAAGGATTTCCTGTTAAGGCATCGGAAATAGCTTGGAACATAATTTTAGACACTTTATGTGGTACCATACCACCGCAACCTGATCCCATTCCAGGGATGATAATGGAATTCATATTGAATGCGGTTCCCATAAGACAAGCTATTTTTGTAGATAAATATATATCGGATGAATAAGAAATCCATCGCGGAACACGCATTGTCGGTGCATAAATAAGATACGGAATATCTTCATTTAAAGTTTCAACAACAACAGCTTGACCTACAAGAAGTTCTTGTAAGACTTTATCTTTTATCTTATCTTGTACTCGTGTTTGAATATTTTCACCAAAAAATTGTTTATACACCAGATCGATTCCTCCAGTCATAAAACCAAAGGAATTTCCAGGAGACACTACAGCATCAGCTTTCAATGTCGTAACATTGACACAACCAATTTTTATTTTTGATTTGAGCTGAGGATAAGCATTAATGGTATATTGCCAAGCACCTGCCATAGCCGGATTGACATCGCATAAATAGATCGTTTCCATAAACATCCTCACATTATTGATTTATAATGTATTTTAGATGCTTATGAAAATACGTTATTTGTATTCATTCTTTACAAAACAAACGATCAAATATTTAATCATACAAATTAAACCAATATCTCTCTATCCGGAATTGTAATATCAATAGTGATAGCTTGCACTTCTTCAATTGTTGTACATGTGTCAAGACGATCTTTAAGAGCTTGACATTGGCCAATGATAAAACCGGAAGCTTTAATAAAAGCATCAGCTTTAGTTACTACCCGGTTTACAAGATCGGATAAAGAAATACCACGTGCGGTTGCTAACGCAATAAGCAGTGGTGTCGAAGCTGTAGCATCAGCCATATAAGCACGAGCTTCAATTTCTTGTTTATCAAACGTACTGATTTCATATTTTGGATATGTCGAAACCAACGCGTTGATTAAATCATCGCACAGAGTGTTGATCTCCGCTAATTTATTTGCCTTCATTATTTCTAATGTCATCGTTGACACAGGAACCCACACACCAGTGTCATCAGCTATCCACGTTGTTATAACAAAACCGTTAGTATTTTTGATATCTTCTGGGCGTGGTCCAGACATCACGATATAACCATCTGGACATTCACCACCAATTCTCTGGTCTGTAAAACCAGGAACAGCGTACACAGGTGGAAGGCTATCTGTACGATAAAGACGCCCGTCAGGATATCTGACAACTTCACATGAACAAAATATAGAATTAGGAAAAGGTTCATTTGAAGATGCTATAATTTGGCCAGAATCGTCGGTAACAATGTATGTAGACATAGATACTCTCTTTATGCGATGGTATCGCCATTTGTATAAATAAAATAAGCGGCACTAAAAGTAAAAGTGTCCAAATTAAGTCTGACTTGCTGTCCTTTCGATACAGGAATTGTATTATTGAAACTCTGTCCACTCGTTGTAGAAATGGAACTGTTTCCTGTAATGACATCTGTCGACACTGTAAAACTTTTATTGGCTGTTGTTGAAGTACAAACAACTCGAACCCACCCATGAGCCACTGCAGTATATGGAAAACTCGATTGTGCTAAATTAATAAATTTAGCACTCGGTCCTGCAGAATATGCAGCATGATTCCACACATTTTTCCAGTGACCATCGCCATAAAGTACATAGTCAGATTGTCCAGCTTTTGCAGATGGTACAAGACCACTCGTCCCAGCAGCTGATGCTGTTGCACCTTCATATTCAGGCACAGAAAGTTGATCACCAGTTATCTTAAAACCAGAACCAATATTTCCAGTGGTAATAAAAAACTTCCATTCTCCCCAATCCGTTACGTTTGACGTAATCGAACGTGTCCAAATTTGATAATCGTTTTTACCTGCCGTTCCGTGTCGGTACAATACTTGACGAATCACCGGTACTGCTGCTGTTTCTCTTCCTGGAAAATAATAAACAAATAAAAGTCCATTGTATCCGTACGGTGGACAATTTAATGTTTCACCAGTTTGAACCCATTTAACCCAATATATACCGGTAGTTGTAAAATCATTAAAATCAGTAACCATCACTTCTTTAGCAGGATCACCGATTTGTCCTCGCAGACTTGCAAGATCTTCTGCATCTCCGTTAATTGCAATGTCAGAAGGAAGAACAGAAAGAATACCATCATCTAAAACAAAACCATCACCTAATTGTCTAGTACTTACTGCTTGACTCCAATCATACCACACAGTTGCATTATAATTTTGAGTTCTACTAAAGAGTATTGATTTAGAACCATGTACTGTGAAATATTGCGCCAAACGTCTATATGAAGACACATAAGAAGCAGAACCTATTTTAACGATTTCTATGACTCCATCGTTGTATCCTGAGTTATTATACAGTATACCCTCTGGAGCATTTGCAGAATTTTTATCAAACAAAATGTGATATATTCCAGGTTCTGTTAAATCATCAAAATCAGCAACAACCGTTTCACTTAATCCCGGATACCACGGTAATTGAATATCATAGAAAAAGCCACGTGAACTTGCAAGATTAGATTCTGTTCCATCAAGAGAAACATCTTTTACTGTAATCTGTTTTTTTTTGTTATGGTTGTTGTTTCGTTATCTTCTTTTAATAAAGCTGATGGAAACATACAGCACTCCTGTTTTTATTTATAACTATAAAATACAATCACACCCTATTTTGTATCATCAAGTGAACGTGAGACATCTCACGTTCACTTATATTTTTATACCAACGTATTTACAGAAGAATCTGGTGGTGTAGGCCACGGACAAAGTGTGTCGTCATCGTCACCACCTGACCACGGAAAACCTGGTTGTTCAGGCAAATCACGCAATGCCTGACGATAAGTAAGCCATGCGCGATATTGTTCATCTGTGAGTGTTGTTACTTCATTATTTTCAAGTTGATCCCTATGTCTTTCAACAATCCAAGTACATCTAGAAAGAAGACGATCGCGCTTCATACGTACTCTTATAGATCGTGCTGATTCCGAATTATACTCAGCGATTCGCATAGCTTCTTCTTCAAGAGCTTGTTTTTCAACACGAGCTTTTTCAGCTTCCCATAATCGTACAAAAGGTGCAACATCGTATTCGTAATCAGTAACCGTCAACGGATGATTGATATCATCAAGCCATTCCATTTCTCCTGAACCTAAATGCCATTGAATAGCACAAAGTTTTTCAGGAGCAGGAAAATCAAATCGTAATGCAATACCATCTACAATAATAAGACGATCTGCTGGAACAACCGTAACATGCTGTTTCATAAAAATGCTTCCTTAAATTAAAGTTTCATAATGAAACACAATGCATAATAAGGAGGACGATTGTCCAATTCTTCAATTGTAATCGAATGGGTATGCCCAGCATCACTCAATTCATGTTCGTGTCCTGAATCAACCACACTGTGTGTATGTCCACTATCTGTTGCACTATGAGTATGTGCTTGTGAACCGCCTATGTAGGTTGAATTTTTATTCACAGGACTTCTAAAATGAATATTGCCTGAATCACCCCATCCGTTATCACGATATTCAGACGGTTGAATTGTCATATGCGCGTGATTTGGTATCGTATTAACGGTTAACGTTGTGGCATTTAATTGAATACTTCCAAATCCTGAAGTAGCTAAAGAAATACCCGTCGTATTTTTTTTTGTGTAACGTTTGAAAAACTATTGACAGCATTAGCTATTGGTGTAACAAAATCGTTGCCACCAATATCTCCAAAATCGTATTCGTCTCCTGCACCAATGATAAAACTTCCTCGCAAATCAGGTGTTCCCATAGTTCCATCGCATAAATGCCAACCGTCAGGAATTGTCGATACGGAACCTTTCCACATACCGATAAGGTATGTTGGTACACCAGTATCCGATTTTGTTAGAAGGGATGGAAGTGCCATTTGTATATTCCTTTTTTATTACAACCAAATCACATACGTTGTGTAAAAATGCGATGCGTATATACGCATCGCATAGTCTCTTTTTCTATAGATATCGTCACTCAGAAACAATTTCATCTGAAGACGTTTCAACTTTATTTGACAAATCACCCAAAGGAAATTGATAAAACAATAAGGTACGAATCAAATAATCTTCGCCAGCAGGTCTACCATTAGAATAAAGCGGAACAATCATCGCTTCTTTATACAAATCTTCAATATTTTTATCAGTGTATGCCGCTTTACCAACATCCCAACATCTACCATCAACCAGTTGGTAGATAATGTTCCTATCCATTGTTTCGTTGGACAACAATTCGTCATTCATGACGTAACCCTCACTAAAAATTAAGCATAAACGCAATAGGTATTTGCATCAAGCGTTCCTGCAACATTGCCAGGAAAAAATTCCGTACCTTTGTTTGCGACCGTACAAATACTCATATTCACAAGTCTGTATCTTTTTGCAGTAACACTTTTACCTTCGTCAACGACAAATTGTGCCAAATATTTGGCACCGCCAACAAGACTAAAATACGCATTAGATGATTGTAAGAAATTGCTAGCCTCTCCTTCACAATGAACACGAACATAATCCGGATTATTATTAGTAGCTACGCATTGCATGTTACCTTTACGTTCAAGAAAAAGAACATCCAAATTTGTAGCGTTTCCTTTATGAAAAGTCAACTTATTTTGTGTTTTATTTGTAACATCAAATTGTAAATTAGCATGAGATCCATAACAACCGATCATACGAAGATAAGAAGAACCGCTTGTTGGAGCATCGCCAACAAATTCTTGGGTTATATCACAACCATCAAGATGACAATCACCACTCGTGCAGGTAACAGCTCCATAAAAATGAGCTACGCCATCGTTTACAGCTGTTATGGTATTTTCAATAACCAATCCTCTTAAATACCACAAACCACCCGATACTCTAATGGTTGTGTCATTACTACATCTGATAGTAGCAGCATAATCGGTTGTGCGATTTTTGATAGCGATATATCCAGTTGTTCTTAAAAATTCTCCACACGTTAACGATTCCTCATAAACACCGGGTTCCAAATGAATACCAATAGCATACGTGTTAATATTGTAATTTCTTGTAACATAATTAATACAAGCTTGAATAGTTTTAAACGGCTTACTTAAAGATTCTCCTCTTCCATCATCAAGCGTATCCGATCCGGTATCTTGACTTACATAAAAATTCTTGGATGCCGTTAGCTGAATAGGAACTTTCAAACTTTTAAGTGCGTTATTGATATTGCTGGAAGACATTTCACTAAAATCTATACTCAATTGTCCAGATGAATTCAAAACAAGACCACTTGTAGAATCAATTGGAAAAAAAATGTCTCCTACGATTTCGTACTGCGTACCGTTATAAACAAAAGCAAATACTTTATTCGCTGTAAGGTAACTTGCAGTAATGTTACTTCCTTGGTAATAAATAGCTTTAGCTCCGGTTCCACTGACATTAAGCGTAGGATTTGCTGCCGTATTTGTTACCTTAAATTTTACATAGACAATGGCACCAGTAACAAGTGTAAAATTTGTAACCGTAACGGCTTTCGCTGCCGTTGCTGCAGCTGTAGAACAAACACAATAACGAACAACATTAGAAGAACCATCAAATTTTACACCATCAACCGTTTTTGTCGCAGCAAGTTTAGTAGCTGTAGAAGCATTACCAGTAAGTTCACTTTGAACATTATCAACAACTAAAACACCTGTTTTTGTAAAAACCATTTCTTTAACAGCATCATACGTATCTTCTGTTCCAGAACAACCCCATCCTGTTTGAAAATAGATGTTGTTATCTGAAATAAGATATAATCGTTCTGTTTCGTTATGTATTTCCATATCTTCCAAACGACTGGCAAAACATTCGGGAGATTCTCCTCCACCAACTACGGTAAGTCCTCCACCGCTTATGTATGCACCAAATCCGTATTTGGAAGTTGGTAAGTTATCATGATAACAGGATATAACTTTTCTATAAGACGATATTAAAGTATCATCAGTATCTGATTTCGGATATGTTTTTGAAAATCCAATTTCAGTTCCTGACAAAATCAGATTTTCAGTAATTAATGTATTTCCGTAATTTGTTTGCTTCACACATACGGTATCGTTGAATTTAAGACTGTCTGTGCTTGTTTTTTTTTTGTGGTGTACCGGTCAGATATATAGTGGAATCGTTGTCTAACGTCGTTGTAACTGTAGCTTGTGCTTGTATTAACGCCGATGGCATCATAGGCAATTATCCTTATAAATGTTAAAAGACAGATTGTACATACAATCTGTCTTTTAACACATTATATCGTTTGTTCGTCACATTTTTATAAGGAATCACAGTAAAATGGCGTTACCTTCTACCTTAACAAAATCAACAGATATACCCACATATCTCATCAGTATGTGGTCTGGTCCTCTTGAAACTATCCCAGATGGTTGGCACATTTGTGACGGAACTATGGGAACTCCCGATCTTAGAGACAGTTTCGTCATAGGTGGGGGGGGGTTACGAACTAGGCAACACAGGAGGATCTAAAACTGCAATCTTAAACTTATCTACAGATGTAGCTAATGCATCACTTACTATCCAAGGAACAACACTAAACACGAATACCATTCCAAGTCACACTCATCAAAGTCCTTCGGACACTTCCGAAGGATCAGCTACTTATCTTCACGATTCAGGCTCAGGAGGATCTCCGGATGGTTATGCGACATCCACAGCTACAGGTGGTAGTCAAGCACATACACACGCCGTATCAGATCCCGGACATCGCCACACGATTACATCAACATCAAACGAAATCAGTGTCTTACCTCCGTACTATACACTTTATTTCATCATGAAACTATAAGAAGGTGAAGATTATGAAAACACACGTTACTGTAGTCCCATCAGACCATCTCATCATTGTCGATGGTCAAATTTGTGTTTTTGATTATCCTGCACCTTCCAATTTACACGCAATACAGTGGCATGATGGAAAAGGTGAAATAGAGTGGACTGACGATATGAACCATCCATTAACTTTAATGGATTACGAAGAAGATGTTGCTCCATTCGTACGGTTATTTGAAGAAGAACAAACTCGTTTGAAACAAGAATCCTTAAAAAGAGAAGCATTACAACTTATCGAATACAACTCAAATTCAGCACGTGCTGAAAGAATACGCACGAAACGAAATGATCTTTTACATGCGTGTTCTTGGATCATTGAAAGACACAGAGATCAACTTGACAATGGTGAAAATACAACGCTTACTCATGAGAAATATCAAGAGTGGCTTAACTATCGTCAAGCGCTTAGGGATCTTCCCAATCAATCAGGTTTTCCGTGGTTAGGCGGAGGTGATGATGATCCTACCTGTCCTTGGCCTATCGTTCCTTAAGTAGATTGTGTCTATGTGTTGTTTTTATTTGAGATGGATACCTGGTGAACTATACAAGAAACGAAGTAAAAGTTTGTTTCTTACTTCGTTTCAATTTCAAATAATCTCATTCCTATACGATGGAATCGGTTGATTATTCACAAAAAAAAAAGAAGGTGTTGTATGTTTCCATCAGCTCTTGTAAAAGAGGATAGCAAAACGACAACCATAAATAATTCCATTATCACAGCAAAAGATATCGCGTTAGATGATGACCTTCAAGATTTATGCAGCTTAAGAGGTCAACTTGGTAATCCCACTTACAAAAGAATGACAAATACCAGTGATTTTAATGATTATACCACATCTGGTGTATATGGTCTCTATTGGGATGAAGACACTAGACCTCTCAATCAACCTCCGTTTGCTTTAAATGGTGTTTTAGTTGTATACCGAATGAACGACGTTCGGATTAAACAAATTTTCTATAGACAATTTGTTTAATCCGAACGTCGTTCATTCGGTA